>Ga0098033_1000416_pt1 | contig 19505 bp, 18 predicted proteins | sample 1_EtaG_FD_75049 | JGI IMG/M metagenome (GOLD analysis project Ga0098033, IMG submission 75049) | Marine viral communities from the Subarctic Pacific Ocean - 1_ETSP_OMZ_AT15124 metaG | ecosystem: Environmental > Aquatic > Marine > Oceanic | place: Pacific Ocean | collected 2015-01-07
CCGAATATCTTTTTTCAGCCGGAAACTTTTTTCTCGGCAGGCCATCATCATTAAGTTCTGGAGTAAACAAACCTGTAGCCTCACTTCGGAGTTCTCTTCTCAATTGTAAAAACTCTTCACTGTTAAATGTAAACCCCAAGTACTCGCCATCCTTAACCGTTTTATCATCATGAGAAATATAAAACCCTTTTTTACTGGAAATTGTAGGCCTGTGTTCTCGCAAAAATTCCACAGGATAAACGCCATACGGAAAAGCAACATAGTATCTATCCGGAATGATCCACTTGCTAATTTGCACGCCCACGCTGTAAGAGGACTGCGCGCCGTACAGCACGCTCCAAGATAGGCAATCTCTCCTGTCTCTGTCTTTTGGGTGAATCGGTACGTAAAAAATCGGGATCTGCTTTTTGCTTTCCGAAGGCCTCGTGTCCTTTATGCGAGAAACCCACACTGGATCGTTGATATAATCCCCCAACCTGTGTCTTATCAACGGCTGCATATCATCATGACAAACAACCCATATTGTTTCGCAGCCCGCGTACGCACATTCAACAACCGCTCTTTCAATAGCCAAATAGTTAGCAGCGACAGGCATACAGCAGTCGTGCCATGGCAAATTAAAATCTAATTTTTGCCCCGCTACCGGTATTACACCTGCTAAGTGAAAATAGTTTTTAGTATTCTTTAAATCCATCTTTTAAAATTGTCTTACTCAGTTTAAAACAATAATCGCTAACCAGGCAATCCTCGTCACTGGCAACTTGCTCATCCCGCCTACGGTCAAAAATAAAGTTTTCTTTATCCTCATAGCTATCCAGTGGATAAAGTTCTCTTAACTCTCTCTTTCTAGGTTTTATGTTTAGGGCATAATATTTATACTGATCGGGCCTCAAGACATCTTTTCCATTTCTTGCTCCTCTTATTCCTGCGCGCTTCATTATCTTCATGATTTTAAATTTCGCCATTGTATCGGAAAAATCAAAATCGTTTAACTGCTTCTCGTCAAGATAGGAAACTGATGTAAGATCTTTCTTGTTTGATTTGCCATCAATTCTTTCAGAAGGATAAAAATATATTTCCCTAACGAAATCAATTGAAGATTTTAAAAAATCATACTGATGTACCATTCCAGACTTAACATCGACCCAATCAACAACCTGGTATTTTTTGTCTTGCTTCATTGGCTGGGTAATCCCAAAAATGTTCTCCACGTCAAAAATCCTTAATTTGTTAAACTTCATGAGCGCAGATTGAAAATTTTGTGTCATGACGTTAATAGAGTTTTCGTTAACTATCCTTAAGGAAGCCGCGTGGTTTGACAGTGGCAATAAACCTGCCAACGAGTGTACAAATAAAAGTCGTTTCCAGAGTTCGGATTTTGATGCTCCTATTTGTTTGTCTTCGCTGGGCGCCTTCAAAGTTCTTTCTTCATTTTTATAAAAAAGGTGAGCCAAGTCTAACTTAGGGGGAAATGATTCAAAAAAAAATGGCTTTTTAATAGCATTGAAAACTAACGGCTTTGAATTTAAATAGGAATATATTAAGGCGTTAAGGCTACTACCTATCACCAATTCGTCATACTCATATGTATGACTACTCATAGAGCATACACCCGGGTATCTCTTCTTCATACTCCCGTAGGATCTTAATTTCTTTTTTCATCCTCTTGGCGTATCTTAGAACATTTTTGGCGTATGCGGCGCCTCGAGGATAAGGCTTCTCCCCCTTACATCTAAAACCAGCATTGTATCCGCACAGTGCAGTCTTGTACTTTTTTTTAGCGTATTTGTGAAGCCAATACCCAAAAATTTTGGCGCCCCTTCTTATACTTGCCTCAGGTTCAAGAAGCTGCTGACAAGTTAAACGTTTGCCAAAGCTTTTTTTTCTGTCAGTCGACCAACGTGGCATAATCTGGGTTAAACCACAAGCCCCCGATTTACTGACTGCGTCTGGAGTCCATCTACTTTCAACGTGGATCAGCGCGGCAAGGATGACTGGATCTATATTATTTTGTTCGGCCGCCTCCACAACCGTGTGCATATGGTAGCACGCAAGATCTGCATTTGGCATGCCTATAGAAAGTACAGCCGTGCAAAGTAATTCTGCTAACAACATTATAACCTCTTTTTATTTAAATTAATGAATTGTACGAGTCTGTTAATTTTTTAAGTCTTCGTACATTTTCCCTCATAATACACCGGTGATGCCAATAATATTTTTTGGATGCATTTGGAACAGCTAATTTTACTTTTCTTTCTTCTATATTCTGTAAAAGCTCCTTAGCCAAAAGTGTTTCTGGTACACTTTCCCTTAGCAATATCTCGTTTGTACTATCCGCATCGAGTTCAAATTCCCAATTTTCATCAAAAAATGGAATTACAAATTTTCTTCCTGCCTTTTCACTGTAATAATCTTCTTTCGCCTGTACATCTTCTATCTCGCCTTCACTATCTTCGTGTTTCCCTACCAATACGACGTCTCTTGCATCTTGTACACGACCATCTTCGAGGTATTGAAATATTATTTTGACTGCACCTGACTCGTCTTCGGCTTTGGCGCCCCAAATCACGGCTTCCTGACCATACTGCTGGCCCATCTCCACAACGTTGGATTTACTCATATTGGGTACCAGAAACGATCTTTCGAAATTTCCAAACTTTCCCTTAATTTTTATCGGGCCGTAACCAGCAGCTTTTAGATCTCTAAACAACTCTTTGTTTCGCTGATTGTTTTCGCTGCGGGGCAACTGTTCCGCATTGGGATTCCACGCGGTGAAAATGGCCATCTCATCAACTTGTGGCACCATACCTAGAAGCATTCTGTGCACCCTCAGGAACCCGCCCTCATTTAACTGCTGCTTAATCATCCTTCTCACGAGTCTTTTCATTCTTTCATTCATCTATTAGTTAAAACTCCACAAACATAGTTCTCTAATACTAAATAGAACTCATCTTCGCAAATATCAATTTTTTGAATCATGCAATTTTCAACTACAATTTTATCGCCCCTGCTGACGTTAATCACGCAAGTAGGCGAGACTTCTAAGACTTTAACTACAGCATAAGGCGCATCAGCCTTTTTGTAGCTTGCAGGCAGAAGAACATGTGACTCTGATTCTTCTTGTTTGTCATCGACTTTTTCCACCACGATGTGGCGATTTCTTGGACTAATTCTCATAATAACTCCTTTTTATCCGCATTTTGCATACCCACAATAAGAACAGGTGACACATCCATCTTGATAGATTAGGCCATTTTCAGTATTGCAGGACGTGCATGCCTTATCTGAATATGCTTGTTCTCCATTCTGAATATAGTTCTTTAATATTCTCGCTAAGCACCTAGCGAAACTAAACATGTCGCTGTCCTTATCTTTTTGAAGCTGCTCGACCAAAAAACTTGGTTTGGCGCCATGGCGCAAAGAAAGAGATAGCATCCGCGTAAACGCTGAATTGTTGGGGTTGTCAAAAAGTTTTACAACGTCACGTACAACCATCTCATCGCCGTTTTTGCCCACTGTGAGGTCATAACGGTTCTCTTTTGTCTTAAACCTGATTTTGGTAAGCTCGCCCTTTGTCAAGCTTTTCGGGATTTCAATTAAGTTTGAGAGGCCGCCCATAACCTCGTAGGGCCGGCCATCAAGAAGTCCAACGAGCACTGTCCACTTTTCACCCTTGATGGTGGTGTGGTGAATATCACATTCAACAGTCTCCGGACGTGGGTGTCCTTGAGACGATGAGAATTCTTTTTTAATTTCGTCATTAGTTATCAAAACTCCGGAACGAGATCCATCAACGTAAACTGTGATCCCTTTGAGCCCCATTTTCCAACCCAAAAAATACAGTTCTGCTACCGTTGCAGGATCTGTACCTTTTGGAAGATTAATTGTTGAGCTGATAGAGTGATCAACGCTCTTTTGAATTGCCGACTGGATTTCCACTCTTCGTTTCCAATCGATTTGGTCACTCGTGACAAAAAAATCTGGCAAAGAATCGGGTGATTCTGTTCTTGTGGATCCTACTGTTTCAAGCCACTCCCGTACATTATGGTGAAAAACTTTGTATTCCGACCAGCGATCACCAAGTTCATCAACAAAGTCGGCCTGCACGTCTCCTTCATCGTGGGAAAGTTTTCTTCTTCGAGTATAGCTATTTCTAAACACTGGTTCAAGGCCTGAGCTAGTTTGAGATAGTATGGAAACACTGCCAGTTGGAGCATTGGTCAAGATGGAAATATTACGTCTTCCAAATCTGGAAATTTTGTCGCGCAAAATTTTTGGCAATCTCGATATATAGAGATTCGATTTTTCTGTGGGCCAGTCGAAGACCGGAAAGGCGCCGCGTTCACGAGCTAGTTCCACACTTTCTCCATAAGAAACAAGCTTGAGAGTCTCATAAATCTTTTCGATCTCTTCCAGTGCCTCATGACTGTCATACCTCAAGTTTAAATTTGCTATGGCATCAGCTAAACCATGGGTACCTAGGCCAGTACGACGACCATTTCTGCACACCTCTAGAAGTTTAGACCACATTTGTTTTTCATCTGCAGTATCACAGACCCCGATAATTTTCTCTAGCTTTTCAATCTCAAGCTCAACCAAGTCGTCGGATAGCCTCATCCCAGCAGAGGCTACTTTGCGAAACTTATCATAGTCAAACTTCGCCCTGTCAGTAAACTTATTTGTAACGAAGTTTTTAAGGTTGATAGAGATAAGCCTACAAGAATCATAAGCTGAGAGGGGGATCTCACCGCACGGATTAGTGGTCAATGTTTTAAACCCCTTGTCTGCGTATTCGTTAGCAGGTAAATTATTTATTATGTTATCCCACATCATCAAGCCGGGTTCGGCGGTCTTCGTAGCTGAGTCTGCAATCAAATTCCAAAGCTCAGAGGCATCTATTTCTTGTGTGTACGTCGGGTTGTCAGAATCAACCGGAAACTGCAAAGTAAACGACTCTTTGTTTTCGACCGCCTCCATAAAGCTATCGCTTATTTTTACAGAAACATTTGCGCCGGTGACTTTCGTTAGGTTGTGTTTCATGGTAACAAAATTTTCAATATCTGGATGGCGAATGTCCATTGTCACCATCAGGGCGCCGCGGCGGCCATTTTGTCCAATCATTCGGCACACATACGAATAAAAATCAGCGAAAGACCAAGCACCAGTCGTCGTGCCGGCAGAGTTATTTACAGTTGTGCCGTCCGGACGTAGGCAAGAAATATCTAGGCCTACACCGCACCGTCGCTTAAATAAGTTTGCCAACTCTTTGCCAGAGTCCATTATAGAGGACACGTTATCCCTAGGTGAGTCAACGACCACACAATTAGACAGTGATACATTTACGTGGTCGTTACCTATGCCCATCATTGGAGAACCCTGAGGTACGATATACTTAAAGTCCTTCAATAAATTATAAATCTTTTTTTCTGACAAGCTTCGGTCGCCGCCAAATTTTTCTTCGATGCGTGCAAATTCCTTGGCCAGCCTCTTATGCATATCGGCAGGAGTTTTTTCCATCAACTCCCCCTCTTTATTTTTTAGAGCATATTTTGTGAGCCAGACGTTAGCAGCAAGATCATCGCCGGCGAAATATTCTAATGCTGCTTTTTCTACATCCTCTTTATTGTACATTGATTAGTCCTTCTTATTTTTAAATTTTTTGTATCTCTCTTCCAAGAATTTTCTCTGCTCGGCTACAGATTTTACAACGCTCCTGACTTCGTCGTCCTCTTGTTCCAATACATCAATGAAAACGGCAGAAGTATCCATAGCAAGGGGGAATTCAATTCCGTCAGGCCCATTCCTATTTTTCGCAACAAACATCCTACCATTGTTATTTTTTTTATCGTGACTTGTTCGCGAGATAGTGAAAATAAAATCAGCGACAAAACATTTATTGAATGCTTCTGAAATAGATTCCATTGTAATCACCTCTGCGTTTAACCCAGACCTATTCGTCTGAGAAGCTGTCCAGATAGGACACTCATAAACCTGTGCGAGTGCGCGCAGGTCTTCGTAAATAGTCTCTAACTCGTGTCTTTTTTCCTTCCTAATTATAGAAGGTCGTAATAGATCTCCGTAGTCAATAATTATAAGATCTATATCGTGTCCGCGTAGCCTCAATTTTTCTAAATGATTCTTGATAGTTGCTGGTGAAGCCGATTTTGTTGGGTACTCTTTAATAACTAAATTTGCATTTAATTCTTGAATTTTTTCATAAATATGTTCCTTAAACATGTGGAGATCTTTTAACCCAACCTTCGTTAAACAGCTGTCATATCTAGAAGCGATAGTAGTTGATCCTAGCTCTAAAGTGTAGTGTACCACACTTTTGCCCTTTTTTATAGCTTGTGTGCCAAGATGTACAAGAGCCATTGATTTTCCTACTCCAGTCGGAGCAATAACAACTCCCAATTCTCCCTTGCCTAAGCCGCCGCCACAAATATCATCGATTCTTCCCCAGCCTGTTGTCATTGGAACCCTAGGTTTCGTGACCCACCTCTCCTCAAAATCTTTTAAGTAATCATATCCGAAATCATTGTCGGAGCCAAGCTTCAGCGCCTCATTTATGATGTGTGCTATCTCATCGAAAGATGATGTTTGCAAGAGCTTGACGCTCTGCAACATTGCTTCTTTTAGCTTTTGCTTCTTGCAAAAATCCAAGGAAGTGCTCTTAATGAACTCCGAATCCTCATCTGATATTTCTAATTTATAAATCCTAGTAAAAAAGTCTCTCGTTTGCTTTTGTATTACTGAAGTTTCATCCTCCAAGCCTGACCTGAGGAGCATCGCCAAAGTTTTATGAGAAGGATGACTCTCGAACTCGTCTTTGTAATCAAATATTTTGTTAACAAACACTCGAAGAAATTTAAGTTCTAGAAACTCTACATCAAAAACTTCCCTCATCTGATCGCAAAAGCTGCGATCATTCAGCATGTGTTGACATAACTTTTCTTGAAAGTCTTTTCCAAATTTTGAAAAGTTTGCTTTCTCATTTGCTAACATTGTTCCTCTATTTTAATTTTGTTGGTACGCCCGCCTGGACTTGAACCAGGGACTTCCACCTTATAAGAGTGGCGCTCTAACCTACTGAACTACAGGCGCGATGTGATACAGTTACAAAGATACATTATTTTTCGTTGCTTGTCAAGGAAATTCTTTTCATTGTTGTAAAAAGACCCGTCCAATCGTACGCTCCAAACCCATCTTCATTCATCATACAAATGATTTCAGTTTTATTAAACTCGTACTCAAAATTTTCAACGATGCTCTTGATTTTTTGCTTTCCCTGCGCTGAAATAATAGGCGAATAGAGTTGCATGATTTTATAATTTTCTTTAATCGCGCCGGTTCCTTCCAAGATACTTTTATAAATTTTTAAATTACTGTCGGTGTTCTCACAAATGTCTAGTACCTGATCAAGGGTACAATCCTTTTCTCCCTTGAAAAAAGGGAACCTTTTAGCTATCGTTTTTAGGCCGGCGCCGGGTACGCCTTTTAGGTTGTCGCTCTTGTCGCCGCAAATAGCCCTTGCAAGCGCAAAGTTGGTCGGGTGAATGTCAAACCGCTCGAGAATGGTTTTCTTGCTTAAAACCTCTTTCTGTACGGGTCTAAGCATGACTGTCTCATCATCACATAATTGGAAGAAGTCCTTGTCACTGCTCACAATGACCTTTTGAGAACCTTTCAAGCGTGGCAACTGAGTCATAAAAGAAATAATGTCATCAGCTTCGACCTCAGGAAGCATCAATTGAATGACCGGCAGCTCGTTAAGATACTCGGCTAATCTTGTCTGTTGCCAAACTTTATTTTCTAATTCCTCGTTCTCCGATAGATTTCTAATTTCTCTGTTGAGTCTGATAGGCTTCCGCCCTTCTTTATAGCCCTTGTTGATGGTCTTTCGTTTGCGAGATCCGCCCGGGCCATCCCAAGCAACAACAATGCTGTCAGGCTTCGTTTCCCTAACTAATTTTTGTAGTATTTTTAAAAACCCTTTTACCCCGCCAATCGGTTGCCCGTTTGTGGACAAGCTGGGATCCACAATGTAAGATCTAAAGTACATGTTCAGGGCGTCTATTATTAATACTCTATTTGTTTTAGTTGCTGACATATTTGCTCTTAAATTTTTCTAGTATCTTAAATGATTTTGATTTCTTATTTTCTTCGGTTATCTCTTTGATCGCTGGAAGACAACGCTCCCAAAAATGTTCAAAATATTCACCCGAACACTTGGAAAGTATCGGGGCCCATGAAAGTTTTATCGGTATCTTGTTGACCAAGAGCGTTTCTTTTTCCTTCTGTTCGAAAGGCAGACCCTCGGCCTCTTCTACGACAAGCGTAAAAGAAAGATGGGGAAACAATTCATGTAGCTTTTCTAAGAACTTCTCTTCCATCTTTTATCGCACGTGACGCTTTGACTTTATAAGACGCGGCGGGTGGTGATGGTGTCGCCTTTTCGTGTGCTTGCGAGGACGCGTAATGCGACGATGATAGTTGTGACGCAACCTGAAAAGACCATGAAATGGGAAAAAATAAACAGTAGAATGCCTTCGTTGATATCCGGCCACTCTAGTACAAGGTACCACATCTCTGTGCCATTCTTGCTCCCCATAATAACTTGTCTTCACATACTCAACTTCACAATATCGCGAAGAGGAGTGTGTATCTCTTTCAACGTAAGCTACGCAGCCTAGGTTGAGTGATAGCAACAACAAAAAAACAACCGCTTTCATTGTTCTTGCCCTCCGTGTTCAATGTCATAAAACTCATCTGCATTGCCTTCCCTTTTGTAAAACTTGAGGATCACTTCTTCGTCCATTATTTCCAGCACTCTGTCGCGAAACTTCTGGCCCTGTAGCATGTCTTTCCATTTAGACGGTTGAAATTTTTCTAGTGTTCCGTCTTCGTATTGAAGCGAGTACCAGGCACCACTTTGCTTAACATGTTCTGAGCTTTTGATGGCTTCGAACCAGCTCTCTTCGTCCTGGATTCCTATGTTATCGCCCCAAAGAATCTTGAAGGTAGCTTGCCTACCCTGCGTGCCAAAACGGCTCTTCTTGAGCGTTGCTTTAACCTCTGAACCTATTCGAAATCCGCGCTCGTCTAAGATGTAGGACGCTTTCGCTTTGCGTCCTGTGAGCCAGATGCGAAGCGAGTAAGAATATATCATAGCTTTGCCGCCGGGCGTTGTATACGGTTCTACCATGGCTTGGGCCGGTGAACTAGTGATGTTTGTTTTAAGTTGGTTAAGTACAAGGAATGTGGACTGACTGTTTGCAATGGGAACAGTTAGTTTTGACATACCCTTAGCGAGAATGCGAGCTTTAACAGCCATCGATGATTGCGGGTTGAAGTCCCCTTCCACATCACTGATTGCAGGCGTCAGCGCCAAGCTATCCCAAATGAACAGCATTCTATTATCATTGGTACCTAAAAGATCTTCGATTGTTTCTAAAACAAATTCAACATTTTGTGCCTGGACGTACAAAAGATTCTCTACATCGCAGCCTGCACGTTCCAAGAAACTCGGATCAATAGCGGACTCTGAATCGAAATAAATCACATCGATGCCCATTGCCTGGGCATGTGCTGCAATCTGCGCAGCCATGTAACTCTTGCCAGTTGATTCGAGGCCGGCTATTTCTACAACTTTTCCCATTGGGATTCCAGCTAGCTGCCCACGACAAACGATAGAGTCCAGCCAGCGAGAGCCGGTCCGGATCCATTCTTTTACCTCTGTTGGGTTGTCCTCAGTTAAATTGTGCGCGACGGACATGCCGGCCTTTTTATTAATGAGGGTGCGCATATCCGATATGGATAATTTTCCTTCTTTCATTTTTTTCTTTATTCTTGCCACTTGATTTCCTTCATGTATCTATGTATGTGAGGGGCCCCGGTTGTATTTAGGAGGAACGACATGCCCGGGGCCCCTCACCTATTGGGTTTTGTTATGAACCCAATAGATCTTTAAAGGCAGAGTCTACCTCGGAAACATTACCACCAGAGCTACCGTAGTTAGTCTCTTGAGAAGAAGCTTCCGTGCTCTCCTCACTTGACAAATACTCATCAAGCATCGCCCCAACTTCTTCTGGAGTTTTGCGAGTAAATACTTTGTCATACTCTGGAATGTTATCCAGCATTTCGCGAGAGCGCGCTTCGTCATCAGAAAGAGGTGTAGACTTACGACGTGGTGTGATAGACGTTTGGGGAAAAGATGCCCCTGCCGGTTTACCATACCCAATGATAAGGTCTGTTCCCTCTTCGGGATCTGTGATATCTCCGTACTCTGGATTGAGTACAAGACCTAAGAGTTTCTCGTAGGCCGTTTTGCCATAACCCCAAAGACGTACGCCTTTGTGCTCTTCGCCTCGAACTACGACAGGAGAGAAGAAGCGACGTCGGGCCATAAGGTCCTTCGCCATCTTCACACTGTCTTCGGTGTTCTCATTGAAGAGATCGCGGACGAAACTATCGAGAGGATCGTCCTCGCCAAAGTTCTTTTTTGGACTGAGGAAGCCAGGATTATTGCCTAGGTTGTAATGAAACCAATAATCTTTGAACGGATCTCCGTCAGAAGTTGGTACAATACGAACCGTTTGTTCGCCGTCGTTTGGACGCCAAAAAACAGACTCCCCATTGCCTTTGCTGACTTGGCTAAGTCTGTCTTTAATTTTATCTAAATCAATACCCATGTTTTTTTATCCTTTTTTTGGTTAAAGTCAGAATGACAAATCTCTCATTCTGCTATGTTCATAGTAACACAATTAAACTTTTTTGTCAAGTGTTTTTTTCATTTTTGTATCTCGAGACTGTGTGCCAGCACGTATAAATAATCTTGTTCGTAGTCTGTAGAATACACACCGTAGCTAGCCTTGACTTCTTCGCTGGTTTGTTCTTTGATCTGTTCTTTAATCTTTTTCAAAAGCTTTCCATCAGATTTTAATTTGTCTTCATTTATAGCATAATAATATCGTATCTCGTCCGCGTTGTCAAGAGGAAAAAATAGTTTTACCTCGTCCTCGGAATTAGAAATACCAATCGTAGAAATTCTAGCTGCCTCATGAGGCGGGGAGAATGTGTCTGAAACAGAATCGATGTGACTGTACACATTTATCATATGAAGAGTGGAGGATATCAGCTGATAGATCTTACTGTAGTATTCTGACAAGGGCAAATCATCTAGAAGAGATTCTACAGTCAGCATGTCGACAAGAAATATTCTCTCAAGGACACCCGATCTTGCGTATTCCTGCAACACATTACAAACTACACGTTCGTTCATTTCATTTTTTTCTGGTATGTAATCCACATCTGGCCTGATATATAATACGTTAATTTCGCACTTGAGTTCTTTCAAAGCCTTCAATATCCTCAGTGAGGTTGCTGAGATAAATTCTGCCCCATTGACAACAAACAAAATTTCACCTTCAACATTCTTTAAAAAGTTTTTAAAGCTGGGGCACTTCTGTTCGTACTTCTCTGGATCATCACATGCCGGCAGCGAGTATATACCATTTTTCTTAAGGCCTTTAAGACCGGTTCCGACTTTATAAATTTTATACTGCTCATAATCAGCGAACTGATCAGCAATGTAACAGCCAGTTTTTCCTAGTCCAATAATCGTTTCCATTTTTTACTCTTCTACACTTTGTAAGATGACCTTGTTAATGAAAGCTCCCCTTTCATCTAATTTAGCACCCATGCATTCAACTAGTTCATCTTGTGTGTAGCCAAACGCGTCAACTATGGCGCTAAAAACTTCAAAAATATCCGCCAGCTCTTCGAGACTCGGCTCTTCAATAAACTCACTGGTTTCTTCCTGTAGTTTTTGTTTTAACTTTTCTTTATATTCTTCCTCGTCAGCATAACGAACCGTGAAAGTTTTACCTTGCTCTGACAGGATGCCCGGTATCTTGTCTCTTACTAATTTGTTGTATATTTTCATATCTTTAATCTTTCCATGCTTCCAAAGTTTTTGCCGGCCGATACACTGACCATAAAATTACCTAGTTCTGTTTCTGAGAATATTTTCTTTAGCTCAGGAATCAGATGTTTTTCACTCTCTACAAAATCAATCACCAGGCTATCGTGTAAGCAAAAGCTTACAAATGATTTTTTATCTTTCAGAAAATCGTGTACGTCGATCATTCTATTCAAAAACAAATCGCTAGCCGTGCTCTGAATTATGTAGTTGAGCGCGTGATGTTTATCAGCAGGGATAACTCTGCCACAAAAGGTTGACACTTGCACCCCATTGAAGTACTTTTGGGCCACTGACTTTCTATCGTAAGCCTGCTCTGAAAGATGATCCTTCGACTCTGGATTGTAAAGCCATGCAAATATTCTCTGTTTGGCTTCTCTTCTTGACATCAAGCCTCTGTAAACATTGTTAACGTTCCATTTATGTAAGTCTTCTTGTGGCTGTTCTTTCCCCGAAAGGGCTAGCAGCGTGCGGAGTTCCGCGGCGTTGAAATCGAATTCAATAAGCCAATCGTTCCTGGGTTTCAAAACCGAACGATGTTCTTTAGACAAAGTAAGAATGGGGAAGCTATTTTTCCTCGTTGTTAATCTCCCCGTTTTCGTGCCGAACATATCATATTTTATATAAGGTTCTGAGCCGGCTAGCCTTTTACAAGCCTGTCTGGTTTTAAACTCATGCATTTGTTTCTTAAGAGACGAGAGATCTATATTTAACTTCTGGCTTTCTATCTCGCACAAAACCTTGGACAACTCAACTAAAAAATTATAATTTCTAGGCTTCTCGTAGTTTTCAAATACATGTTTCGTTATTTTATTTTTAACATCACAAAACTTCAATAAGAATCTTTCAGGTACTAAATCAAAAAAACAGTTCTCATTCAAATCGACTTTGGCTTCGTGAAAAGACCGGTGAAAAGCTTTCAGCTTATCACATGTAGTTTCCCACTGTTCTTTTAAATGGGAGGGGCAAACATTATCAAGAGACTTGCCACCACATTGCAAATAGCCGTATCTAATCTCCCTATCCCTGAGAAAAGATGCATAAGCCCATGTCTCACTAATTCCTTTAGGAAGCTCGCGATCAAAGTAAAGCTTTCCGTCATAATATACTCCTATGCATTCTTTTTTATTATCTAATGTTTGAAATAGCACTCAAATACCGTTCACAAGCAGCTCTGATAATTTTGACAATATCGTGGATTAACAATCTGCGACTTCAGAACTTTAATCATATTATTAATATACTTCATTGCCGAGTCTGTGTCAAGTGTTTTTTTCATTATTACTTTCGCATTCCTCAACATGCGTTTGCGGTCGACGCGGTCTACTGCTAAAACCTCTTCCGTTATCCTTGCACCGAGACATATTTTAATCCAGTAATGAATATCATAATGTCTTTCGAAATTATATCTTGTCAGTTGTTCTCTTCTCACCAAACCCTTAGATAATTTCTTTGATGTACAGGAAATATTAGTAAGCTTAGATACTGATGGTGATTCCGATACAAAATTATTATACATTTTATAGAAAATTTCTTTAAGCTCTAGGGCATCAGTAAAAAATGTTTTTTCATAAAATTTTTCAAATAAATCCGAGGCGCCGCCCGGGGCGTGAGTTAAACCATATATATCTTCCACTTTTAAATACTCTTTCATTATCTGTGCGTCAGTCAAATAATTCTGGTGAGTTGTTTCCAAAGGCAATCCGGTGTTTGGGTCTCTTCTGTGTTTATCGATGTCGGCCGCGGCAGGATACGTAGTTTTTCGCCAGTAATCCTGCATAAATTTTGAAGAAATATCCGCTACCAGTCGCCATGGCATGTTTTTATCAACCAAGAAACCATATTTGATAGCAGCATTCCTGTAAAAATTAAAATTTGGATCAGAGATCCACTTTGTTGCAGTGCTGCTGTGCTCGTCTGGCCCGGGCTTGGCCACCTCTATTATCATACCGCTCACCAGTGGAGGAGCAAGTCTAGATTTTATAAACCCTGTCTTGGTCAGAGGAAGTTCATCGCCAAAATTTTTAAAAAAATCATTAAATTTTTCCATGTAGTCAGTAAAGGTTATTACTTCCTTATGTTTTCTACTGCCAAACAAAAAACTATCCTTGAAAATTTTAAAGACCCTCGCGATATGTCGGTCATAAGCAAGCTGTGGATCATGCCAGGCAGCTTTCGCTTCTAGCTCTGTGATCTCTTTCACTCCTCCGGTGGTCAATCGACTGAACGCAGTCGCCTTTGTGAAGTGCAACTTCAAATCTTTAAACGCATCTGCCACAAAAGTCAACGCGTACATCGGCTTCTCAGAGTCAAGCCGCTTTATGGTGACCCTCTCAGTACCTGGAATCTTTTTATTAATCAATATCACAGCGTCCTGAGCCCCATCAACTCTTCCGTACAGCATCTTGTCGTTCTGTAAGTCTATAGGTTGAACACCTGCAGGGTAGCCAGAGTCTCTCATGCTCTGCTTGTGGTGAAAGTTGGAATATGAATCAAAGTTTTTTGCCATAGTTAAATAAATATCATCAAACAACTATTTTTAACATGTCACGAGCCAATAAGATGTGGCGGACGGTTTTCTTCTCTGGCGCCAAATGCATTCCATAGACAATTTACGTCAGTTGTCCAATCAAATTTGTTTCCTCTAAGTATTAATGAATTTCTAGTTTTATAAATAAAAAAGTACCCACCGAGACCAAGTCTCCGGGCGGGGGATTGTTTGGCGCCGGGCAAACCAAAATGGGGAAGCCTAATATATAAATATGTACCGGGTTTCATCATGGTGTTACCATAAATAGAAAAAGAGCATTGATACGGCTCGCTCAATTCTATCGGGTTACCCTTAATCCCAGTCCTCTCTCCTTTCGCCTCAAGGTACCATGGCAGATCCTGCTTGCGAAAACTTATGCGCTCGACCGGTGTACCATCAACTCCAACTTCCAAATAAAGAATTCCGTTTTGGATGTCTCTCATTTTGGCGCCGCGGGTGCTCCCTCCGGAAAAAATTGATATCGGTTTATCAGTAGTCGCGCAAAGATATATAATTTCTTGTGCCGGCTTATCAAATTTGTTCATAGTGTCGTCATGAGTTGCAGCTAGCGCCGAAAGGCCCGGCGGGACTTTTGACATATCAATCGGTGCAGGGTTCGTAACAGGATCACTGTGGCCAATGATACTGTCAGGATTAACGTCACGGATTTGAGCGCGGAACGCCCTGTCTGCCCCGCGTGTGGTGGTAGGAGAACCAGCAAGAAAATCGCCTGCAGGTGGGAGGGCATATACTTTTCTTCTGGCGTCATACGCAACAGATGCTTGAAAAATGTGCGGGCGAATGCCAACTATTGGTTCACCGTCTATAGCACACTTGTTTGTAAGAGCCGCTGCCACCAGCTCATTCATGGCGTCTCTCAGAAAACTTTGAAAACTGTACCTCTCCGCCATCGGCTTGATAACCTTCTCTGACCAAAATTCTCTAAAAAGCTCATAAGAAATTGGTAAGTCCAACAAACTAATTGTTCTTTTAACTCCAGATATAGGATCATAGTAAGTGACGTCGCCTAATATTACTTTTATTGCTCCTCCTCCTCCACTGGGATCTATCTGACCTGCAGCGTCATATGTTGGAGCTTGCCAAACATCTAGATGAAGCCTGCCCTTAGTATCGTTCAGGATGTCAAGGGCCGCGTCTATTAAGTCGCCAAAATAAAACCAAGTGATAGTGGTGTTGGCCACCTTACCGTGAAGTGGTATAAGCGAAGGGGCCCTTGAAGCAGGTGTTAAGGCTTGCCCTGCTTGATGCTCGGTACGAGCGTCGGGATTGTCCGACATTTTAGAAGAAACATAAGCATTTATATTATCTTCCCAGCCAACTTCTATCGGATTTTTGGTCGGATCTTGTGGGGCGGCCGGAAGGAGCTGACCTTCAGGCGCATTAGGATTAGACGGATGCTGTTTGATATAGTCGTTAGACATGCCAAGCCTTTTGTGCATGTAAGTTAAAATATTTTTCCTCAGTTTGAAGGCATTATCGTCGTCAGAGTTGACACGCTTAAAACGAGCCTCAAGCTCCTTCTCTATTTCTTCCCTTATTTCCTCGCCCGACGCGCCAGATTCTTTGGCTGCTTTCATGCGCCTTTTTTCAGCAGGAGTGTGAAATCTGTCTTTACTTTTTTTACGCCACTGAATAAGCATGTAGCTAGGGAGCTGCAAACTGTATATTCTGCTGGGTCTTTGCACCCACTTACCCCCTATGCATTGTCGCTTCCCAGCTAGCTCCTCGAGAATTCTAGTATACATTCTAGTTCTAATCTGATCGGCCGCTAAACCTTCTTGCGCGAGAAGCTCATTCCACTGATTTTTATAAATGTAAAACATATGGAGCGTGTCAACAAATGCGTAGTCACTACCCCAGCCTTTTAATTCTGCGTCGCCTTTTTGATGCCTGTTTCTTACCCCAGTCTTCTGTTGCAATTCATTTTTTGGCCATTTTGCTACGTCGATACCGGCTTCATTTTCTAAGATGGGTTCCATCTCATCCCGGTCTTTCAAAGTTTTATAGCTGTCAGCAGGGGTTTGATTAGAAAACGGCATTGGAAAGCCACCGCTTTCTACATTGAAAAAAGTAGACTGATCATAAGACCGCGGGTCAAGACCAAGTTCGTCGATCAACGCGTCTGCGTACAATTGCATGAACTTATATGGGCTCGAAGCCATCCCCTGAAAGTCTTCAATTCTAGAAGCATCTACCTTTGCTCTCAGAATATTGGCGTCTGGAGAATACAGCGCTGATTCTACAGCACCGTTGTACGATATGTTTAGTTCAAAGGGACCAGAAGGGATGTCTCCGCGAAAGCCAAAATCATGCCTCAACAGATTAAGAAAAAAACTAACTTTGGTACTTGCAATCGCATCGAGAAGTCTATCTCTCAATTCATTATGGTTTGTTCCAGGTTTAGATAGTGCTCTGGCCGCTTCATCTAGAAAAAAATCAGACGGCGGTGCATAACTAACATCTATCCTAATCCTGAAGTATCTAGGATTCCAAGCCAAGTGGGTGGTGGCACATTTTCGTTTCTGTTCAGCCGTACGCTCGCCGGAGAGTGCGGCTGAGCCCCAAGACGGCCTCGTTATTAAGTCGGCAAATCTAAGCTTACTCTGGTGGTATTCTGTTTTTTCAGCCCCTTTAAACTTAGCAGCCACGTTAGCTGGGAGTTCATATTCGTGGAACATGCCCTCAACGGTATTGAACCAAAGTTTCATATTGACATCAATATAATAAGCAACTTCTGCAGGGTTTGTACCCAAATAATCAAAAGAAAATTCTTTTAGACCTACGGCTAACTCATTGCGTAAGCCAGTACCGATAGCACCTTCGTGGAATGGTTCCTTCGGCTTGAAATGGTTGAATGGGAATGGCACCGCAAGGCCGTCACGGTCGGTTTTTGAACTATAATATACTTTATAAAGATCGATCTTGGGTTGTAAGTTTGACATCATTTCTTTCGGCACACTCTCTAGAAGCATCTGTCCGTGCGGAGAATTCAGATTGCTCATAAAACTTACAGCACCTTCATTGGCCCCTCTTCCACCAGAAAGTGAAGAGCCTAGCTTTAAATTGTCGGCCTTTAGTATGTTGACTGGCTGACTTATCAACGCATTTTTTACTTCTACAGAAGGATCGAGGGGAGAGCGATCTTTACCATGAATAACACTAAAAAAAGATAGAAAATCTTTTATAAAACACTGCTCTGAGTACGGGCCAATACCTTTTTGTTCATCACTTGTAGCCATAGAACATCTCCATCAACTGTTACGCGAATAAAATAAAGTCAAAACATCTGATAAAGGGAAAGGAATATCAATGACTTCACCGAGTTTAAAATCAGATTCTAAAGGCTTTTGATTAAACCAGGAGATCACCCACCACAATTTTGTCGTGCCATACGATTTATAAGCAAGCTTGAAGAGTTTATCTCCGGTTTTCCACACATGCCTTTTAACATTTAAACCTCCAAGATCTTCCGGTTCCAAATATTTAAACTCTGCAGTGTTGTATTGAGTTATATAGTTCACGTTCCTGTCGACAAAATGTTCTTGATACACGGCAGAACCATTTTTAAAAATCATTCTATTGTCGTATCTTCTACTCATAAGGCAGGACCATGCCCCGAGCCGCCGGCGGTGTCGCCTAATGCTTGTGTTACTGCCGCGGCATTTGTTCTGCTAGTTTTATTTTCACTAGTAGTGGACCAGGAATCCAACATCGACGTACCTTCTGCTGTCCATGCGTAAGGATGGTTGGGTCTCGTAAATTTTATGCTCTTACCAGATGGCCCCTCATCGTACACCTGTGTCCAAACCGGTAATTTTTCGTTGAACGGAAAAAATGAAAAAGATAAGTTTATAAGCTGCGGGTAAATAAAACCAGTATCTCCCTCTTCATTAAAAAAGCCAGATGGCAAATCAAAACTGTAATTTATATTCCCAATGTATCCTGTTAAGCCATCCTCGAGAGCGTTACCGCGAGGATTTTGCGTAGGACCTGTGATCAAATTTTTGAATTTAACTTTGAAGAGGGGGTCTCCGCCGGCTTTAACATGCGCTCTTTCAACTCCCAGATCTGACCGCAGATCAGCTAACGGATAAATCATTCTAACTAATTTGCTCACGTCGTGCAAATTTCTTTTAGCTTGATAAGCATTACTAGCTGGTATGTCTAGTCCGATCTGCATCTGTCGGTCGACTGATCTCATTTTCCTTACTGGTTCGGCATGCCCTACAAAAGTAGTAACATCTAAGCCAGTATCAAAACTATCTTGGAACGTGGTTAAAAAAGCTTTAAACTGCACGCGTGCCTGTGCATGCATCGCGACGATATCAATAAATAGACCATGTTGATTCGCGAGGGTGTCCGAATAATCATTAAATTTGCCAGCAGCTCCGCCTTTGTATCCCGACGAACCAGGCGAGCTAGTGAAATAATCCCACATATCACCAAACACTGTCATAATAGTTTTCTCCTATAACTTAAATAGCTGATTTATTAAATTTTGTTGCTACCCAGGAGATATTTTAACATTGCCCTGATCATTTACAATATTCAAAACGTGTGATGCAAATGCCCTGTCTCCAACATTAAAGTTTATTGGTTGGTTGTAAACTTTTTGTGGCTGGCCTCCGCCTCCGCCTCCGCCGCCTCCGCCTTCTCTCTTGGCTTCGATCATATATCTAATGATAGAATTGCTACCCTCCTGGTGTACGCGGATAGATGCTTTAGCATAGTTCTCTGCTGCTCGAGATATTTCGCGGGCGCGTAAAGAATCAGAAGCATCGACTGTTTTAGTTGTGTGAACCATCTGCGAAAATGTACCCACTGTGGCCCGGGCTGCGGGGCCAACTTCTGCTAGTCTTTCAGTAGCTCTCATGACATCTTCATACCCTGAAACTTCCATACCAAACACAAGATTCTTAGTAGCGCTGCCAACACTCTTCATTGTACTAGCTAACGAAGACAACTGTGGTATTA
>Ga0098033_1000419_pt1 | contig 19430 bp, 29 predicted proteins | sample 1_EtaG_FD_75049 | JGI IMG/M metagenome (GOLD analysis project Ga0098033, IMG submission 75049) | Marine viral communities from the Subarctic Pacific Ocean - 1_ETSP_OMZ_AT15124 metaG | ecosystem: Environmental > Aquatic > Marine > Oceanic | place: Pacific Ocean | collected 2015-01-07
AACCATTTATAAAAAATATGATCGCCTATCTGAACGATTTGTTTTTTAGATTTACGCCAAGCAGGATAAACATAATCTGCATGATAAAATGTTGCATCATCTAATATAAAGATAATATCATTTACATTTTCTTTATATGCTAATACTAAAGATGCAATTTTTAAACTGTTTTCCCATTTTTTTTTGTGTTTAGGTTTGTCTGATCTTCCATCACAATACCAACTAAATTGGCATCTATGTCTAACAGGAAAATTTTCAGTCCAAGATAATGTAGGACCTTGTGTTATTACTTCACATATTGTGTTAGGAAAACGATGATCTTTTACTCTGTTTAATACTACAATAGCAACAGCCAATTGGCCTATTAATGGTTGATTTTTTGCTTCAAAGTAAATGTTTTTTGCAAGACACATTTTATCATCTGCGTCTTGTGTCCAATCACCTTTTGCTATGCCTACGATTCCAAATACTATTGAAAATACGACAAGCCATTTTGTTATGAATAATTTACGCCTCATCGTAATATGAATATGCCCCAAATGGTGGTACAATTTTATTTTCTTTATAATAACTATGAATGATCCAACAAGTATCACAATAGTTTTCATCGCCCCATTCGGCCCAAGTTTCACCATCTGTGAATAAAATAAGTTTTTTAGGTTCATAACCTTCTTCTTTCATCCATTTCCAGTTAGCCATAAAATCAGTTCCACCAAATCCTGCAGGTTTGTAATCTGCAATATCGTTACCATCATCACCTGTAAATTCTTCTGGATTGTGAATGTCTGTGTCAAAGCACCATATTTTTATTTTATAATCTTGATATTCTTCCATAATGCCTTTTACTTCTGACATAAAATCTTTTAATTTTTTTTCACTTATTGAACCACTTGTATCAATTGCAATAGCAATATCAATTGTTTCATCTTGTATCATTCCTGGAAGAACAATACCTGAATGTTGAGTTTTTCTATTCATTCTAGAAAAACTATAATCATTTTTAATAACAGATTGAATTTGTTGTCTTAATAGTTCACGCCAGTTAATTACTGGTTCTGTAAGTTCTTCAATTAATCCTCTAATTGCATTTGGTGTTTTTCCTTTGCCAGCCACCTGTGCTGATTGTAACACAGAATGTCTTACTTCATCTTTAATTTTTTTAACTTCTTCTTTACTTAATTTTGGCAATTCAACTTGTACTTTATTACCATTTTGGTCTCTAACAGTTGCTTTACCATTTTCAAAATCAATATGCATATCTATTGTTTGTTGATCTTGTTTACTTTTATCTTTCATTACATCTTCATAAATTTTTTCTGCATTCCAACCTTTGTATTTTCTATCTAATAATCCTTTGTTATCACCCTGTGGCATTTCACCAATATTCTCATCTACTAATACTTGGTTGACTGCATAATCGGCTGATAAGTTCCAAGGTTGTTTCTCTCTCATATCTTGTCTTAAAAAATGATCAAAAACAATATGAAGAACTTCATGACCAATTAAAAATTCTGTTTGTTTTGGTGTTAATGAATCTATAAATTCTGGATTGTAATAAAAATTTCTACCATCTGTTGCCGCGGTTGGACACCAGTCTGCTTCTTGTAATTGCATTCTTGTAGCCATATTACCGAAGAATGGTTGTTTTAATAAAAGAGCAATTCTTGCCCCTGTTAATTTTTCTAAGACTTTTTGTTTGTCTATATTTTTATTTTGTTTTTTTACTGCTACCTTGTTCATATTATTATTATACTATACCTTGGTTATCTGTCAACGTGATTTGGGGGGTTTAAACCCCCCATTTTCCTTTATTGATCAACACTTGCTAGGACGTATTTTCCGAATTTTTCATGAAATTCATCAAAACTTTTTAATTTTGAAGGATCAAATGGTAGTTGATAATTTGTTAGTGCAACCTTGGCACCCATAACTACCAATTCAGTTTGGAAATTATCCATCATATATCTAAAGAAGCAATCTGCCATTTTGTGCCAGTCTGCTAATTTTTTATCTTTCATTTTACCATATGCTTCTTGTAGTTCATAACATAAAGATATAGTAAGTGAATATTGGGCACTAACTTCTTTGGTGTCCATTTTTTTAATTTTACCTGAAAGTATATCGGTAGGGTTTGGCAAGTCAGAAGCAATCCTACGATGTGCCATAAACTTCATTGCCAAACCTTCGCCTACCGCCCCTGCAACAAGGTCAGTGAGAGTATTTTCTTGCAGGGTATCTGATAATAGTTGTGATACAAATGCCCAACTTCTAGGTGTAGCAAATGATCTGCTACCGCTTTTTGGGTCAAAATCATATAAGTCTTGTTTCGCAAATGAAACATAACCAACTACTTGTGGATCTATATGATTTTCAGTTGCCCACATTGACCAATCTTCAAAGTCAACTCTCATTTCTAAATGGACAAATCTGTTTGCTAATGGAGCCGGCATTCTATAAGTAACACCTTTATCTGTTTCTCTATTACCCGCCGCCACTATTGCAACGCCTTCAGGTAATTTATAAGTGCCAACTCTTCTGTTTAATATAAGTTGATAAGCCGCCGCCTGCACACTTGGAGGAGCAGAGTTCAATTCGTCTAAGAATAAAATCGCTTTACTTTTAGGATCACTTGGAAGTTCTGCCGGAGGCGCCCATTCCATTGTGTTTGATTTTGAATTAAAAAATGGAATACCTTTTATATCTGTAGGTTCCCATAATGGTAATCTAATATCGATAACTTCACGTTTATCTTCATTACCAATTTGTTTAACAATGTCTGATTTACCAATACCTGGTGCACCCCAAACCATAATAGGTCTTTTTAGTGCCAAACAATGTTGAATTGAAGTTTTAGCCTCATTTGGACTAACTGTTCTTGTTTGAGTTACTTTTTCTGCCATCTCACTGACTCCTTTTTTAGTTGTTATTATTATATAATAGCATCTATGCCATATATGTCAACCCACTTAATGCTATAAAAAATACTTAAAAATCAATAGGTTAGCGACGGCTGACAATTAAAATATCAAGATCTCCGGCTCTTAATACCAATTCTGTGGCTAATTTTTCCTCAAAAACGTATATTTCCTTGTTGGTAATGTAGTATGGGCAAGTGATAAATTTGTCTAATCCGAGCAATATTTCAGGTTTTAACTTGCATTCTCTTTTTAGTTTAACCATATAATCTTTGAGTTTTAATGTTTTTTTTAAAAATAGGTATCCATTCTTGGTAAGGCGTAAAGATGGGTTTTCTTCTCGAATATTACGCCAGGTTTGTTTTATGAATTTAGAGAGATCATCTTTAGTATAATTTGAATTATGATTCTTTAAAAAGGCAATACTTAACCTTTTTTTAGGAGTCATTTAAGTTTTCTAAGTTGATTTTTAAGATCTTTTATTCTATGCTGAAGGCCACTGATTGTAGTGTACATCCAACCGCAGTCATGTGGTTCTATTTGTGGCTTATACCATTTAATAGTTTCTTCTAGAACTTCTATTGCTGTGATGATTTTTAATCTCTGTTCACCAACATTATCCATATGTTTATTGTAATTTAATTTATGTTGAAAGTCAATTAATCTTTTTTCCAGTACTTAATTGATATACTTGAAATTTGTTTGAACCAAATGTTGTGTTTAATTTTTTAACAAGATTTAATGCATGACCTGGGTTAGAAAATGATACTTTTTTATATTTAGGACCTGGGTGTATTGATACCATTGTTGATGTTTTTAAATTAATAGGTTTACTATCATAGAATACTGCCCATATGGCTTTTGATTCTAAGACTTCTTCTGTCTTATATGTGTTTCTGTCTGTCTTTGACAGTAGAACTTTGGGTTTTGGCCTACTCATAATATACTACTATTATTTAGCAGATATATGAGTAGTTTATAATTCTTCTCTATTTGGAAAATAATCTACTTGGTCACCTTCACGTTCAAGGTCTAAAGTAATACAATGTAATCCACCATCCCAGAAAAATCGGTGTCTCCATGGTACGTGCACCGGTTCCATTTTATGTTTTTTAAGAAAATCGTTTACTTTTTTGTTGTTTGGATTGGTTACGCAAACATGGTGTTCATCTAATACACAAACGTTTACATCAAATACAGTTTCTTCAACATAACCTACCCATTCACCTAACCAAGTTTCTACAAAATTTATAAAAGCATCATTTTTTTCTTCTCCAGGTAACCACCATTTACCTTCTACTTTTTGTTTCATTATTAGGAATGGTTTTACTTTTTCCCATGATTGATCCGGTAGATAACATACGTCCCATCCTGGAAAACTTTTTTCATAATTTTGTATATCCATTAATGAGATAATAGCACCTTCTTTAAGTGTATGGAAACAAGAATCGTTGTGTCCTCCAATTTCTACTGTATTAATTCTAAAATTTGAAACTTTTTGTTTGAACCAATTTCTATTGTTTTCATTTATTTCTTTTGCATCAATTATTATATCTTTACCTACAATAGTAATAGATGGTGATGCATATCCCATCATTTCTGCAGATTCTGGGTCGACAATGTTTGTTACTACATTTGGTTCAAATTTAATGTCCCATTTATCAGAATATTCATTATCTTCCCAAATTCTATAATCTGTATCTTTAAAAAATGTTGGATGAAATATAAGTTTATTTTCGTTATCTTTACAATATTTAATAATAGTTTTTGTTATACCCTTGTTATCTAGACTCCACATAATCATTTTATTACCTACTACTAATTGGCCGTCTCGTGGTTGCAATGCATTTCGTGGGACTTTCATGTGTTCATATCGACTTTCAAAATAATCAGTAATACTTGGTCGTGAAATTGTTGGTGTTCTTATTACTTTTGTACCAAAGTCTTTTAATATTTTTTCAAAGTTATCTAAGTCTTCCATTGATTCTTCTGCAATACGTTTAAGAGGGTCTGATATTTTTGTACTTTTTATACCATTGTAAAATTCAATTGGGTGAACTGTTCCTAACAGTACTGTTTTAAGTTTCCCCCATTTGTTCCAGATGTTTAATGACATTAAGAAAGTAGTTTAGTTTTAAGTGCGTCATATCCACCTACATACTCATCATCAATCCAAATTTGTGGCATAGAACGTTTTTCAGGATGTTCTGTAATAAATTTTTGTATAGATTCAGGAGAATCTAAATATCTTTCTTCTATTTCAATTCCTTTATTAGTCATTAAATTTTTTGAGGCTGTACAGTATCCGCATAATGGTTTAGTATAAATTATTGCTTTCATATTTCTTTCCTTGTTTGACCATTAGATATTATACTGTTCACTATATTATTTTTGTTCATTATACAATTCTTGGTTTCTTAAATTATATTGTTTAATAAATTCATTTGATTCCTTCGTACTACGAAATCCTATAAATTCAGCCACAGAATCAATATGTGCTTGGTCTTGTTCTAGAAAAAATTTTTTATAGTCTAATGTTATATTTGGGGCATCTAATGAAGATAACTTTTTGTTTACTCCTGCTGATGATCTCATATCTAAATCAAGGCATTGAACGTGAGTGTGTTTATCTGAATGGTTTGGTCCTAGTTTTGTTATAAAATCACGATTCTTTCCAAAAAATAATGTTGTGCAAAATTGTTTAGTTTCATCGCTCAATCCTATTAAAAGACGTTTGTTTATTTTGTCTTCTCTTTTTATTTGTTTTGTTCCGGCTGGTCCAAGTTTAAGTTCAAATCCTAGAGATGATTTATTGTCTTTATGAGCATGAAAATGATAGTCTCCAAATACGTAATCAAAAGGATGTAATGTTCGTATATCTGGATTGTATGACATATATTCGTTGGTTGTTAATTCCCGTGCAAAAGTTTTTTTTGTTGCTTTTGGTCCTTTTAATTTTTTATGGATATAATATATGTCAAACCATCTATGTTTTGTTCTTGAATATTTGTTTTCGACATAGTTGAGTATTTTTTTATAATATTGTACTGTATCATAAGGCATATCTTCAGGTTTATCAACGTGACCCAAACCATGGCTTACCCAAAAAGCAAGAAAATGTGTACCAGCACCATGGGGTCCTACAATTTCTAGATCAAAATTCATCGCCGGTCATTTCTACTGTAATATGTTGCGAATCAATTAACTTTTTTTGTGTTTCTATTAATTCATCTTGTTTTGTTACCAAATAAGTTAACAATGAACTTAAATTATCTCTAAGCATTTTAGCATCTTTCATTGTCATTCGTACTTCTGGTTGTCTAGTTTGTTCATTGGCTGATATCATGTTTATAAATTTTTCAATTTGTACTGTGTTCATTTTGTTAAGAATTTTTTGCTAAATGCTTTTAGTTTTTGTGATGTTACAAAAGGACCATAAAATTTGTATTTTTGTATTGTGATAGCTTTTGGGCAAAACATTTCGCTCCATCCTTTATTTAATTTAATTAGGTAATGCCCTGCACAATAATAACTTTTTGATTTTTTATCTTTAGTATAGACTGGTACTTGTCTTTTAACATCATACATACCATTATAATGGTCTACGTCGGTTGGGTAATCACAAAGTATTTTAAATGTAGTTGTTTTTGATTGTTCTTGCAATCTTTTAGAAAATAATTGTTTACCAAAACTTTTTAATAATTGGGATTTAGTATAAAATTTGTTAAGTCCTTGAAATTTTATTTTATATTGATTTTCACCAGTTTTTACTATTGATCCTATTTTATCTGTATCTTTGTCGTTAATGATTATCCAACTATCGTTGGATTTAATAGTTTTAATTTTACTCACGTTCCATATCTCCCGTTAAGTGGTGCGGCATATTGCCCTGCCAAATCTTTGATTTTTTGCAAATCAAATAAATGACAAAACCTCATCAAATAAACTCCTACTTGTTGAGAGTTTTTTGGATCAGTTGTTGCACTCTTTATAGTACTATTAATTATCTGTTTTATTGGATCTGGTTGTCTAGACAGGTCAATTAGTTCACGATTTCTCTCATAATCATCTTTCACTCTATGTTCTATGCCTTCGTGATCAACCCATTTGCTTAACATTACATTATTCCATATAAAACCCTGTGCGTTACGATCTTCAAATGCTTCTAGAAGTTTAGTTTTTCTAACTTTAGGAAAAGCAGAAAAAACGTTATCTGTTGGGTCTCCCCTCATACATTTTTCAAATAGTAACCATTGTGGGTTAGGTGCTTTTTTTGGTTCACCTGTTTTTTTGTCTATTATTGGTTCGTTTGTATCTGTGTAATAGCCTTCATGTGTAGTTAATACATTTGCTATACCATTATACTGTTTAACGTTAGGTGTTATTAATTGTGCAAAGTCAGAATCTGATGATATTATAACATGATCATCATTTGGGTGTTTTCGTACCCAACCTGCTATAAGGTCATCTGCTTCTAATTGATTGTCTTGTAATACTGTACAATTTGTTTTGTCGTTTATAAAATTACAAAATGTTTCATATGATTCCCAAAATACTTTTTCACCTTCTACTTCTCTTTCTGTAAGTGCCGATCTAGCCAAATCTCTATTTGCTTTGTATTTTGCATAATAATCTTTACGCCAACTACGTCCTTCTAAACAAAATACAACATGAGATCCATTAAAGTCAGTCCAAGCCTTTTTGATTGAATTAAGAATAATGTGCATAGCCAATCCAATTTTAGTATCTGGATTGTTATCTTTAACAATATGTCTTGCTCTAAAAAATGTATTAGCAGTATCTACTAAGATGTAAGTCACGATACCTCCGTCTTACCATCATCCCTTAATACTCTATTAACATGACCACTACCACCAAGATCTCCAGTTTGTCCTGATTCTTTTGCAACATTTAAACATAAGTCTTGAAACCATTGGTCTACTACTTTTTCATCTGTATCACCACGATAACCATTTAGTTTTAATGATTGTACAAAGTATTCGTTCCAATCAAGTTCAAAGAATCCGTTGCGTGGATTAGTTTTATCAACATGAGTTGTTAATACAGATACCCAAGGTTCTTTATTTTTTGTTGCTTTTTCTTTTTCGGTCGTATCTATTTTTTTGGGTGTTTTTGATTTTTTAAACATATTTTTTATTTTTTCCAACATAGTTTATATTATAACACCTTTCTAAGGTCTGAGTATTCTTTTTCTGACATAGGCCCACTTTTTTTGCTAATTGTTTCCGGCATTCCGTGTTTATTATATTTTTCTGATACTACTGATGTTAATGGTGGTTGTGTTGGTTTTATTTGTTTTAATTTTGGTTTATATAATTTTAGAGCACTAATTTTAACTATAACAAGTAAAGTAAGTTCAAGTACTAATAAAAAAGTAAAAATTATTGCACATAATATTATTTGGAATATTGCTTCTATATACTTAAATGCAGTTATTATGTATTGATATGATGTTACTTTAACAGTATAAGATTCTGCATCAAACCAAATGTCTATTATTTTTTTCATTTTATGTTCCTATTGCGTTACCAAATAGATAGCATTGGACCCTTGCGGCCACATTGTATCCACGTTGAAAAGCCTTTTTAGCCACTGCCCCTGCTGTGTCTAATTGATCTTCTTCTCTAGCACCAACCGGCATTACCCAGATTGGCCATTCGACACCAGCATTTCTAAATTTTTCTACTGCTGATTCCATATCATTCCATTCACGTTCTTCACTACCTACTACAAATTTTAATTGTCCTTTGTCTGATTGTTTATAATAATCTGCTACAATTTCTGGTTTAATAGCCTTTGCTTCCTTTTCACCTGATGTGCTGAATAATTTTGGAGATACAGAAAAGAATACTTCAGTATCTATTTTACTAATCATATCTACTAATTCTGGTATTAATTTTTGTGTACCATTTGTTTCAAATGTAATAGACTCAGGTAAATTATTTACTCTATATAATTCTTTGTAAATTCCAGTAAATGCTATTTGACTTTGTTTTAATAATGGTTCACCACCAGTAATACATAAATGTTGTGTTTGTTTAGATAAAGGATGTAAAAATAAACCTTCTGGATTTGTATCTGTTTTAAGTATATTAATAATTTTTTGTGCTAACACCTCAGGGGTTTCTTGTCCCATTAAATGTTTATATTTTCTTGCCCAAGTATAACTTGAATCACAACCTTTATCCCATACAGGTAAATCTTCTACTCGTTTTATTTGTGATATGTCATATGTTTCAAATGGTAATTCATATGTGTCAGGATTAGTTGGATCTTCTTGTCCAAATCCATTACATTGCAGATTACATAAAAAGAATCGTATCCATGCTGTAGGTACTCCAGTATAATGTCCTTCACCTTGTATAGAGTGAAATATTTCAGAGTAATAATACTTTTTTTCGTCCATATACTTTTTATTATACAATATATTTAGGTTTTGTCAAAAGGATTATAAAGTTCTCCAGTTCTTTCTAAATCAACTGTAAAACAATGTAAACCAGCATTTACCATCCATTGTTCAGGCCAATTTATGGTAATACAGTTAATATTGTGTTTTTTAAAAAAGTTTATATCTTTTGGTTTTGCATTTAAACATATTACAGTTTCAGGATCAATTGATATAGTATTTGATAGTAGTAAATTGGTATTTTCAATATCATCATCTTGTATATCTGGCCAAACTATATTTGTTTCTTTTATTCTTTCGTACAATATTGGTACAGTTTTAATATTTGGAATATGTGGTTTAATTTCTGAGATATCCATTCTTGCATCATGTAACATTAATTTACTGTTAATAAAATTTACGTGAGCATCTAAATGATTGTCTACTGTAGTAATTGGAATTAGTGTGTAATCATCTCCTAAGATGCTTTTAAGATGCTCAATACCTTTTTCATTACCTGTGTGTTTTAATGTTGTGAATATTATATTGCCGCATTTCAAAAGATTAGCACCTTCTAAATAAGGGTATTCGTTTTGTATAATATCATCAGTCCAAATCATAGAATCTGAAAACCTAGGAAATTGGTGTTTTATATTAAGTGATATACAATCTTTAATTTCTTTAAGTGCGTCATTACAACTAAACAAAATTAAATTGTTTCCTATAACACCTAATCTGTCTCTAATGTTTAAAACAGGAAATCTATGCTCACTACTAAATTTTTTTGGATTAGGTCTAACAATGTTAATATTTTTTTTGTCCAATACTTCACATACTTCATTTAACATATCTTTTAATCTTTGTACAAGATGTTTAAGATGTTTTCCTTGTATATGAAAAAGATCGTTTTGAATTAATTGGTTATCGACATAAATGTCAGCAACCATCATGGATTTTAATTCATCCCATTCTGTAAATGAATGAATTTGCATTTTTATTCTTCTGGGGGACTTGAAGGTTTTTCTATTTTATTAAATTCATCATTGGTAATATTGAGAATTTTAATTGTTTCATACGTGCCAGGTTCAGCAGTAACTATGTTACCATCTTTTGTCTGGTAGCCAATTACCAGTTGGTTTTTAATATCGTCCCAATTGGGATCAGCATAGACATCGGCTTGTATTGTAATTCGGTATAATTGCATAACAATTTCCCTCCTATATGTTAATTATCTAGATCTTCCGGGCCAGATTCGGCCATTTTCAGCAGTACGCGGTACTGCTCGTACGCCTTTTTTAGACCTGGGTACAATTTTCTTAAATCTTCGTGTTTTTCCTCGTGGACCATGAATCCTTCACTTACAGATACTGTTCCAGATACTGTGTAAGATGCTCCCATATTAGTTGTATTTGTATTACCCCAATCATCTGCTCCTAGGTCATAAGTAAAACCTGTTTCATAATCAGTTTTATCATCAGTATATCCTACCTTAACAGTTAACTCTTCTAGATTATCTAATTTTTTTTGACCTTCTGCAATACTTAAAGTTTTTTTTCTTTTTTTCTTTCTAGGTTTTGGTTTTGGTGCATGAACGGTCATTAGTCATGCCCTTTCATTGATAAACAAATATCATAAAATTCTTTTTTAGTAGATGCATCTTTACTAAATGCTCCATGCATAATTGCAGTTGTCATATCTGATTCATGTTCTTTAACACCCCTTTGTGTCATACAATGATGTTCTGCTTTTACAACAACTGCCACGTGTTCAGTTTTTGCAAATTTCTGTAATTCTTGTGCAATATGTGTTGTCATTTCTTCTTGTATCTGTGGACGTTCTGCAATATGATGAACAATACGATTAAATTTAGATAATCCTATAACTTCATCTTCTGGAATAATACCTACCCAAGCATTACCTACAATGTTTTGAAAATGATGAGCACAAGTTGACCTAACACTAATTGGACCTGATGTATATAAACTTTTGTATCCCATATTTGGAAAAGCAGTTACCCTTGGATGTTTTTTAAATCTACCTCCAAATATTTCGTGAACATACATTTTTGCCACACGTTTTGCAGTTTCTTGTGTATTGTGATCGTTGTCAGTATCAATAACTAAAGTGTTTAACACATTTTGGAATGCTGTTTCAACTTCTTGTTGTAGTTTTTCTAAATCACCTTCTTCTAAATATTTAGAGATATTATCATTGCAATGATATCTTACTCCTGCATTTTCTAGTCTTTGCTTAATTACTTTACTAATACCTTCAGACATTATGCTCCTTTTATCAAAACTTGATCATTAATTGTAGCATATAAACCTTCTGCACTAAAGAACTTTTTTGCTAAAATAGATCTTTGACGTGCTAATGCTGGTAAGTATTCTTCATAGTTTTCCATGTAGTCAACTATTTTTGCGGCAATTTCCTTATGATGTATATTATAATTTTCCATCGATGATGTTAATTCACTATCATATTTGAATTCGTCTAAAACCATTTCTGAATAACTTAATCTATCTGGAACCATTGGTATTGTGTCAACTAGAGAACCTTCGTACCAACTAATGCCTAAAGTTTCTTGTAAGTTAGCACTAAAAACTAACTTTGCTTCGCCTAATAGATTATGGTACTCGTTTTTGGTTAATTGTCTTTCTTGTGCAATTATAAATTCATATTGTGGCATATTGTCTTTAAGGTCTCTAAATATTTCAGGTTGTTTTTCTGGTGCCATTCTATGTGGAAACAATATAATATTTTTCTTTGGCATTCTTTTATATTGCTCTAGAGTTTCATCTAGATATTCCATAGGCCATCCTGTTCTTACAATGCGTTTCATAACATCTTCTCTATGATATGAAATATCATGGGGTGGCCCAAATAGACCTTTAATAAACAGTTCTATATGGAAATTAGTTGCAAAATAATTGTAATCATATGCAAAAAACATACCACGTTCAATATTCGTTGTCCATCTTTTGTCTTCAATTAGTCTACCTAAAAAGTCTGCAGGATCATATGAGCCGGCGTGCCATAAACCATGTATGTTAATTTTCTTTTGTAGCAAGTCAGCCATATATTTTAATTGTATAACAGTAGAATTCCAAGCATCAGTAAATATGAAATCATCGCCATCCTCAATTTCATTTTGTGCAAATTTTTCAGCAATTTTAATTGCTTGTGCAGATTTGTAAACATTTGTACCAGCAAAGTTTAAAAACGCACCTGGTGTAGTCATTTGTGGAACATTACCGCCTGAAATTGTTACAACTTTTCTACCAGTTTTTTTTATTAACTGTTTTGGAAGATGCTCCTTCCATTGTGCTGTATATCTTGTTTCTACTGGTTCTATATCTACAATGTATATTGTCATTGTTCTTTAGAACTCCATAAGTTTAAATTAAGTTTACCAGTTTCACGCCATGTCCAAAATATAATCCATGGTGTGTGTTTCTTGTATAGTTGATGATATCTAAAAGGTAATTTATGTTCTTTACAAAATTTTTTATATTCATCAATGTCTTGCCAAATGTCCATTGCATTATCTGGAAATTCACTTATATTTTTTGATACAGCCATTTTCTCCATCTTCCGATACTGATATCCAAATTTTTCTTCTAGGATATTTGTTTGTTACTTCTTTGTGCAGATCATCTGCAATCATTTCACATGAGTTATAATTGAGTTCTAATGTGCCATCATATAATCCTTCTAGCCAACGTTTAAACAATATAAATTCAACATCTCTATCATCGTGAAAAACTTCGATCCATACTTTAAAATGAAATATGTGTCTATGTGGATGTCCTAAAAAACTTACATCTATAAGTTTAGGATCATCTAATGCCGCTGGGTATTTGTGTATTCCTTCTTTACGAAATGTTACCCATACCATCGATTCTGTACAAGCAGATTCCTCATATGGTGGGTTTGTATCACTAGGGTAAAAGTTATCTTCGTTGCTCATTATTTTTCCTTTCTAATGTTAACTTCATCTATTATTTCATCCTGACCATAGTCTCCCCAATGCGTAAATTTTTTAGTTTGCATAAGATCATTCATGCTATGTGACCAAATGCCAGGATTAGTTGCTTTAAAATTTATATCATCTAGTTTTATCATCGTATTATAGTTCATTTCTGTAATGTGTGGTAATTTTATACTAATTGTTGGAATGAACCAAGTATTTTTGTCCCATCTTGCAATCCATTTTCTTATATCTCGAAAATATGTGTAGTCAAAGTCTAGAGTACACCACATTGGTTCATCAATAATTGTATCAATCATTTTTTGCCATTTTTTAAGATCCACACCATTAAAACTATGATTTGCTCCTAGATATACATGAGAACATTCATAACCACGTGCATACTCAACTATTTCTGTAGCATCTTGCTTATCAACTACAAATAATGTTTTTAAACCATATGCAGGAGTATGTTCAACTTCTTTACCAGTAAAAAATATTGGTGTATATTTTATACCTGTGCTATAGTTTCTTTTCATTTTTCATAAAACTTCTTTCAATTCTTTTGTTAAAAGTTTTCCTATTTCTTTATTTCCATTAATAGTAGCATGGCCAATATAATTTTTATCTTCATGATATACGTAGAAATCTAGGTTTTTGTAAATTACTCTTTCTAGTAATGGAAGATTTAAATATCTGCACCATGTATGAAAAGGTTTGGCTATAAAATTTGTTCCTTGGTGCCAACTTAAAATATAACAAGGAATGTTTAATCGTTGCAATACATGATTGATATATGTAATAGCCGATTTAGTAATCAACCAAAGATATCCTTTAGCACTATTATCTTTAACAACTTGTATCCACCAATCCATAAGTTTTTTATTATTTTTATATTCTACGTTATGCCGATCCCATATAAAAGTTTGATCAACTTTTACTTCTTCTTTAGACTCTGGTCGATGTGCGAAATTAATTACTTCTTCATGTGGTAAAAGATGATGATGCTTTAAATTTTCTACTTTATCATTTAATTTCCACTCAGGATTATTGTTAGTCATTAATATTCGAGGTTCAAATGTTTCTTGTATTAATACAAAATCAAAATTTCCTATTTCTCCAGGTTGAAAAATATCAGAAGATAGCATATTTGCTATAATTTTTGCAAAATTTAAATATCCACCATTACTTACTGCATAAACTGTATATTCTATATCAGGTATATCAATGAATGAATAATATCCTTTTACAGTATCAATTTTTTCTGGGAATTCATCTTTATCAGAATAAGACACATATGAGCCTGCTGAATGACTACACCCAAGTACTAAACATTTTTTCATTTTTTAAGTTTTTGATCTCTTTCTTTAACTGCTTTAGTTGCCTGTGCAAAACTAAATGGATTATATTCTTCGCCAAATATTAGTTTCATATGATCTGAATATGCTCTTTGTTTACGTTTCATATGATTGCGTGTACGTTTTTTAGTATTGCGTTTGGCTCTTAGGATACTTTTTTGAGTATTACGTTTCATTTTCTAATTCAGCAATCTGATCTTTTAATTTTAGTTTTTGTTTTTTAAGATCAACTAATCTTTGTTTAGTAACCATGGACCGATCATAATCTCGGACTTCCTCCATTATTTCAATTTTCTTACTTAACTCTTTATGTTTTTTCTTTAATGTTTTTAAACTATCATTCATTTTATGTCCATCCTTTGAACCCTGCATCTGGATTTACATAGATAGAACTGTTTTTTTCATTTTCACAAGCCTCTACACTAATAACCCATGCTCTGCCTCTAGTTTTTTTGCGTAACCATTCATCGGCATGAGTACAAATCCTCATTGCTGTACCTTCCATACCTGGTCCTTCTTCTTGTACTACTAATTTACATACGCCTGCTTCATGCATTTTCTTAAATGTATCCATCCACGGATCATTTTGGTCAATAACAAGAGTATGATCATAGTTTGCTTCTAACCAATGCTTTAATTCGTCTAAGTCACCATAATCAACAACAAAGCCTGCTTTATCCATTGTTTGAGCACCAAATACTATACGAAAACTTCTACTATAACCATGTATTAAATGGCAGTTTCCATCGTGTCTGTACTGTCTATGGGCACAAGGAAAATTAAAGAATGATTTTGTTGATGTAAATTCTGGAATGTCACTCATATTTTATACCTCCTCAAATAAGTTTGCAAACTGTGTTGATGCATTAACGGTTTTTTTACCAACTGCACCTCTAGTGCCAATTATTGACATCCAGTATCTGCTATATTCTTCTATTATCATTTCTGATTCTTCTTTATTGCTTGTTGCAAAAATTGCCTCTACTATATCTTTAAGCATAACACGATCAAAGGATTCGTCAACAAGCATTGCTGGTATCATACCAGCATCATATTGTCTATTTGCTTCTTGTACTGCGGTTAAATGCATCCAAATATTATGTCCCATTTGTATTGCATATGAAAAAGAATCCCATGATGTTTTACCTTCTTTCTTCATTTTATTTAGGTCGCCTGGTGCATAAATGCAAACATCTTTCATTGTTAATCCTTTTGTAACAGGTGAATCTTCAAACTTTGGAAATATACTATCTGCTAACACACCATCACGCCATGGTCTGGTGTCTGTGGAATACTTTTTATCATCTGCTGATGCAATCATTCTGTAGACCCATTTCTTTCTATCTTCAATTTCAATTGATGTGTATACTTGTCCATTTGCTGTTGCAAGGAATGGTGATGCACAATCAAATGTAATAGTAAAGTTTTCGTTGTGGTATTTTCTTACTGCTCGTTGGATGTCTGTTAATAGTGTTGCCCATTCTAATTTTGATGTACCTAAGAAGTGCATTATATCATGCACACCTTTTTCTAATAACCCATCATGCCGTAATGCAACCAATCTTTTTAAAACTAAATGTATGTCACACATATTTTGTCCACCCATTGCCCAACCATTAAAGTGTGTTTCAGGATATTGTTTAGGATCACAGTAATGTTTCATATGTTCATACCAGTTATCTGCATCTGTATGATTTTCACCTTGTAACACGTTGACAAATTTACAAGCACCTGTTTTATTTTTCATAAAGTATTGATTGTTAATGTCTGTAGCCGCAAGTGCGTCTTCATATTTCTTAATGCCTGTTGCTTTTTGACCTTCGGGTGATCTAGATACCCAAGCAGGAATATCTAGTATCATTCCATAATCCATTAATGCGTCCATCCATTTTAATACTGCTGTACGTTTTTTTGATGCTTTAGGACAATGAGGATCTTTCCAATCACCTTCCCATACACCTTTACCTATTTGGAATCCACCTGAGTCGCCTAATGTCCATGATGTTGACTTATCTCTATTGCGAAACATATCTTCACCTGGGGCATCTTTGTTTAGGTCTAATGCGGCATGACCTGCCGAATACAAACACCATTTATAATTAAATTGTGCTTTTGGATCTAGGAAGTTTAAACTTTCTACTCCATTTACAAAGTTTTTTGGAATACGTTTATAGTTTACGTATTCTTCAAATCGTTGTTTGCCAATAAATGTTGCATAAAAACCACTGACTGCAGGTAAAAAGACTGCATAATCTTTTTGGGTCTCTGTGAGATTAGTGTTCACTTACTTGCTTTGAGCAGGAAGAATAAACTGATACTCACCGATGCCAGAATCAACTGTAATTTGTAATGCACCTTCATTTGATAAATGTATCTTTAAAGATGATGATTCTGCCAACTTTAATATTTGTAGAACCTGTGCAACCGGCCATGCCCAATTTTTATCTAATGTGCCTGTAACATTTGGTTGGAAAATAAATTCTCCTGCATGAGTTGAATGGTCTCCAAAATAAAACTTCAAATCCGTGCCATCAGTTTTAGCAATAAATGAAGTTTCTTCGCTGTTTGCTTGAACTTGATAACTTAATCTTGTAACAGATGCCATTGTTGGTTCAAATTCTATATCCCAAGTAACACCTCTGAACTTAACAGATTTAAGTTTTTCTTCAATAATTTCAGCATTCATAAACCTGTAGTCATTTTTAAAGTCGCCATTTGCATTTTCGAAGTGTAATCCTGTTGGATATTTTACTCCGTCTTTATCTCTAGTGGTAACTGTAATTTTTGCATTGTCTTTGTATTCAGGTACTTTTAACAATATGTCTAGTTTGTTTAACTGTGGCATACCAAATGTACCATCAATACCAGCAACTGGTTTGTGAAATTTTCCTTTCATAATAACAGATCTGTCATCTGCCATTGATTCGATTGTTGTTTCTTTACTATCTGATACAATCTTAACCAGATTTAGAAAGCCTAATGTATGTGTATGCTTTACTATGTCTAATAATGTGTCTTTCATTGCCTATTCCTTATTATCATCGATGATTCTATTAATAGTAACATTATTTAGATCATAAGTCAAACAAATTAATCTTCTGGAGGCAATATTTTTACTTCTGGATCACGTTTGGTAATAAGATTATAACGCCACCATTCTTGTTTCTTCCAGTCAACATCACCTGGTTTCTTAAATTGTATATAAGAACAGTTTGGAGTATCAGTATGAATTTGTTCAATATCAAAATTGGTACAGTTGAATATAAGTTCTGTAATTGTTTTTTGATCATTGTATGCATAATATCCTTGTTTAATTAATTCTAGATCGTTTTTGTTGTCAGCATTTGCGAAATGTATAAGTCCTCGCCCACCATTTATTAGTTTATTATTCATTTGTGTAAATAATTTTTTTAATTGTGGTACAGTAAAATATGGTAAAAAATCCCAACTAAAAATATATCCAACTTCATCATTTGGTATTATATCTAAATTAGTGTATCCATGATTAGCATCTAACATACAATGGATTAGATGTGCTAAAAACTTTGGTTGATATTTTTTATTAAGTTCTTCCGGAATATGTGGATAAAAATCAACAGTATGAATTTGTTCAAATGCTGATAAATGATCAATCCAGTAACCATTACCTAATCCTAATAGTAAACAAGATAACGTATGAATTTTTGCGTTTTCACATATACCTAATAAATCTTTTTTAAGTTTGGGAGGTACAATTGGTTCTATTTTGTTTTTTCGATCTAACTCAAACCATTCTGCAGTTTTTGAATTTGTTGATTGTATATTAAGTGAGGCTAATAGATTTGGATTTATGTCACGTAACATATTAATTGCTGTGCGTGTTTTAGTAAGCATATTTTCTAATGTTTCTTGATGTTTTTCAACTTCAGTAATATCAATAGAATTTAATTCTTGTAGTATATCATTAAATTTATTTTTTAATTTTTGATTCATTAAAATTCAAACAGAGTTGAAAACGTAGTGTTTTGTTCCGATGCTCCTAAATCATAATCTAGTACACCAATTAAGTTGTTTAGTTTTTTATTAATTATGGCCTCTTCCATACCTTCATTATCAAAAGATAATTCTTTAAACCATTGTGGTATTCTTAATTCATCTATAGGATATGCTATTGATGTATATCCTAATGGATTATTTTTCAATCTACATACAATAACTTTTGAACCATCTGTTATGTCTAACGAGTGTTGGTCTTTGTACATTTTTTTGACTGTATTCCAATTCATACTTGCTCTTACGTGGCCAGGCATATTTGCTTTACCAAGTCGTTGCTCTTTCTTTACATATTCGGTGAGATTGTTTACACGTTTTGGGGTTCCTTTTTCCCAACCTGGACGTTCTCTAAATTCTAATCTAAAATCTTGAATAAATTTTATTATTTCTGCTTCTGTTTTATTTGTTAGTACCATTAATAATATATCACTTAAGAAATCTTGTACAAATTTTGGTGTATCAGCTCTTTTTAAGTCTAATCCCATTGCCTTAACTTTTACATATTCGTCAGTATTAACATTTCTGTTCCAAGTACCTTCAACTTTATCTTGTCTAGTACCTTCTAGATCATAAATCAAAATAGCATAACGTTTTTTAGTAATAAACAAACCTTTTGATGCTACTGCTTCTCTACCTCCACGAATTATTTTACCTTTTGCTTCTGGTGAATGGCAAGCCTCATACATAAATCTTGGAAATGACTTGTTTACTTCATCTGCAATTTTATCATACAATTCAATACATGATTC
>Ga0098033_1000426_pt1 | contig 19229 bp, 23 predicted proteins | sample 1_EtaG_FD_75049 | JGI IMG/M metagenome (GOLD analysis project Ga0098033, IMG submission 75049) | Marine viral communities from the Subarctic Pacific Ocean - 1_ETSP_OMZ_AT15124 metaG | ecosystem: Environmental > Aquatic > Marine > Oceanic | place: Pacific Ocean | collected 2015-01-07
CAAGAAAAAACAACTTAACCCTTGACAGTAAAACTCTATGATATTATATACATAGGGGGGGGGAGGGGGAGGCCCGAATGTAGGTCCTACCGGATCCATATGCCCTATATGCCAGGCTTAGCACGTTCACCATGCCTGGATAATTTTCCAGATTTTGAGTTTTTGAAAGTTCAATGATTCTCCATAGTTAATTAACATTGTTCTTAGCGCTAGCAAGATATTATTGACTAGCCTGTGCCGGGCCGTCTCGCTTAAGCGTGGTTTTATAAGAACGATATTTCTCGGCTAGCGCACGTGCATCTGGCAGATCGATCAGATCTGCTGTTTTAAGCGTCTTAACAGTCTTATAAGCTGTGTCTCTGCCGACTAGCATGCCGAATAAAAAGCTAATAATATTGGTCGACAAGCCAATTGCAATCATCGCGATGGTAATAGTATCCATAGTTAACTCCTGTTTTATGGTTACTTACAATATAGGAACTATTTACTAACATGAAACTTATAATGGAAAACTGGCGAAAGTATTTGAATGAGCGCGACGAAACGATCGGGCCCACAGAAGGGGGCTGTGCACCTGAAGAAGAAAGGTGCCCTTGCCCCGGGGTTTCTCTTGCCGATCCAAAATGGGCCCACCTTCCCCAACCAATTCCATGGAGCATGCTCGTTGAGCTGCATGCTTCGTATGGTACAGTTGTTGATGATGAAGCACGTTCGGTGTATTGCGAAAATCCAAATCATAATCCGCGGGTTGCTGAATAACATGAAACTTATAATGGAAAACTGGCGCCGATCGACTGGAATTACGACGTCCAACTTCGGCGCGCGCGACGTTAATCCTGGACACCTCTGATTAATGTCCACCTTTCCAGACCGCGTACACAAAGGTAAATATTGCGCCTAAAAACAATAGCGCTTCGAAGCCTATTCTAATCCAATACTTCTTGTTCATGGCATATATTTTAACTATCGCGTATTTTTTAAAAATTAGTTATTATTTGATACTATTTAATATCACAAGCCATAACTTAGGTTTGGGTATATACAAGGTGTGCACAACATGAAAATTACCAAAAACATGCTTAAAAAACTTATAAAAGAAGAATATAAAAGCACGTTCAATGAAACAGGACCGGAAGTTGAAGCTAGCGGTGGAGGGATCGAAGATCTGGACGCGTTGGGCCGCGAGTTCGGCCACAGAAACTTTCTTGAGTTAATAAGGATGATGGCCGGCGAGCTTAGCCGGCTAGTCGACCAGCCGAAATGAAAATTACAAAACAACAGCTTAAAAAAATAATCAAAGAAGAAATAGAAAACGTTTTGCAGGAGAAGACTCCGGTACCGGGCGAAAACGTGCAGCATGCACTCAACAGGGACCCAAATGCGATGAGTCTGATTAAGGACCTCCATGAAATAATTGATAGAACTGCACAAAAAAATGGATTTAAATCTCGGGGGTTATCTTCGATTCCGTTTATGGCCGGCCCGGATGAACATGGGTATATTAGCGTTCGTATACAGGTACCTTTAAAGCAGGTTAAACAGGTACAACAAGCGGCGCCTGCAGGGCAGCAAAAACAGGCACAACCGGCGCAACCAGCTGGTGCGCAGCAAAAACCGGTTAAACAGGTGCCACCAGCTGGCCGGCAACAATAAAGGTACTTAACATGAAAATAACCAAACAACAGCTTAAAAAAATAATCAAAGAAGAATTATCCGGCCTATACGAGGAAGAAGAGCCATGGCCGGAATACGACGAGTGGCTTGGCGATATGACAGCGCCTACATCAGAAGATGATCGAGCCAGGGTTCAGCACTTAGAAGCTTCTCATGAGCAGCCGCGCGAAGAATGGGTCAGCGACATGTCGCTCCCGAATCCGAATATGCCATCAGGCGGAGACGAGGCATACAATATTACGCGAACAGCTAGAGAAATAGCCATGAAGCTTGCTGAGTATCACCCATGGCAACGCTTGAAAGCATTGAAGCGAATTTTAAGTGAGCTATAGCTAAAATAGAAAAAATTTTTCCGAAAACTTTTCGGGCCGGGGGATCTATTTATTATTATGCTTAAGCTTTTCGAAAATTGGCGTTTTTTTGTTAATGAATCAGCACTAGGTCCACAGTATACTCCGGAAGAATTCGAATTAGAAAACCCTTCGCGGACGCCTGGTGTTTCAAAGGAAACCTGGGCTATATCAGTAGAGAGGTGCCTGGGCGGGGAATCAGAGTATTGTCCTCACAAAAGAGAGCCATGGCAACGCGGGCCGGAAGAAGAAACGGAGCGACGACCCAGGCGCGGGATAGAACCAAATCCAGTACCCGAACCCCCTCCGCCTGTGCAGTGGTACCCAAAACCCGGTTCACGGAAAAGACTGGAAGATTATTTTTGGCGAAGGGGAAGATACAAAAACGTACCCGAACGAACCGGTCATGACCCGGCAGAGGCCCATGCGCCCCCAGGGTCAGATTTCGTACCTATCTTTGAAGAAGGAAGAGATGGAGCATACAATCCAGCAGCCTGGCTCGGTCTCGCGCCTCCATATTATGGTGGTGCACCCTACGGGATCAGCTCGAACAGCGAATTCGACGCCAATGATTGGGGAGGCGAGGTGTGGGACGTGGGCTCATCTATACTGAACTACCGGCACGGTATCCCTCCTACTTGGCAAAGTGGGCCGCGTGGCTTCCACAGCGGGCCCCGAGAACGTCAGAGAGCTTTTGAATCAGGTCGACACCCAATGAGCAAAGAAATAGCCCCTTGGTTATATGACAAAGCTCAGTCACCTCCCCATGAAATAGTGGGCAAACATATGACAAAATATCCACATTACGCGGAATATCTCTTGCCGTGGTACCTTGAAATTAAAGAATCACAAGGTGGTGACCCAAATGAAAGGTACCCTGGTTTCTCAAAGAAAAAGTGGAAGAAACATCTACAAAAAAAGACCTCAGTATCACCGGCTCCAACTGACAGTCGATACGGTAGCCGCACGTCAGAACCGGATCCAGTTGTGTTAGAGCCTGGCATAAAAGTGATAAAGTTTCAAGAAAATAAAAAGCCTAATAGCAAAATTAATATATTAATTGGGTAACAAAAAAATTTATAATATGCAGAAAATATTTGAAAATTGGCGAAAACATCTTTTAAATGAAGTTGCTAGAGGTCTAGACGAGATAAGCCGTGTTGAGATTAAAGAGAGAGGCACCCTCATAGATATTGAAATATTTGATCTCGACAAAAAACCAGTTGGGTATATGACTATAGAAGCATGGCCTCATCCAGTCTACAATGAACATGGTGAGCCACTTTTATGTGATAATGTATATATGATCATGATAGTGCACACAAAAAGAGATGAAAAGTACGGCCCAATAATATATGATATAGCAATGGAGCTAGCAGCCGAGAAGAATTCTTATTTAATGTCGGGTGGCCACGGGGAAAGTACTGGGGGTGTAACTTGTTGTGGAAGAGGTACAGCAGCCTGGATTTGGAAATATTATTATGATCACCGTACTGATCGACGAGACAGCAAGGTTTTCAAATTTAAAATACCTGGCTGTTCAGATGTTTTAGCCTCTTATATAAGAGATGATCCCAAGTATAAACCGTATATAGAAGCTTTAAGCCACGCATATACAAAAGATATTGAGTTACTTCCGCAGATAAGAAGAGAAAATAAGCTTAAGCCGGAGGAGGCTGGGGGTCGGCCTCTAACTATTTGTTTGTTTGGTAAATTTAAACCTCCCCACTCGGGGCATATGGATATGCTTAAACATTACATAGAAGAAGCTGAATCATGGTCTGATAGCGAGGACGAGGATTCTGAAATTAATATTATTTTATCAGAAAAAACAATGTATCTTGGTCAAGATAAACGAAAGTTTCTCGATGCCCATAGTTCTGAATATATATGGGAAGAATATCTCGGTGACGAAGGTTTAGGCTATAGCCAGGGCATTAATATCGAATTCGGTGGTCACGACGGTTATAAAGCACTTTTTCAGATAGTTGAAGGTTTACCGAAGAACAGTGCTCTTTTATTGGGTGGTGGTTCAGATAGAATACCAGATTTACAGAGAATTTCAAATAGTATTAAACAAAAGTTGAAGAAGGAAAATACTATCCCCGGGCTCAGAAGGGCCCTTGGCGCGAACATAAAAGTATTGGACCCTGCAGACTTCGCGCCGACTGGACGAAGGGCACAGGCGATATCTTATCATTTCAGAAAAGCGCTTGAAAAAGGTGATAGCATAATTCGTTTTTTACCCAAAAATTCTCAAGATGAAGCAACAGAAGAAATAATTTATGATTACCTACATGACAGATGGGGCACAGAAAAAGAAGATAAGCCCGAAGAGTTGCCACCTCCAGAGGAAGTAAAGGAAATAAGTTTGACATCCGACGGGGACTTTAAAATCGAATTTAACAATGGAGCAGAGGCTGAGCTTCTTAAATATATTGTATATGTAATTGCAAAATGGGGTACGGAAATAGCAGTTAAATTTGTTCTAAGATGGCATAAAAAAATAATGATATTCTTGATGAAGATGCATCCTGCCATTTTCGGCCCGGCGCTGTTAGCTCAACTATTTGGTTTTGATGTATCAACAGAAGAATTTGCTACTTTTGTATATGAAACAATTGCAGTTGTTACCGAAGACGATGCAAAAGATATAGTCAGCATATTGGTGGCTATATATGAGAAGGACCAGGAAGCGGCTCAGCGAATAATGATAAAGCTGATTAAAAATCATATTAGAAGATTACAGAAAAAAGGCTGTAAAACGCTTCCTGACTGGGCGGAGCAGGCCTGCTTAAGTATAGATCCTACAAAATTATTTGAAAACAAACAACCTATTAACAAAATTAGAATTTTAATTAAATCATGAAAAAACTATTTGAAAATTTTAGAAGATATATAAACGAAGCTAAAACGGTCGAAATGCCAGAATCTGCTTGGAATGCATTTGAGGGTGAGCGAGATTATTATGAATATCGTAGTATTGAATTGGGCTTGACCGATAATGAATATCATCAAATTTTTCTTTCAAAAACACTTTTTGGGCCTCCAGTTATATTAGATGTCGCGACATTTGATACTTCTTCTTTACAGGGCTTCGATGCATTTCACATTCAGCCGAACCCCAAGAAGCCCGGGCACGAGGTGGAAAAAGCCGCTCCCGATCCGAGATCTGAGGCAGCGGTTTTTCATGAAAAAGTAGAGCTGGGTTGGGTAAAATTGTGTTCGAATAAGCCGTCCAAAGAATTTATTATGCCATGGACTGGAAAAAAATTCAAATATGGTTCTTGTAAGGACTTAAAGAAAGCGCATAATCCAGTAAAAACAAAAGATGATCTCTATAAAAACAAAAGATCAATCAAAAATCTTAAAATGGAAGGCTATGAAGTTGTTTGGCCCCAGGACATTGCTGATCGTATTAACTTTAATGATTGGCTGGTGCAATCAACTTTGGAAGATAAAATCAATGAGATCAATACAAGACAACTTGATTCTGATAAACCTTTGTGGATTCAAATCAGATCTGGCAAGAGATATGGTAAAAAAGAATTCGCGGCTTTTGTCATGACAGTGAGCGAAATTCAGGATGCTTATAAATCTGAATTGGCCGTCGAGCGGCGTATTTTTGATAAATCTTCCATTTTTAAGTAAAAAAAATAATTAATTATTAACAAACACATTATACTATTTAATATTGTGATATTAAAGGAATAACTTATGAAAATTACGAAGGCGCGCCTAAAACAAATTATTCAAGAAGAATTAGATTATGCGTTGCAAGAGCAAGACCCTGCAGCTGCAGTTCCATCAATTAAGCTGGATCCGATGAGTTTATTGAGTGCAGCATGTGCTAGTCCTAAATTAACTACTGCAATTCTTGCGGCACAAGCAGGGAAAGTAATTGATAACCCTGCTAATGCTGTCAATGTAGTCACTGGATTAGCGAGAACACTTGGTATGCAGGTGCCGGCTGAAGAAGTGATTCAATCGTTGGTCGACTCCTTTCTTGCCGTAGAGTTAGAGATGTTTGGTGTTAAATTGTCCTATAAAAAGATTATTGATCAGTATGGAGATATAGGAAAAACGATGATAAAAGCAGGCCTGCCAGTCGCGATCGAGATAGGATGTAAATTAGCTAAAAATATTCCCGGGCAGCAACCCGCGCCAACAACAAAACCCGCACCACCCACAGAAACACCAGAAGAAGGTACAACCCCATAATGAAGATTACAAAACAACAATTAAAAGAGTTGATCAAAGAAGAGCTTGGTCATTTAAGTGAAAATGAATTTTTAAACCAACCTGACCCAGATGAGTGGGGATCCATAGGACACGACGCTGATGTACATTCTGTCGAGGGGGGCTTCGAACAGCCACTCAGACAAATCCAAGAAGATATAACAGAGATATTGGAAATTCTAAGATCCGGTGGTGGTTCCTTCGGTCCCTAGGGGCGCTTGATAACCGAATTCTCCGGTATCGTCACGAGTCCAAGTTGGCATTTTTTTGCATTCCATGGCTGATTCTTGATACCATAATCCTATTTCATTAATCCACCAATTTTCACACATGTGCGTTTCTGCAGAGTTCTTAAAATACCACACACATCTTTTTGAGTCCTTTAGACCACGTCTTTCCTCACACTTGTCGCTTGGCAAAGTATAGGGTGGCCGGGCTTGTGGTGTTTCCCCATGCTCTATAAGAATGGTTTCCAACTTGACTTGCCGAAGCTTGAACTTTGCTGCCTTAATTTCTTCTGCTAAAGCCATGAGCTTTGCAACATGCTTGGCCCATTCTTCTTCGATTTCTTCTGAAATGAAGTCGTTGATTTTATCAATCGTTTCATTAGCTGCTGGTGTCATGGGCCGCGTTGACTGCTGAGCTGATACAGAAAATGAAGTGAACAACAAACAAATAATAATAAAAAATCTCATTTTACTCTCCTATCAATTACAATATAGGAACCCTGTAGATCATATCAATTGTTATTATTGGAGTTGTTTGGTTTATCCAACTATTTAGTTTGAATGTTATATTTTATTTTTGCTACACATGAGACACAAGAATGATTGTTACAAAAGATGTATTAAAAGAACTTATTAAAGAACAGGCGGGTGTGCGGACCAAAGCCAGGAAAGCTGGTGTGATTAATCCTGCAAAGAAGAAAAAATCAAAAGTTCGCGATCCCGGGGATCCGCCGTTGAAGTGGACTGGACAGTTGACGAAAGCCGCCAAGGCAGCCGATAAAAAAAAGAAAGCCGATCAGCCGCTTTCGGTCGCGGAGAAGAAAGTGTTAAGTGATCGAAGAAAATATCGTATATGGTACCGCAAGAAAAAAAAATATAAAGCTTCTTTGAAACCTGCTGCTGTCAAAGCCAAGGCTGCTGTTCCCAAACCTGCTGCTGTCAAAGCCAAGGCTGCTGTTCCCAAACCTGCTGCTGCTGCTGCTGTTCCCAAACCTGCTGCTGCTGCTGATCCTGCTGCTGCTGCTGCTGATCCTCCTCCTGCTGCTGATCCTGCTCCTGCTGCTGCTGATCCTGCTGCTGCTGATCCTGCTGCTGCTGAGACTGCTCCTGAGGCTGCTCCTGCTGCTGCTGATCCTCCTGCTGCTGCTGATCCTCCTGCTGCTGCTGATCCTCCTGCTCCTGCTGATCCTCCTGCTGCTGATCCTCCTGCTGCTGCTGATCCTCCTGCTGCTGCTGATCCTCCTGCTGCTGCTGATCCTCCTGCTGCTGCTGATCCTCCTGACAAGCCTCCTGCTGTTAGGCCTGGGATGTTTGGCCATGACGCCGCTCAAGGGGAACCTGGCGGTGGTGGGACCATTTACCAGGCCGCGAAAAGCGTGTATGACGTGCAGCAGGCCAAGTCCCGTCGGGAGCGGGGGTTCGCAGACGAGGCCGGGGGAGGAGCACAACCTATTATCGCCAAGCATGCGGAAACTTCATATAAAAAGAACGTCGACGGTAAAGGGCGGATCAATTGGACAGGTATCGCTCGAATCAATAAGAAGTACGGACCTAAAGCCGAAGCGTACGTTACAACCAACGCGGTGGAGCACGAGCCGGAAGCTTCTGCACAATCAAGGGCGATAAATTTAGCGTTAAATGACTTGGCCAAAAAAGTTCAGAAGCCTGACGCGTGGCCTAAGGTTCCAGAGAACCAGATGAGCTGGATAAGATCACTTGAGCCGAAGAAATATGAACAAATGATTAAGCGTTATGGAGACGTGAATCCTGAAACTGGATATCCGCGGCAGTTAAATTTAGCCGCGGCTATTAAAAAATATGCTAAAGAACAGGGGGCACACAAAGGATATGAAGGCTGGGGTGCTGAAGAATTAGAATATGGTGCAGATTACTATGGTCTGCCTGAAAAAGGTTCCCCAAGACAACAAAAAATGATGGCCCTCCGAAAATCTCGACAGCAAAAAGAGACTCTGGACGGAATTAAAAAAGACGAGAAATCCTTAAGATCACAGACTAAAGGGATGGCGCCTACAACCCACGGCGCTCATTGGTTTGAATATATAAAAAAAATGTCCTCCGATGATCGTGATAAGCTCATAGGACAGATAATAGGGATTATAAAAGATTATAAAACAGCTGCTTGGGACCCTGCTAAACCTGATGAAATGCCCGTTCCATGGAAAAAATTAGATATTGAGGAAAGCCGGCGACGTCGAGGACGATATACACAGCTTCTTGAAACGTTCAGTGGAGAGACCATCCCACTGGGTGGTCCGCTCTCAGGATTTCCCAAGAGGGCGCCGACTTCTGCGGAGTTAAAGAAGGGCGATAAAAAAAGAAAGTCAGATAAGAAAGACGCAGAGCTTGAAGCCAAGTTGAAAAAACATAGAGCAAAGGTGCGTAAATTGCATACACACTATAGAATTGAAATAGCATATCTGCTTCGTTACAACGCAATCGATCGTTGGAAACAGAAAGAATACATGAAGGCTCACCGATATGCCAATCTAGCAAATGAACAACTTAAAGTTGCGCTACGATTGGCGCCAAAAGCAACAAAATCCTCCCTAGAGGGTAAAGTGGACAAATTTCAGCAATTGCTTGATATAACTCAAGAAAGAGCTGCGAAAGGAGGTGCTTCCCCCGAGGCGCGCAGCGACAGGCCGCCTAAGATTATTCCAAAACCTCAAAAAGTAACAAAAGAAAATCGTCAACGTCAAATAAAAGAAAATGAACGACTTCTTTCTTGGTGGCGTAAATAGAGGATTACTTTTTTACTTTAAGTACTGTATGCAAAGGCCTAACAGAATCTGCAGCAAAAAATAGCTCAGCTCCGTCACTATCATATCGTACTGCTTTAATACCTTTTCTGCATCTTTTAATCGCGCTTGAAATAGCGGAGTTGGTACCATAAAAACTGATGCATCCGTCTTCTTTTACTTCACGTTTGTTCCAGCTGACGATAACTTCAGCATCCGGATCCCCGCCATTATAAAAATATTTCTTTTCTAGATGATCAAGTGTCTCTTCAAATGTCTCATCACCTTTTCTAATCATATTAATATCCTTCTTTAGAAAAAATAAAATTCTTCTATACCCTTAAGATAATCACTAGTTATTAACAGGAAAGCAATTTAATGCTATTATAAAGATGAAGATAACTTTTAAAGAAATTGACAAGGGTTTAGAAAATGAAGTTTCTGTTGATGATACGTACATTGGAACAGTCAACGCTGATGTATGGAGCGGTAAGTGGACAATGAGACCATATTTTCATCATCATAGTACTGTACAACTTATAAAAAAAATAAAATATGATTCGTTTTATAAAGCCGGGAAGGCTTTGGCAAAATTATATGCTGATACCTTCTCTTCTTTTGATGAAGACGAAGATGGTGAAAACGATACACAAGAATTTGATATGAGAGGCATCTTTAAACGCGTGCGACGGCCATGAGGGTTTAGTATATGAAAAAATTAGTATTGGCTCTTGTGGCACTTGTTTCTCTGCAAATTGCATGTAGCAACGCAGGACAAGAGCACAATACTAATATTCCTGACATTGTTGAAGATGTCGATATACAAAAAGAAGATATAACAGAGGTTGTTCCATGGGTTATAGAAGATCCTGAACCAGATCCAGAATGTATTAATTGTGAAATGTATTTTTGTCCTCCGCTAGATGAAATTTGGAGAAAAGAAATATGCATGAACATATGTGAAGATCCTCCAACGCTTTATTCTGAGTCTGAATGTTTTCAATATATGGAGTGCGATCCAACACAGTACCTTATTAATCAAGTTGAATGTACAACTGAAGAAGGATATCCAGGTACTCAAGATAAAGTTTGTAACAAAGGGTTAATCCAGTATACAGATTGTACTACCTTATGTGAAGAAGAAGCATGTAATTATGAAGACGATGACTGCGATGGAGAGATTGATGAAGGTCAATTAAACGATTGCGATGAATGTGGCATTGTTCCTCCGGAAGAATGCAACGGCGTTGATGATGATTGTGATGGCGATACAGACGAAGACTTAATTCAGGCTTGTGCCACAGCATGCGGCGCTGGATATGAGATGTGTTATGAAGGAAATTGGATATCTTGTACAGCGCCACCTGAATTGGATGAAATATGTGACGGCTTAGACAATGATTGTGATGGCCAAATTGATGAAGGGCTAGAGTGTGTATGCACAGTACAAGACATTGGAGTGTTATTCCCTTGTCAAGATGATCCTCTTTTATGTGGCCAAGGATACAAAACTTGTCAATGTTTGGATCCTGATTGTATAGATCTTGTGATGACAGAATGTTATGCCTTGTGTTATTGGGCGCCCTCAGGTGATCCAAATGCTGTTTGTGATCCGTTGATTGGTATGGAGTTAGCACAAGAAAAATGTAATAACTTTGATGATAACTGTAATCAACAAATCGATGAAGATCTTTATGGAGCATGTTACACGGGTCCAGAAGGTACCTTGATGGTTGGAATATGTATTCCTGGTGAAATGACTTGTGATACTGGTACGTGGGGCAACTATGATAATGATGAAAACTTTATCCCTTATTTCTGTAAAGACGAGATAGTTCCTCAAGACGAGGTTTGTAATGGACTTGACGACGACTGTGATGGTATAGCCGACTGGGGTGAGGAGATGAAAGAGACGGATGTTCTTTTCATAGTCGATTGGTCTGGCTCGATGGGCGATGAAATGAGCGCTGTAATGATAGCATTAAACCAATTTGCACAAAATTTTAGTGATGAAGATGTTATTAAGTGGGCATTTATGCGTGGGCCAGTGGCTGTGTTACCTTCAACTTATGACGAGCGTTTAGAATTAATACAAGATTTAATTGGGTTTTCTGATTATTTGGTTTCGCTAGCAGGTATGGATACCAGTATGCAATCGATGAGTACTGCGTACGAAATGCTATTGGATGCAATCTATATATCAGTTCACAATATAACAGCTACACTACCACAGCCTATCTCTAATTTTGTTTGGCCTGGAGCAGCTAACTTTGGCACAAGTGTAGTTGAATCGGACCCTCCATTACAAAATTTTGATATCAGCTGGCGCTCCGGGGCAGATCGTATAATTATTGTTTTTAGCGATGAGGTGCCACAAAGCTATCTAGAACCAAATTTGAGTATAGAAAATGTAAAAACAGCTGTTTCTGGTACGCCACAACTTAAATTATTTACATTTTCTAGGACAGCCGGGTCGGCTCAGTGGGAAGATATAGCTGTTGCCGGCAATGGTGCTTGGTATAAACTTACAAATAGTCCTACAGAGATGTATGTTAGTTTAATGGAGATTCTTGATGAAATTTGCAAAGGAGAAGAGAATGAGTAAAGATTTACTAAAAGAATTAAAGGAACAAATTAAAAATGCGGAAGAGGAACTTAAAGTAGTGCAAGAAAGTAATGCCAAACTACAAGATGAATTAGAATCTTTGTGGTCGATGATGGACGAGCTTAAAGAAGCGGATATTAAAAATTGGGGACATCTAGTAAAACAATTACAGGATGAACTGATATCAAAGTCTTTAATGACCACGACTAAAAAAGCAGATTGTTAGGAGGATGGATGGTTGCTAAAAAAGATTGTGATATTTTTAGCACTAATGTGTTCTGTTACATGTTCAGGCCACGGGCCATCTGTATTTTTGTCTAATGAATATAAAAAGATATATAAGACCTCTAAATGTGACTCGGATAAGCCTTTTCCACAGATGGTTCTAATACCATTTTTCGAAAATGCCTCTCAGGTTGTTCCGAATTGTCGAACATATCCCAAGCACCAAGCAGCCTTAGCTTTTTTTATTTTTTATCATAAGTGGACTGAATATTTTGGTGATAGAAATTATGCCGTTAAGGGGATGCTCGAAAAAGTTATGATTCAGTGGGATACTAATAAAAAAATCAGCAAGAGAGGTTATAATCTTAAAGGAGAACCATTTAAAAACCACAATATTATAGGTCGTGTAGAAACTGATTCTATGACTTGGGTATGGCAAGGTTATGATCACAAAATTTCACAAAGTGCATTATTTCATGAACTAGTGCACTTGTCCCTTCGAGCAAAATATGGATCTGGTGATCCAGATCATGAAGGCTTAAAATATCGTGGTTGGACACAGGCACACACTGCGATGATTATAGAAGCAAAACAGATGCTTCGTGCTTTTGGTTTATAGGAGGGTCTATGATTGAAATATTTTATTAGTTTTGTTGTTTTTCTTTTTATTTTTTTAAATGTCACAGCGATTATAGCTAAACAACCTAAGTCTAAATTTTACGATTTCAATGAGCAGATAATTGATGGCGAAGTGAAAAAGCCAACAACATTATACACGGATTCTAGACAACAAGTTAAATTTGATAGATTAATGAAACTTAAGAAAAGCTTCTTGCCTAAGTTGTTTGCTACTGCTAAAGAGAGAGTTTTTAAATAAAAAAAACTATTTAGTAGTATGAAAAAGATTTTTGAAAACTGGCAAAAATATTTAAATGAATATGGCGCCGTGGGCATGGGCGGTAATCTTGCTTCTTTGCAGGGCGCTGGTCGCGTACCAATGCCAGCTACGATGCCGGCAAAAACCGGTCGGCCGGAGCTTGGAGACAATTTAGAAGCTTCAGTTAAGGCTGTATTGCATAGAAACGGCATGGTGTTGTTAATAAAAAATGATAAAGGCTGGGATTTGCCAGGAGGTCATATACGTCAAGGAGAAAGCAAAACAGCTGCCCTGGTCCGTGAAATATTTGAAGAGACTGGTTTAAACATCTCCGATCTTCAGGATACCCACAGAAAAAATGGAAATAAACATTTTTTCTGTGCACAGTTTCTTACGGATGATGTAGTATTAAGCGACGAACATAGTGAATATAAATTTTTTGATATTAATGAAATAGAAGAGCTTGATGAATTATCAGAAGAATTTAAAGAAGCTATTTTTTCTTGTGTTAAGCCGGAAACAGAATTAAATGAGAATAAGATAACTATTATTTTAAAATTTTAAAAATATAAATTATGAAAAAAAATATATTACAAGAAGAGTCACCTATAGAAAGGATGGCGAACCACGCGAAGAAGTTAAGCTGTGATAAAAAAGAAGGGTGGATTTGGAATGCTGTAACTAAAAATTGTGAAGAAGACCCATGTAAAAAAGTTGATATTGACGTACCGCACTTTGGCCTTTCAAAAAGCGGAGTTGATAGTATTATTCAAAAAATCAAGGACAAGGGATGTTATATTACCGAAGAAGAGATTTATGATCAACTTTCAACAAGAGATCATAAATCAAGTCAAATATTCTCTTTTGTACCTATAAGACCTTTAACTGATAAAGAGAAGCGCCAAGAGATAACTGATGATCTACAAGATTATTTTACCGGTGAAGAAGAAGTGCCGGTGGAAAAACCAGAAGAGATTGAACAGCCTAAAAAAATTACGGGAACTCCAGGATTAAAAGATCTTTCTACAGATGAACTAATAGACTTAAGATCAGACAGAACTAGACTGAAAGAACTTTATGCCGGCGTATTTGGTCCAGGCGGTGACGGTGAGAAAGCATTGAACGAATATAACTCGTGGTCGGAGGAGAAGAAAAAGGGTGGTCATTCTAATCCATTAGATAATTTTTTCTTATTACGATATTTTCTTGGTACAAAAATTTTTCCTATGGGCCCTGGGCGAGCAGGCAGAGTGGAAGCCCATTATCGACGGCGTCAAAAGGGGCCCGGAAATCTCATTTATGACTTAGAGCGGGTCATGAACGGTTGGAGGGCGCCGAGCAAAATGTTATTAGACAAAGCATTTTATGATGATCATGGCTTTCCATGGCCTACTAAAATACCAGAAGGGCAAACAAAGGAATCATATAGAAAATTACAATACGAAAAACTTAAATGGTTTGAATTGATGATCGATCCCGATCGATCGGTACCAACACCAAAGCCGGTGGATGTGGTCGCGGTGCCGCGGCCCACACCGGAACCCACACCAGAGGTGCCGGCCTATGATGAACCGGCCGAGGAGGCCGAGGAGGATCCAGCGCCTGATATAGAAGAAGAGATTCCGTTAATGGAGATTACCAAAGAAAATGATTTTCGAACGTCGTTATCTTTGGAGGGGTGTGGCGGTCCGTGTGTTCCCTGTTTGAAAATTAGGTGGGAAGATGCTGATTATGATGATGTACCAGATAGTCCTGGTGGTGGTTATATACTTTATGGTAAAAATGATCCACTAAATATAAGATCAGACACAAGATACGATTTAAATCCGTTCATGCAAAAATTTTTCGGTGTTGATATCAGACAATATTGGAATGATAACAAAGAAGATATTATTAAACCTATAATAGTTAGAAGAAATAATGGCACTGTTGAACGTCCCAAGACTCTAGAAAATAATTTTAGTGAAGGAGACGTTTCGGTTTCAGTACCAAATTTTTGGCCTATTCATGTTGCGTTTGCTTACGAAGAATATGTTAACAATATGGAAGATGAAGAAAATGTAGGTTTTGAATATGTTTTATTTCACCCAGATGAAAGTAGTTTAAAAAGATATCGAGCCATGGCAGCAAAGTGGGGTATTAAAATAGAATATGATGCTAGGGCTCTTCTTGAAAAGGCAAAAGAAGTAGTATCTAGAAGAATAGCTTATTATGGTACTGCGCCGGCGTTGAGGTCAACAGACGGAAGAGCTGCTGGTGGATTTGGCCATATTGTATATAAGGCGTTCAAGGGCTATTTTCAAAAAGGTATGCTTAACCCCCATGGTGGTATAGGAAGGAAGGCAGCAGCTAATATTATTAATATTGAAAGTGACTTTTTGACCAAAGCTGCCATTGGTCAAAGATTAGATAGAAAAGTTAGAGATCCACTAGGCAACCCATTGTGGATTAATAAAGCAGAAAACGGAGGAATCGAATCTATTAGTCTAAGACCAGGTCATGGTCTTAAGATCGAAGATAGTGAATCAAAATGTGCTAATTGTGCTCAACAGGTTGTAGCCAAACAGTCACAAAAAGTTTTTATGACTGTACATTGGGCTCCTCCGATAAAATATATAGATGAGGTTAATAAGGAGGTGTTAAATTTAGGACATCCAGTACTTTTACCAAAAAATTGGAGAGACGGTGAAGTTTTTACCAAAGCAGAGAGAATATTTGCTAAGCGTCTTGGTATTAAGCTTGATTTAGATTATAAATGGAGTTTTAAAACTGGTGAAACCAATTTAATAGGGGTGCCTAATTATGCGTATGCAGATATAGAAGGCCCTGAGTCTCGCCCTTACTATTTTAGTGATGTTGGTGGAATTGCAGAAGAAACTCCATCTGTACAAATGATCAAGATTATTAGAAAATCTAAAGGAAAGCCAACGAAATCAACACCACTTAAAAAAGAGCTAGCCCATTCTGGATTGCGGACTGGAAGGCATGGTCTCGTGACTGGTCAAGGATATGTTGAAGCTGACAAAGATTGGTTACCGATACGCGAACATTTAACCAAAATAGCAAATGCACCTAGGCCGCATCATCCAGGCGCTTCGCCGGAGGTTATAAGACAATTAAACGAAATGACTGTTAGTGATGCTGGGCGCTTGTTTCTTCAAAGATGGGAAGCTAGAACTTCTGGGGAGAAGGCGTCGAGAGTCCATGGGCCCGCGTCGGGCGCGGATCCTACTATCGGTGTTGGGCATGCTATTCAAAGTCGTAAAGAGGCTAGTTTATTTAGACCCTATGACATTCATGGTCTCCTGTGGCATAAATTTGGGAGAAAACCAAAGGGTACTAAAAAATTAACTGAGGAACAAGTTAAAGAACTATATGATTATGATCTTGAAATGATGATAAATAGATTTATTCAAAAACTGACTGTTGTACCAACTCAAAATCAATTTGATGCATTGTTTTCCTATATTTATAATTCTGGGCCGGGCAATAAAAGGAGGTTGTACAAGGCTATTAACGATGGCAATATTACAATAGCGAATAGTCTAATGGGCATAAATAAAAGATACGGTCACGGAATATTTCTTTGCCCTGGACCAGATGGTTTCGCATGGTATGACGGACGAAATCAGCATGCCAGACCAGGGTCTGATGGTTTAACAGGGTGGCCTGCGAAGGATAGAACCAAAAAAACTAGCAAGAAAAAATGTCGACCAGGTGTAAAAAAGGTGAAAGTTTGGATCGAAGGTTTGCATATCCGAATGAAAGATCAACAAGATATTTTTTCAACACCAGATAGTGATGGTCTGCCCATGGGCTCACGTAAAAGAGGTGAAATTATTCCACATTGGGCTGGTGAGCTTTATGGCACAAGATTAGATAATATGGATAGAATAAAAGGTAAAGTAGAACCGTCTGCTGAACCCGAACCCATCAAACAACCGGAGTATGGGACTAAGATTCCTTTTGAGGAAGCTAAAGTATTAATATTTGGCCACAGTCAAAGTGGTTCAAGCGCTCTGGGTGGCAGGCAGCACAAAGTATTAAAATCACGCAAGATAGAATCAAATCGTAAAAATAAACACATGCACGGTGTTAATGATGATAGGCTGGCAGAATTTATCAAAGAAGTTAAAAAATCTGATGGATATACACATGCGATTCTTCACCTAAACGGAAATGATCATAGGCCCGTGCCGGATAGAACAGGAAGGGGAGATAACGAAAGCTATCCTCTTCCCCGAAAGGAGCTTTCGAAAAAATCAATTATTGATTATGTTATTAAAACATTAGGAATTCCTGAAGATAGGATATGGTTATTAGTTCCCCCACATAACAAGGATTATAAAGGAGCAAAACCTGGGCCAGGGGGGCGATATAAAAATAGGGAAGAGTCGAGTATAAGAACAATTGAGTGGTTTAAACTAAATTATCCTTCTGCTCATGTACCAGATTTAATATATGCCGGAAAAAAATCATTTTGGAAGAGCGAAACAATCGGGGTAGAAGGAAAACATGATACTTATCCAAACAGGGGCAAAGGCCTTCATATCAGTTCGAATTCACCTGAAAGCATGCAACTAGCAACCAAAATTGCAAACGAGATGGAAAGAACCATAGAAAGATCTGAAAAAATTGAAGAAGCCTTTACAATCAATAACATTTTTGATATTATATCTGAAACAATAGAGAAAAATAATGAGTTGGCTATTAATAAATTATAATAAACGATCAGCTAAGAAATATGGTTGGCATCCTTCTTGGTTTGATGATCATCTGACTGAATTTGATTCTGAATTAATAGATTGTATTAAGTGGTTTCAATTAGACCATGATCTTAAAGCTGACGGATTGGTTGGCCCAATGACTTTTAGACGTTTATTGTCAGATAGAGATCTAAAAAAATCAAAAAATCATATTTTAGTTAATGATTATCACATTGAAATTGATTGGGATGTTAAAATAGATCTAATGCCAAACAATTGTTATAGATCTTCACGTCGTAAAAGAAAACCAAATATGATTGTGACTCATTGGGACGCAACAACTTCTGCAGAAAAATGTAAACGTGTTTTACAAGCGAGAAAAATATCAACACATTTTTGTATTGATAACGATGGCATGATATATCAATATGTCGATACAAATAATGTTGCATGGCATGCCGGAGGCGTTAACAAATATTCAATTGGTATTGACTTCTCTAATGCATATTATCTAAAATATAATGATTATTATGTTAAGAAAGGGTTTAACAAAAGACCAATTTGTAAGAACAGTAGAGTACATGGAATCAAGTTAAGACCACATCTAGGATACTATCCTGTACAAATTGAGGCTTATAAAAAATTAGTCAAAGTATTGTGTGATCACTATGATATTCCTATTCAGACTCCAATGATCAATGATGACGTAACCGATGCCGGCGTTCGATCAGATGTCAAAAAAGGAAAGTTTGATGGCATAGTTTGCCATTATCATGCAAGTAGAAATAAAATCGATTGTGCTGGTCTGGATCTTAAATCAATTGTTGATCAGCTTCGCTGATCACTTCTAATCTATGAGACTTCGCTGTAGATACTAAAGCAAACCTTGTTGCTAATCCTTCATTGATCCAAATAATTTCAAACGTTCTGTTGCCTATGTTTCTTTTAACAATTCCAATAGGTTTCTCTTTTTGTTTATTTAAACCCTTCAATGTGACTAAGTCACCAGGCTTAATATCTGACATTGTTCCTCCAACAAGATACTATATATAATATAGTTACGAGGACATGTATGTTAATATGTAAAAACAAGCTATTCAACAAATTTTTATTTTTTTCTTTTGTGTTTTTTACTATTAGCTTGTTTTCTCATATAATGATTAGTTATGCTGCAGATGAACATACTGCACAACAAAGAAAAACTAAACAAATAAAAGCTCGCGAAAATATAACACACATACAAATAGAACAAAGGCAGATAATTGATCGCTTAGAAAATATGGAAAAAAGACGTGGCAAGTAATATTAACATTAATACTATAAAAGATTGGTTAACTTTTATTATAGCAGTTGTAATAGCTATTGCCGCAGTAATATTTTGGGTCCAGAATATAAATGATCCAAAATTTGAAGAAATAGAAAAAGAAATTCAATTTCTTCGAAATGATATTACTCAAATTCGTGATGACAATCATGAAATTTTAAGAATTGTTGGGCGCCTTGAAGGAAAGATGGAAAACCATTAGAGGAATCGTTTTAAAAATTTTAAAACTATTTAATATTGAGG
>Ga0098033_1000427_pt1 | contig 19216 bp, 3 predicted proteins | sample 1_EtaG_FD_75049 | JGI IMG/M metagenome (GOLD analysis project Ga0098033, IMG submission 75049) | Marine viral communities from the Subarctic Pacific Ocean - 1_ETSP_OMZ_AT15124 metaG | ecosystem: Environmental > Aquatic > Marine > Oceanic | place: Pacific Ocean | collected 2015-01-07
GCCATGAATCAAGCGAGGCACTGCACGCATCAGCAGTCGTCGTAGATATTGGGTTTTTACTGTATCACTCAGAGTAGTTTGTGTCTGAGTAGCCATATCTGTTTACCTCATTCTGTTTTTATTTTGGCAGTTGGTCGGGCGAAATTTGCCCTCTCTCTGCCTTTTTGTACATGGAATCCCATTCCTCGTAAGGAATGTCACTCCATCTACGTTGTCCCGGATTCGAGCCTTGCGGCACCGCATTGGTGACCACTGGTGGCTGTATCCGGCCTGTACTCACGGGAGGCGTGTTAGGTCCGGGCGATACATTGGCTTGTTGCACCCTCGTTTGCATTGCCCGCATCCGAGCATTCGTGTACCTTAGCGCCGAGTGTTGCATATTCTCGATAGACGAGTTATCCAACTCTGCGACAGGAACGCCCATTTGCTGATAATACGAACGCCATTGCTGCATCGCATCTGTATATTCCAGCCTGTAAGACATCTCTGCGGCTTGTTCTTGCGCTTGTTCTGCCCGTTGCCGGTAGACGTCGCGCTCATAAACTACGCGCTCAGAGTCGCTCATGTCAGACATTTGCATCTGCTCTACCGTCGCTGCTATTTCTTCCCGTTCTTGCGCCCATTGGGACTCTCGGTCCCTCAGTGCACGGTCAGAAGCAGAAAGTTGGCTCCGCATACGATTGAGCTGCTGCTGTGACTGCTGAAGCTGGGCCTGCATTTGCGCTGCCTGCGCTTCTGGACCAGGCTGTTGCGCTGAGGTTGGGCCGGTGCTATTTTGCGCCGGGGAGGCCTCGGGGGATGCTCCCGGTTTCCCGGCAGGATTACCCCCCTCTGACTGTGCTCCCCGCGGGGCCATGTAGTTGACACCACGGGCAGGACCCTCAGAGGTTTGCTGAGTGTGGTCGTTAGGCATATTGCCCTCCTATAAGATTGTTAAACCCTCCGTTCATACAGTGAACATTATACAAGAATTTCCCGTGTTAGGCAAGCGCCATAACCTATAAAACAGCTGTCGGCGCTTCATAGCCTGGCAACCAGGGCCACTCGACCGCTGGCTCTCCACCCGCTGTCACTTCCCCGCCGTGGGCAGCGCCAAGTTCGCGTAATCTCTCTAGGAAATCCTCATAAGTTAGAAATGGCTCTATTTGCACACGCAGAGCCTCAAGATACTCAGTAGTTCCTCCACTGACAGAGCCGCTGAGTATTTCTTTCATCATATCGGGAGGAATTCTAATCCTTGGCCAGGGCCTTGGCACAGAGCCCGTACCACCGGCACCCGCAAACACCTTTGCCACAGTCATTCCTGGTACCCAACCTGCCCAAGTACCAGGACCAACAGGGCTCGTCCATGTGTCACCACCCGATACACCACCACCTGCACCCGCATAGCTGCCTGTACCTGCTGTTGTTGCCGTCGCAATCCCCATCCTTCTCTTATACCTATCGCTATCCCGGTACTTCTGCCATACCGGGTAATAGTCCCCAAACGGCGTCTTCATGTCCCATCCCCCCTGAAGGTCGGACCAAGCTTCAGGATTCTCGGCTCGCCACTCTACCCGACTTTCAGGGGACATAGCGAAATAACGGTCTTGCAAACCTTCCCAATCAGGCCCGTACAGTTTCTCCCGATACTCAGCAAATTGTACATCCAGGGCTTCCACTTGCATCCACTCTGCATTCTGGGCATCAGTTGGCTCGGTCAACCCCAGTTCTTGTGCCGCCATATGGGCCGCATTATAGACACGATTGAAGAATTCTTCGTTCCAGTGCACCCAATGACCCCTATCCCCAAGCTGTTTCCGTTCCGACTTAAACATATCTAGTAGAGCATCCTTCATGTCCTCCCCGCCTATTGTGGAAACCGCATTCAGGAACTCACTACCACTAGGGCCCGCCCAGCCATACCATTTAAAGATGTCATCTGCTCGATTTTCCCGCGGGGTATTACGCAACTCTATTCTCTCCTCAATGTCCAGCGGGTCTCGACCAGTCATATGTAGCAAAATCTCACCATCAGTCCACTTGCCCTGATAAGCTGGTACCTGGTCCATCCACTCCAGTATCTGTACCTCGCTGGGACCACCCGGATACATCGCTTTGAACTGTCTTTCTTTCGCCCTTCTTTCAGATTTCCTACTTTCCCCCACAAAATCCCAGTACGCGCCGTAATAGTTATCCCTGTACACACGGTTAAGCGCATCATAAAGGCTATCGTTCTGTACATCCCAATAATTCCATTGGTCGCCAGTCGCCATTGCCAGCAGTCTCGCTGCGGCCGCCTCGCGAGTACCCCCATAAAGGTCCAAGAACATGTTCGTGGTTTCGCCAGTCTCTTCATCAGGCACGTCCACATTAAGCTCCTCCTCCGCGAGCTGCGCAAACAATTCCTGTATATATATTTCGCCAATCTCTGGCAACTGCTCTTCCCACGCCAGGATAGCCTTCTGATATTCATCCCAGGTCATCCCTTCATCGGCAGTCCACTCTGGCCGCAGGCCCAAATTCTGTAGCATAAACATCCATGTATCTTCTACATGTTCCTTAATGGTTTCTGGGTTCTTGTTATACGGGCTCCACACATATTTACCAACATCTGGGAACTCTTTCTTAAGCAAGGCCTCGCCAGCCTTACGTTCCTCATAAATCTCATCTCTGACTTCCCGGGGTGCACCAACAGGTTGCTCCGCCAGGGCCAGGCTCGCCATGCGATTAAGCCCAGACTGGGCCGCCAGAAATGCACCAAAATTTCTATTCTTTTCAAGCTCTTCCGAAATGGCGAGGGCCCGCTCGTCCCCAAACAGACTCCGCCCATCTCGTTCCCCTCCTTCCCTCACATTACTAATGCTAGTATAAATACCGTAAAGTCCGCCCTCCGGGGTGTTATAACGCCAATTAGTATAAAATGCCTCATAGTTCGCATCATACGCAATCTGGCGCCGAAGATTGCCAATCTGGTCCCTGACCTTATAAAGCTCCACCTCACCCTTATGTGCCCGCTTCTGATGAATGCCCGTCATATAACCGTGCACGCGGGCATAATACTCCGACCTCTCCATCTCCTCTCTAGCGGCCTCCCAGCGAGGGCCTTCCCGGTTAGCAATCTCCAGTTCTACTTCGTCCTTCAACAATTGTTTTTCAAAATCGTCAAGATGTTCCATCTCTACCACAGCGTTAAACAACATATCGCGCTGTATCAGATAATCCTTCCAGGGCGGTTCTGGGGAAAGCCAAACAGGGTCAATTTCGAACTTCGTGGCCCGGTTAATCTTCTCTGAGAGGTCCCGTTGGGCCCACTCAGGTATAAGCGATAACTGACCGACTATTGACTGCTTCATATATCCATCGTCATCAATTAAGTTCAAAGGCGCATACCTCAATGCCCATGTCCACCAGGGAGCAAGGTAGAGACCGTAATATCTACCCGAAGAGGTTAGGAAAGAGACGACCCGTTTAGCGGGCGAGGCTTCGGGGTCAATGTCTTCTACATATATATCCCGGTAATTTGGAACAGCCTGCGTGTAGGAAAGCAAGTTCTGAGGGTTAGTGTACCACTGACCACCACTCAGGTTCATATAGCCGCTAAACCGCGGTAACTGGTGACCACGAGTAGTTACCAGACCAGCATCGTAACTCATGCGCTCCGACATATCCCCTATCTTCGCTGAACTTGTCAATATCTCAGGCTTAGTCATAAGGGTCTCTCCCCAGAATTTAAGAGACCGGGTCGGAAAGACCCAAAATGGGAAAATATGCTTCATCATCCCGTCTAACGTATTCTGGGAACCGTAGTCCACCATAGCTGAATTGGTGCGCTGAAGCGCCCCGGCAATGGGTCGGCCCCTCTGGGTTGTAGCAAACGGGTCATGTAACCCAAGTTCTATATAAGTAGGTGAAGCATCGCGAAGCTGGTCGAAGTATTCGGGGGCAAGCTCGAAAATCTCCTCTGTTTTTGGCCTTCCCCGCATAAGTTCCATCTCTCTCACTGCTTCGCGTGGCCTGCCCTTAACCAACCCCCTCCCTGTACGGGTCATTCTGCCTTCCTGGCCTGGCCTTGTTCCTTTCGAAAGTTCTTCCTTGTACCCATTCCACGTCGCAGGCTCATCGCCAACAACCCTAAACCGGTGCTCAAGACGCTCCATGAATTCCTTTTCTATATGAGTCGCTGCTGCGTCCTCTGTTCCATATATGGCCACCCAGTCTTTGCCGGTCTTGAATTTATCCGCCAGCGCCTGCGCCTGTACTATCGCAGGAGACTCAAAGCCCAGGAGGTTCTTATCCCCGTCGAACAAGAGTTGCCTGAACCACTTCAAATCATGTTTGAAGAGGGCTTCATCCTTGCCCCATTCACGCAACACCTCGAAATAACGCTCATCGGCAGCCTGGTCCCAGGGAGTCACAGCCGGGAGAAACTCGGCACCATCCACAGAACTCACGAAATGTATCGGGTTTTGCGTACCCATTGAAGCCGCCTTTTGAAGTTGTATCTGTGCAGGTATAATTTCATGCTTCGTCAAATCAATTAAAGTATCGCGCTCCGCTTGGGTCAATTTTATATTTTTACCCAGGGTACCCCCGTCACCCAACACCGAAATCTTCCACTCATCCAAAAGCCCACTCATCCACTCCAGCATGGTCTTGTATTGCTCGATATCTTCTACATCCACAGGGATACCGCCTCCACCACCACCAATACCCTTCGCGGTATTAAGATAATTATCCACCGTTGACTTACCGCTCATTCTCTTTAGCGTTCTTTGTGCCGCCTTCTGACCTGTATGCGCATTTTTACGTATTAAGGCAAGCCTCTCCAGTAAACGCGTCGGAATCTTGCTATTCACCGTATATTGCACAGCCGTCTTTCTGGCGATTCGCCACTCGGGTTCAAGCGTTGTATAGAAGGGCTTCATTTCGTCATGAGCCCTCCGAAGCCACCTGTTAAGTTCATCCACCATAGACTGTGCATCGGTAAAGGAATACTTGTCCAACCGCTTGTCCGCCTCCAAATTGCTCGGGACCTGAATGGAGCCCCTCCCGCTTGAGTAAAACTCGTCTATCTCGGATGCAATATGAAACTCGTTCAAGTTTTCCCAGACAGCCTTTGTCATCCCATCAGGTTTTGCTCTCTCCGCCCTGAAGTGATAACCACCAGCTACTCTCTCCATCAAATCCCGTTCCTGTTCGGGGCCAAGATATTTCCCGATGCCTACCCCGTTCCGCCTCTGTCGTAGGAAGGACAGCATTAAGTTATGAGCATCTCCAGACGCCCTAGCCGTTTTCCCAGAAATCATACCGGTCCCCATTACCTCACCGAAATTTCCAAGCAGCTGGGCACCAGTTGCCTCTGCGGTACCCGTGGCTTTAACCTCGGGTACTCCGAAGAACAGTTTCCCATAAACATGCCACTGGTCTAAGACTTGTTCTAACTGGGCCTCACTGGCAGTAACCAATTCAACGGCCTGAGCCAGGTGCCCAGGATTGTCACCACCATGATGAATATGTGCCACCACCTTGTTGCGCAACGCAATGCCCTCAGGCGTGTAAATAAATTTTCGGGTCTCCGGTTGATAAATGGTGTACCTTCCCGCGTCCCCGCCCACGGGATTCGGTATACCGGCTTCGTTAAGCAAAATATCATCCACTACTTTCCAGAAGGTACGCGTAGACTCGTAAGAGTTCTGGCCCTTCTGACTGACGAGCCCCCACGCCTCCGAAACAGGACTCAAGCTCCTCATGCCGTCCACTTTCCCCATAATGCGGTTATATGCAGTAACCTGTGCAGAGGTCCATTCTTTCTTCAGTAGATTACTATAATAGCGCCTCAGGGCCTCTTTCCAAATATCCATTCCGGTCTCAAAGGGTTCATCGACAGCATCTTCGGCTTTCTGCCAACTGGCGAGGTCCTCCAGACTGCGCCATTTCCCGCGCCGTCGTGTACCAACTGCCTCGTCCATTCTAAGGAGGTCCACATTACTCTCTAGATTTACGACATTTTCCAAGATGCGCTCATCAAGCTCACCGATTCTGTCAGCCAGAACAATGTCAGGCGGCTCAAGTCGCTTCGCCATAGTTGCATTGTTCCACTTCCGCAACTTGGCAATCGCCCGTTTCTTATCCTTTGCGGCGACCAAGAAGGTATTCCGCAGGGCATCATAAGCCGCAAGGTCAGCCGGGGTGTAATCTAAGTAGATACCCAGGTCGGCCGCCATGTGCCGTACTATATTGGCGTTCTCCCTGCGGAATTCTTGCGCTCCTTCAGAAACTGTAGTAGCTCCGGGTCCGGGTCCCGCCAGCTTACCAGCTTCGGCGGCATCTTCAGTTGGTCCAAGTCCACTTGCACTGTAATCGGGGACTCTTTCTCCGGCAAGGTCAACTCTGCTTCTTGCTGCTTCGTCGAACTCTGAGACTGGGGTATTTCGTCTGATGGCATTTCTCAAAATCTCCTCTGGCGTATCGCCAAGTAATGTAATCTGGACACCCTCCGCCGGTGCCACGGGGGACAATTCCTTCATATTTGCCACAAATTCAGAAAACGCTTCCTTCACAGCCTGTCCTGGCGGTACCGAATGAACATCCCGTGTCACAAGACGCACCAGGTCAAGTGTTGCTGGGTTTTTCTGCAGAACAACACTGAAACTTTTGCTTTCCCCTGCAGCCAGGGTCTCTACAATCACACTCAAATCTACGGTGGGAACTTGAATCCTCGCTATATTAATAAGCTCCGCGGCCCCCAGGATATCTTTGAAAATACTGTCAAGATGGGATTCCCCAAGCTCCAATAAACCCGCATAATTGTCCAGCACACCGTTTACCAGGGCCTGGGTATGCTTATCGGCATTACGTACCGCCAGATTCGCCAACCGGTGTGCCCTAATCTCATTTTCCCCGCGGCCAAAAAGGTCAACCAATATTGCGCGGGTAAACCTATCTCTAGTAAATGCATCAACGCCCTGAGTGCCCCGCATCACCCTTCGGCCATCAGGCAATTCCCGGTAGCCTACATGCGGTAGTAAATCTTCAATCCCCGTAATATCCTTATGCTTTTTTATTAGCCGGGACATACCCTCAATATCCTCATTCACCATTCGCCTGAGTACATCTGGTGACCCAAGCATCCGCGCCTCATTCGCCTGCCTGACGATGCGAGCCACATAATACTGATTCAGGTCCTCCTTCAAAATTCGCACCATCACCGGGTTTTTCAAGGCCTTTGCGTTGTCAAGACGATGCCGAATCTCGCTAGAGAAATTAAACTTAGTTAAGTTCTCATTAAGGGTTTCCTGATAGGCAAGCCAACTTCTAATTAACTCGGGCGACTGGTCTGCGCCGGTGGCCAATCTCTCCCGCTCGAAGGCATCCCTCGCCATCTTAAGCATATTAACGCGCCCAGACCCATCGAGCACAATACCCTCAGATGTGACCAGGGGAATACCATGCCCATAGAACTCAGTGGCCTCCAGTAGCATCTCCACATCAAGGTATTCCGCCTGCGCCATAAGCACATCATAAGCGACCTCGCCAGTGGGGTCTACGGGCGCAGCGCCTCTCAGCCAAGAGGGAAAATGCGGGTTATCCTCCATCCTGGCTGGTCCGGACCACACCACCTGATTAGTTTTCAGGTCGTCAGCATCAACAAGCGCCACAACATATCTGGTAAGCTCATTCCCGTTTTCAAAGGTCCCCTCAAAACCAGAAACGAGTACCTCACTCTTCCATTTCACGCCAGTGAGGCCTTCGACAAACTCATCGGGGCTGAAGAAATGGGTATCGCGAGTCATCACAAAAGTTTTCGCCGGGGCCTTTTTTCCCTTGCCCCCCTGAGCCACAGGCACTTGCCACTTGACCTTAACCCCCTCAAACCCGGATACGTGTCCGCTGACCCACTTTCGCGCCTGACCCTCGTATTCCTTCAGCGGCACGAGACGGTACCCCCTACCTGGTGTAACCATTAATATGGGCACCTCTTTCTCGCCAATTGTCACTGTTGGAAGCGTAAGAGGAGAAAGTACCTTGCCCTCTTTCACCTGTTGGAGCCATGCACCAGAGTGTTTGGCAAGGTCCTGAACACTGGCATTCGGCACCAGGTTGGTCGGCGGGAGTTGTCCCGTGTCCAGCGGTACAGCAAAATTGCCCTCCAACTCTTTCATATAGGTATCCCAGGACAGTGGCCCATCCATAAAGGGGTCGAATTCATCTAGCCCAATAGTGTGTCCGCGTGGTCCAACCAGCCTGTTTCTGACCTCAATCCCCTCCGCCACTATTTGGGCATAAACGGGGTGGTCCATAATTTCATCTTGGAAATTTAACCACTTTGCCCTGCGCCAATTATCATAAGCCTCGCCCAACATCTCCCGCCAGGACATGTCAAGATAATCTGGCACCTCTCTATAGCCAATAGCATTCGCCCCTGTCGCCAACTTCAGCTCGGCAGCGGCGGCAACCGCATCACCTTCCGTTCTGTATAGCGGACTACCTTTTATCAATTGGTCCTGCTCATTTGTAAGTTTGAACCCGACAAATTTCCGCGGCCCTGCCAGTTCTGGCAAAATCGGTGGCTTAGTAATTATCCGTCTGGGGGAAAGGCTCTCGAGTTCTGTCAAAAACGATTTGACAATTGTCTCAAACACCACGTCATCAAACTTGCCCGCAGTTCGCGCAATTTCCATCCTCCGCTTACTAAGGGCGTCTAACAACTTGATAATTACAGTTACGTCCTCAGTTCCGACCCTGGACCGGCGGGCCGCTTGGTCAAAGAACCGTTTCTTGAGGGCTGTCCAGGGGGCAAATATCCCATTCTCCTCAAAGAGGCCCGTAATATCCTCGCTCTTCTCAGTCTTCAGGTGCTCAGTCCAGTTGTTCTTCATATTACGCAACTGGCGTGGGGTCGCCTTCTGGATATGAGGGATATACACACGCGTATTCTGTGCTTCCAATAGTTGTTTCGCCCCAACCGCCTTTGTAATTTCCGCGTTTACCTTCTCCAAGGAAGCAAACTGCTTAATTGCGTTTTCGCTTTTAGAAATAACCGACGAAAGCTCATCATAGCTATGATGCATAGCTAGAAGGTAGGTAACCGTAGTCGTCGAGCTTTTATGGCGCATCATTTCCCGCGTTGTCTCCAGGTTCCCTCCGGATGCCTTGAATGCCTTACTCGCGTAGTAGCGCCGAAAATCATGAGGTTGAAGGGTGCGCTGCGTGTCTTTCAGAAGTTCTGCTGCCACGGAGCTCCAGGTAACCTCACCCTTCTTGTTAACCCTTGTACCAGTAAGATGTTTACGGAGGGTGTCGGCACTAATCGCGCTTGGCTGTGACATTGGCCGTTCAAAGGAACCCTTGGGCGCACCCCTCACCCAGGTAAATACAGGAGTATCATCAGTAATAGCGGAGGTGCCCCATTTATGCAGAACATGGCTATGCCATCTATTCAATGCCTCAGTCGCATCTACATCCAGTTGGTAAACCGAGCCGCCTGTTCTGTCTCCCCCTTTAAAGGACAACTTATCCGTAAAGTCCTTGTGGCGAAGCCAAATAGTACCATCCGTAAGATTCACGTCTTTCCAGGCCAAATTACTAATACGGCCAATACGCGAAGATGAGCCCGCCAGGGTCTCGGCCAATACCCAGGTCCGCAAATTGAAAGAGTACTTTGCCCCACCCGCGTTTGCGCGGCGCTCCAGCTCGACCAAAATGTCATGTACATTCTCAAAGGTCGGGCGCTCTTTTGTACTGCGTCGCACCACTTCACCAGCCCTTGTCGGGTGCGGCGCAGCCTCTTCCAACGTCACTAATATATTGTCCAACTCCCGTCTCAGGGCACTAGTCGGCTCAGACAAGGAGTCCTCGAATGCCTTCTTTAACCTCAGTGTATTGTCATGCCAATGGGGGTCCAGGGAATAAATCTTGTCATCAAGGACAGTGAGTATATCGCCAATGCGGTCATCGGCCGCCTCCCAGTGCAAAGCATCGACCATAAGGTCCGCTTTCTTTGTTTTATCCACGGTGTGCAGTGACCTTTCCCGAAGAATGGCCGCGTATTCCTGGGGCTTACTAATCCGTGTGCCGCGCACACTATTAATTTTCTCGCGCACCCTTCTCAATAGATGCAGGTTCCCCTCCGCATTAATAGCGGAATCATGAAGAGAGAGCACAGCTTCCACTGAAGAAGGGTATTGAACCTGGCGACCCAGCTCCCGTTGCTTCTCTGTAACCCGCCTAAGTTCAGGTACCTCAGCAACCCCATGCCCCAGCTTCTCAATCTCAATGCCTGTCTCCTTCAGATGATAGTAGCTGACAATGGGCTCCCATTCGTCAAGCGTTTCCCATTTCGCATGGATGCCTCCTTTCTGTACCCCTTTTAATCCCTCACCATACATCAATACTCCACCTTTTGGTCCGGGAATTTTAACCTCGACCAGGTTCGCCCTTAAAATATTATTTCTAGTAAGTTGCCAACTCGCCAACCCATCAATTTCATTGATATGCGCAATGGGAACATGTACGCCTTGGTCAAGCGCCGTTCTTATAACTGCCTCTCGGGCATCCATTGCGAATTTCCAGGCGTCCAGCCGTTTTGGTGACATACCCAAGGTAGAGCGTGAATCTACCAGTCTGCCAATCGCCGCAAGCTCGGAGAACACCCCTATTTTATCCCCTGCGTCCCATTTCTTCCATCCATACCTGGCTCTATTCTCCGCACCCAGGTTGTTCCGCAACCAAATAAGGAAATCATCCCAGCTCAATCTCTCGGGGTACTTCGATGCCACATCAACTTGTCTCTCATACAGAGTAAATATATCTACGCCATAGGCTTTCTGATGCCGAATACCAAACCTGAAACCAGCGTCCACACCTTCCCCCGTCGCCCTGGGCTTTAGCGCCATCTCGTTAATGGTCTGCCACGCATCCTCAATTGTAGAATACTGAAACTGCTTGTCCTCGCGCATAACTACCGTCCAGTTTCCTGCCCTTATCTGTTCTCGGCCAAGGAGGTTTTGCGGGTGGAAGTCAAGCTTGTCAAAAAGCTCTCTCATCACCGGAGACCGCTGTTCATCAGGTGTCAAATACTTGCTAAAACCCCGGGCGGCCCCTTTACCCTGGCGAGCCACAGCCAAACGCTCTGCGTGGAGATAAGACATTAAAATATCTGTGGTGAGCGTCTCACGAACCTCAGGATTCGTAATAGCCTTGTGTGCATAATCTAGATAATTGACCAAGCGCCTGTCAAAGAATTGATTCTTGACCTTTGCCCGATATGTCCAGATAAGGTTTTGTAATATAGAGAGGTCATTCTGCGTTGCAGCGCGGGCAAGAGCACTTCCACCCAAAGCCTCACCGATTTCAGGCAACTCTTTACCTGGATACAATTTCCCATAAATATCCAGGTAAGGTTGCATATCTTCCAGTTCATCCAACCGCCCAGCGGCCCACTGTTTGATACGGTCCGCCCCCTGCGCCCTCATTAGTCCGTCAAGCTCAGTCATTGCCTCAATATATTCAGCGAGAGCCCGTTTGTGCCCAGCCAAGCCAACCTTATAGGGCGCATCCACCACGCCATTAAGTAAAGCCAGAGCGCGAAGGGTTTTCCAGTTGTAGGCCTTACCCTTCAGCGGTTTACCTTCCTTATCAAGCGGCACCAGGGTATCGGCCTTATAGTCCCGCTCGCCAGTCAAATGCTCACGCACCCTTTGGGCAGTCGGTTCGTCAAGCCCCCGAAATTCAATCGGCACCAAATTGCTGCCGGGGTCACTAACATAGTCATCCCACGAGGTTACTCGGACAAGATTCTCGTTATAAGTCGCAAGGTCAGCCGCGCCCGCCCCTTTGCCCAGGACAAGGGCTTCGGTCTGGGCCGCAATATCACCGGTTTCATCTAACATTTGCTGTAACAACAAAATGGTCTGCTCGTGTTCCGTGATTCCATCCCAACCCTGTCGAAGTGCTCGCGAGGCATAGCGTTTATATAATTCGAGCTCGTCCAGTCTCAGGCGCTCCTTTAACGCTTCATCCACCACCACAGGCTTCTTGTGTGCATCAAGAATGCTATCCAATTGGTACGTGTAGGCTATCCTAGCCTCTATTTCGGAGTCCTCTAACTCGGTGGCCGCTAACTTCCACCTATCCTCAGCAGAAGCAGTCGGATTAACCCCGAGCACCTCTGCCTCTATCTCTTCTGCAGTGCGAGACTTAGGAGGATTCCCGGTCCGAGCCTCTGCATTTGCACGCGGCACCTCCTCGGGTATATTCTGCGGGTGTGCAATTTTGTCAGGCGCATTGGCCATATAGTCTTCAGTCGTTATGTCATCCAAGAACCGGACGCCCGGGGCGTTTACGTTCTCATATGAACCCGAATGGTCATATACCTGTATCCTCTCGCCTGCATCGGTGGCCTCATCCAATACTTTGAGATGGTCGTCCGCATCAATGGGGAAAAGCCCATTATGATAAACCTTATCTCCTCCCCCGGGCACCCCTGTTTTGAAGCCGCCATGGCCCGACAGTCGCCGCACACCACCGAGTGTGTCGCTTTCTGCCCTTTCGAGTACCCCACTCGACAAAGCGTGCAAAGATTTTAAAGACTGTATCTCGTCTTCAGCCGCATCAGCAGATATCTTTGTCCCGATGTTCTCGAGGTCAACCTCCATTTCCAAAATCACAGCTTTTTCTCCGCCCTTTCCTCGACCAAATTCGGTTGACGGCTGCACCCGCCCAAGCTCGTCGCCTGCGAGGATACCCTTGTCATCTAAATAGGCCTGAATTCTGATATACCCTAACTGTTTATCGAAGTTTCCATACTTCTTTCCACCCACTCCAGCCGCCAGCAATTCACTAAAAGACCAACCGTCTCGGCCTTCCATTTTATCGAGCGTTTGCCAGTAACCTTTCTCTTCCCTGGTCCCACGCGGACCAAGTACCACATCCAGCCAATTCTCTGTTTTGCTTAACGCCTCGATTTCCTTTTGTATATACTCTCGCGCTTTCTGAGCGGACTTCACTCTAAGCTGTCCCCCCTTAAGAGGGTCAGCCGTCATAATTGCAAGGGTTTCTCGTATAATCTCGTCATACTTAGCCTTCATCCTTTGTTCCACTATGGTCATAATGCGCATACGCTGGGCCCACGATTTTTCCCTTCCTTCTCCCACTACTGCGCGAGGCCCAAAAAGGGCTTGTTCTGGTTGAAGGTCATATTTCCGGTTGGGGAAGTAGTCCAGCCAAGTCCGGAAATTGAAGTTTTGCCATTGTAAAAGATTAACTCTTCTCTCCAGGCGGCGACCCCAAGCTTTATCCTTCGCCCAGTTCGCAATATCATTAATAACACCCTCAAGTTGCGCAACACTATTCATGTGCGTGTTAGCCGATTTCTTGGCGGCATTGCTCATAGAGTCAATCGCCTTAATTTCAACCGTAACATTACTGTCTACAACTTCGGTATCCACCATAGCATTGGCATTAACTCTATTCTCCTGTACCCGCCTCCTAATAGCGAGCTGTTTACGAGCCTCAGCATACGCCTCAGCCGCGTCCGCCAGTTCATTACCAAGCTCCTCGCCATGCTTGCGAACTATATTCTTTCTAAAGTTTTCCAGCGGTATGTTAATACGGAAAACCCCGCCAACTTCCGGCGCATCATCTATCAGTTTCTTAACTTTCCTTGCCCCCGGCGTAGTAATAGACTCAAGGCGGTCCTCGGCAATCTTGAGGGCATCCTCGAAGGCCTCTAAACCCTCTGTAGCAACCTCAGCTGAACCAGGAACCTTCTCTTCTGGCTCGGTATACTTGATTTCCGATTCTGCCTTCGGTAGTAGTTCTTCGTCCGAATCCATTTTCTTTTGCGTGGCAGGGTCGGCGGTCGTCCCCTTCCTTATATGCTCTGCATCGATTTCTTCCCTTAACGCTTCGTTAAGGTGGTCCCTTACCTTTTGGTCGGCCCTTTGAAAGATTTCGTCCACCGCTTCCCGGCTCAGGCTACCATGCTCCACCCACGTATCATAAATGTCCGTCATTAAGCGTGCCCTAAGGTCTTCTGCCCACCCCTCATTCCAGAATTTCGTATTCATCAATGATGCGGGCGGGTCCATAAATTCTCGCAAAAACGCAGGTGGGGGACCCATATCCGCCATTAACCCTTCCGACCTAAGTATCGTTAACAACCAATCCATAACGTCTTTAGCATTCTTGCTTTTATGGCCCACCACCATTTGCAAGGCCGATTTCAAGTTAGGAGAAGTACCTTCTGGTAAGTTCCTAAAGAAATGGCTCGCAAAGGCCACATGAAGAGCGTCATACGTATGGTGAAAAAAGGTGTCATACAACCGCATTCGGGCCATAACCTCGAATGCTTCGTTCCAGTCCCGCGCCATTTCCATTAGCGTAGAAAGGGACCAATTAATTCGTCTCCCCTTCAAACCTGCGGTACCCAAAAACTTCGTCGCCGGTGCAAAGGTTGTAGTCGTTTGGCCCGGCCACCACTTTCGTCCTATCAAAGGAAAAGGAAAGCGGCTCATCGCGCTCTGCCCTGAAGCCTTCTCCCCGGCCAATTGTGCTGCTCTTTCACTCACGTCTGCCATAGCTTCCAACCAGTCCGCGACGCTGTGCATTTTCGGAAGCCTTTTTTTCCGCAGGAAGGTCACAACGTTTGCCCCAAGCTCTGAGCCCGCAAATGCCTGTAATAGTTCTTCCGGGAAATGTGTATCCGCTATTAACTGCGCAATTGTCTTCCTATGAGTCCCAAAACCACCTGCGATATGCATCCGGAAATAGGAATCTATAATATTACGAACGGTAAAACCAGGCCTCGCACTCAGGTTAGCCTCTATCCAAAGTCGTTTCAGGTATTCTGGTGCTTTGCCCAAGAAACCGGACTCATCCGTGAACACTTGGGTCCCGTCAAGGTGAGAGTAATACCATCTTTTCTCTTTACTCCCCTGTGAAACACCGTGTCTCCTCAAAAATTCCGGTTCAAAATGGCTTGTCTTCAGCGCATTCCGAATCTCCGCCTCTCGCTGGGCCGCCGTCAAATCGTCCCACGCACCTTGTCTCCCAGGCCGGTAATTATCCCTAACCTCTCTTCCTGTCTCTTCAATCAAATCCACCAAATAGTCTACTGTTGACTTATTCGACCTTAGATATTTGGGGTGATACTCAAAAATGTCTGCAAGGGCCTTGAGTCTCCCCTTCATACTATTGGCAACTGCGCGTTTGTACCCTTTTTTCCCTAGCTTCGCAAGTCGTGCGCCCCGCTCACGCAGGCCGAAATAGCCAAGTGTCCCCGCTGCCTCCACACCAGTACCAAGCCCGTGCAGGTTGGCCCTTAATTGAAGAGTTTTGCCCAGCTCTGATGCCTCAAGAACAATCTCGTATCCGGTTCGTGGATTAACAATCACGCCTTTTCTCTCACTAATCCGAATCGCAAGGGTTTCTCTAGTCATATCAGGAAATTTCAGATACTGTGCTTTAAGAAGGTCTTCCACGGACATTGGGTCCAAAATCTCGCCCTTCACATGGTACGCAAAATCATCTAGGCCTCTCCATATCTCCGGGGTAAGGGAGGAGGCATAATCCATCAGCGTCTCAACTCCACCGCCGACAAATTTCCTTCCCGCCGCGCTTACTGACTGGGACATCAGCGCCGCAAATTTGCTATTCTTCATCGCCTGACCGTAAATGGGTCTCCCAAAAGCGCCTAATACCGGCTTAAGGAAGTACTTGAAAAACCATCCCAGGGGTTTATCCAGAAGCCACCCTAAATCCATGATAATCTCACCCACCATCTCAGTATAAGGATGAGAGTGCCGCTTTTTTAATTCATCGATTTCGTCATAGGTCATCCGGCGCGGGGGATAAGGTTTACCGGTATTAGGGTCAATCTTCAAAGCCCGCTGCGCATTTATCTGACCCTCCACGGCATCCCGGTCAGCATAATAATTCCACATCTTCTGTTCGTCGAACAGCCATGTATACTCAAAGTCACGACCTAAGTCATGTTCTCTGTCAATTTCCTCCTCCGTCCAGTCGCCCGACCCTCGCACCCCGAAAGTCTTGAACGCCTTGGTGCCCAGAAAACCCCCATGGTCCGAGTCCCGAGTTACCAGGTCTTTTCTAAAAAATTTGCCAAAAGTATCGTCCCAGTTGCTTGTTCCGGGGCCCCAATAAGACATTGGCTTTCCCCCTGACGGGTCAAAGAAGCCGGGCTCCTCGCCTGCCGCTATAAGCGCCTTAGTTTCCTCGTCTTGCACGATTCCCCACCACGGCATCTTCGTTTTCCTAATTTTTTTCGCAAGGTCCAACCTCTCGCGGTGTTTTTCCTTCTCCTCCTCAGTCATACCAAAGCGCCAGGTTTCCCCCTCTTCGGGCACAGGCATTCCCGGGTAAGACGGAATGATAATCTCACCCCCACGCTCCAGCATCCTCTTAGCATAAAGAAGCTGCTCACCCATGGATGAAAGGATTTTTGTAGCGCCCTCTCCGCTCCCAAACGACGCTGCTCCCCTCACTAGCGCCCCGACCATGGCAACTGGCGAGAGCGGGAAGCCGGTAAGAAACGCCCAAGCCCCCATCCCCGTGGCCCCAATTATTGAGGCCGCTCTATCGACTACCATGGCCGCCTTTTCCATACCCAATTTTTCAATTCTAGAGGCATTATTATAGTGAACCCCAACCCATTGCTTGGGTATCTCAAACGCGTCTGTAACAGCATTCCACATCTGTTCCCCAACACTGGGGCGCCAACCAGGCCCTCCTTCCTTTCTCGTGAAACCTGACCTATCAAGAAGAGCCATCGTCTCGGGGTCCCCGGGTACAAGACCCCATTCGGGCCGGGTCTGCGTTTCGACATCATATCCTTGCCCTGGCGCACGCGGGCCCACGGGACCTACATATGAGTCATACGGCGGTAGCCCGGTATCCTTACCGTCTATTTTGCCGTCAACATAAGGGGTTTGACGCAATGCATCAGGTAAACTTCCCCCCGAAACCTCCTTCACCCATTCTTGCGCCTGAGACCAAACAATTGAGAGAGCCTGTTTATAATCTGCCTGTACAGTAGCACCAGGAACCTGAATCCGGTCACCCACAAATAGCGCCAGGTCGGACAGCGGGAGACCCTGCTGTAAGCCGACCTGCACATAGTGAATTATTAAGGGGCCATAGTAATCGAGTTGGTTTCTGGGGTCCAAGCGCCATTCCATGAATTTCTTGTTGGACATTCCTATATCGGGGTCAAGCTCTTTACGGCGGACAAGCTCGTATTCCACACGCGGCTTCTCGCTGAGGGACATTCCAAAGAGCCCCACCGAGTCACCGTACACACGGTCCGCTTTTCCTCCGGACCGCGCCTGCATGATGGAAAGCACAACCGCAATAGCGGCGGGGGCATTTTCGGGCGCCACTCGCTCCTGCGCCACTATCGCCTGAACGGCTCCCCAATACTCCAGCGCACCTCGGCCGGGGTCTTCTTCAACTCCCGCGAGTTGTTGGGCTAGGTCCCGCGGTTCCACCTCGGAGAGAGGTACGGCACCAACGGGAGCCTCCTCGGGTTCTTCCGGTCCCTCTTGTAGTAGTGGCCCGGGAAGGATAATTTCCGGACGGGCCTGAGCCGCGGCCTCCGCAGGGGATACATCGCGAGTGACCGCCGGGGCCTCCCGCTCCAACACCTCCGTCGGCACAGCACGCTGCACAACACCAGTGGGCCGAGGACCCCCGGCCACCGGTATGCTAGGTTTGAGCCGCTTGGCCCACTGTGCGAAGTCAGCCTGTATACGTCTTTTTCTTAAGGCTTCCTCGCGTATCTTCAGAGCCATAAACTAGGAGTTACCAAACCGGGTTATCCTGTTCCTTCATAATCCCTTCCCAGAACCCAGGCTCTCCGGGGATGTCAGGCCTCACCATCATCTGTAATATCTGGTCAAAGCCTCCAAATCCCCTGGCTTTTGCATCAGCTATCGCTCGCGCATAGTAGCCAAGGAACTCTTGCGCTTTTATGTTAGTGGTACCACCACCGAGCATGGCCTCCATCGTACCTATCACAGTTGTCAACCATCGTAACGGTGCCAGTGCGGTCCCCTTCAATTCGGGGTCATGCCCAGGCTACTTGTTAAGCACTGAAATAAGGTTCTTCAGCGTATTGCCGAAGCTCCTCCAGTGGCCAATGTTGAAGTAGTCATCCCAGTTTTCTGCGCCCGGCACGAATGGCATCATCGTCTGATAGTTTGCAAACGCCTGGTCATTGTATGACCATAACGAAGGTCCAAGGTAGTACCTGTCTGTTTGCGACAAGAACGGTAACATCGCGTTCGCCGTCGCAAGGTACACCGTTTGTGCATTTACCGTATCGGGCACATAAGGTATCCAGTAACTTTCCACGCCCGCATGGCCACCATCGAGCTCGTAGCCCGCCCCCATATCCCGCTCAGTATGCGTATAAGTATCTGGTTCCCAGGCATACTCATCGATAAGTTTGCCGCCATCCCCAGAGGTACGGGCAGTTTCCCCCGCGCCCAGCGGCATACCAGTGCCATCACCGGTTGTGTCGGCTGTTTGGCTAGGGTCGCCGCCACCCGCGCTAGGGCCTACGAAGTCCTCGCCATACCATTGTAGATATTGCTCTGCTACGTCAAACACATCCGCGCCCCAGCCATACTGAGCCATGGCGCCTTCCTCACCTAGGGCCGCCGCCTCACGAACAATAAAGGCCATGTTCTGTAATTCGTCCCATCGCCCCTCAAGCAAGTTGGGGTCATATGTTTGAGGTGGAATGTCTCTCACTTCACCATGTGGATTGGCTTGCCCTGATTTCCAAACATTATCTTCGTACCACTGCCAACCCGCTGCTTTTTGCGCGTCTACGAAATCCTGCGCAGAAGCAAAGCCCCCGGTCGGCCCCCCGCCAGCGCGTTGCCCGGTGTCGGGGTCGGTCGGTTCATCTGTACCACCGACCACAGAATCGTCTTCCCCGGGGCCTAAGTCGCCCTCCTCGGTTGCACCAGGGTCAGGTTCGTCGGGGTCATCCTCGTCCCCAACATCCGCGGCCCCAAGATTGTCGCCGTACAGGTCTTCGTTGAACCAGTATGGCACCGGGTCATCCTCGTCCCCAACATCCGCGGCCCCAAGATTGTCGCCGTACAGGTTTTCGTTGAACCAGTATGGCACCGGGTCATCCTCGTCCCCAACATCCGCGGCCCCAAGATTGTCGCCGTACAGGTTTTCGTTGAACCAGTATGGCACC
>Ga0098033_1000430_pt1 | contig 19164 bp, 18 predicted proteins | sample 1_EtaG_FD_75049 | JGI IMG/M metagenome (GOLD analysis project Ga0098033, IMG submission 75049) | Marine viral communities from the Subarctic Pacific Ocean - 1_ETSP_OMZ_AT15124 metaG | ecosystem: Environmental > Aquatic > Marine > Oceanic | place: Pacific Ocean | collected 2015-01-07
GAAGTACATGAAGGAAATGGAAAAAATAGCGGCAGATTTAGGTTGGAGTATCGTTCGTTGGATGGGAGTGGGACCAAATAGGCAGAGTAAGGTTGTTGTTATACCGTCTAAGGATTTGGGAGAGATGCCAGCTAGGTTGAACGAGGATATTACTATTACTGTACAGTATAACGAAGCAGCGTGGCCTGCGACTGAAGAATTTGGGGCCGGCCCTGGAATGTTACCTTCTCCAAGTAGAAAGGGTGTAAAGAAAGCTAAGAAACGAAAGGATAAATCAGTTTATTGTGAGGAAGAAAACAATATAGAAAAGATAATAGCTATATATCCTGGTAGGTTTCAACCGTTCGGTCCTCATCACGAGAAGACTTACAAATTTTTAACGAAGAGATTTGATAATGTTTACATAGCGACGTCTAATAAGAGTGGAGGAAGTAGACATCCCATGAATTTTTCTCAAAAGAAAAAGCACATGCAAAAAATGGGAATACCTTCGTCCGCAATTGTTCAAGAAAGTCAACCGTACATACCAAAGGGTTTGTTAAGAAAGTTTGATGCTGATACTACTGCTGCAGTGTTTGCTGTTGGAAAGAAGGACGAAGGAAGGTTATCGGGTGGAAAGTATTTTTTACCGTACAGTAAAAATTACATGAGATTAGAAGGATTCAAGGAACACGGGTACACATTAAAAGCGCCACACGTATCAGTTAAGGTGGGAGGTCATGAAATAAATGGTACTACGATGAGAAAATTATTAGGTTCGGAAAAATATGATTTGGGTATTAAGAAGAAATTTTTTAAGAAGATGTTTGGTTATTATGATCAGAAAACGTTTGATCTTTTTGTGAATTCGTTTGAAGAGGGATTAATTTTAGAAGGTGGTGCTTACGGTCATATGGCACATCCATTCGATGATTATGAATTGACTTTCGGAGACTTAAGGGAAATTATTGAAATGGGTCTTCAGGGTAAATTAGATAAGGAAGAGTCTGCTACTGAAAAACTAGACGGTCAGAATATTATGGTATCTGTTGTAGATGGAGAAGCAAAAGCTGCTAGAAACAAGGGAGATCTTAAACGTGGTGGCATGTCTTTAGATGATGTAAAGAATAAGTTTAAGCATCACATACCGACTGTTAGGAATGCTTTTGTGTATTCAATGAAGGATTTAAAATCAGCTTTAGAAAAATTTAGTAAGAAAGATCAGGAAGCACTGTTTGATAACGGTAAAAATTGGGCAAACATAGAGATAATTTATCCGGATACGAAGAACGTGATTGACTACGATGGTGGTGCACAGATTATATTTCACGGCATTCTCAAGTACGATGATAAGTGGAGTCCTCGGGGTGAAGTGAGGAGTGGTGGAGCTAAATTATCTACTATTATCAATAAGATAAATAAGGGTATACAGACTAAATTTGCGTTTAAGGGACCGAATGTTCTTAAAATAGCCAAGGCAAAGGATTTTTCTAAGAAGAGACAAAAATATTTCGGTACTTTGGACAAGTTACGTAATATATATAGACTGAAGGATTCAGATGAGGTTTCGTTATATCACCAACACTTTTGGTTAGAGTATATTTTGGCTGGCGCCAATTCCACAGATTATTCAAACATACCAGACAATATTTTATATCCACTTATGAAGAGATGGGCATTTAGTGATAAGTCGTACAAGATGACTGAGATTAATAAGCTAAAGGAAGATCATCCAGAGTTTGTAGATTGGGTTAAAGCTACTGAAAAATTAGATCATGCTAAGATGTTAAAGGAAAATATGCGCCCGTTTGAAGTATTATTTTTTGAGGTAGGAGCAGAGATATTGAGTAACGTTAGTAACTGGTTAGCTCCAAATCCAGATAAGACCGTACAAGCATTGAGAAGAGATTTAGCAAATGCGGCAAAACAAATACATGGTAAGAAAGATCCATCTTCAATTGGTAAATTAAAAGCACAGCTATCTAAGATCGATTCAATGGGTGATCTGTCAAATTTAGTACCGTCCGAAGGTTTAGTTTTTAAGTACAAGGGTAAGGTTTATAAATTTACGGGTTATTTCGCACCGATTAATCAAATTACGGGCTTAATGAAATTTTCGAGATAAATTATGAATAGTGAAGATAGAGCATTAAAAGAAGTATTGTCTGGTAAAACACCAGAAAAACGAGTTATGGTCGGATATACGGGTAAGGAGAAAAAACAGGGCGATATTAAGAGTAAACTTACCGATATAATGGCTGAAGTTCGTATGCCGTGGTTTTGTCCATCATGTAAAAAGATAATGAAAAAACGTTTAGATAACAAGTTTTGGAGACTGTTTAACCATTGTTTTGATTGTCAGCTTGCAATAGAACACGAAATGAGAGTTAACGGAACGTTTGAAACATATGAAAAGAAAAGATTTTTTGAAAATAGAAAAGCAGCAATATTAGACCAAATTCAATCGATAGAGAATTGGAAGAATCAGGGTGATATGGAAGTAGTTGAACCGGTTAATGTAAACACAGGTTTTGTTCACATTGATAGGTACGAGATTCCTAAGGAGTTAGTGGCTGAAGCGGATGAAGCGTTAGCAGAATTGAGCGTTACTCTAGTAAATGTAGATGCTAAGTTGGATGAGTTATATGCCGACTAAGACACAGATAAAACAGACAATTAAAGAAGAATACGTTAAGTGTGCATTAGATCCTGCATATTTTATGCGCGAGTATTGTTACATTCAGCATCCTATTCGTGGAAAAATAAAATTTGATTTGTATGATTTTCAAGAAAGAGTCATGAGTGATTTTAAAGATCACGATTATAATATTATTCTCAAAGCTAGACAATTGGGATTATCTACGTTATCTGCTGGATATTCTCTTTGGATGATGACCTTTCAGAATGATAAAAATATCCTTGTGATTGCAACTAAACAAGAGGTAGCAAAGAATTTAGTTACTAAGGTAAGAGTTATGCATAAGGAATTACCCAGATGGTTGAAACAAGATTGTGTCGAAGATAATAAATTGTCTATGCGATATATCAATGGATCGCAGATAAAGGCAATCTCTTCAACTAGTGAGGCTGGTCGTTCTGAAGCACTGTCTCTATTAATCATGGATGAGGCAGCATTTATAAAGAACATTGATGAAATATGGGCAGCATCACAGCAAACATTGGCAACTGGTGGTAAGTGTATTGCCCTTTCTACTCCGAATGGGATGGGAAATTGGTTTCATAAAACATGGTCAGATGCTGAAGCAGCTCAAAACAAATTTAATTTTATTAAGCTTCACTGGTCTATTCATCCAAACAGGGGAGATGTATGGAGAGAAGAACAGAACAAACTTTTAGGACCAGATATGGCAGCTCAAGAGTGCGATTGCGATTTTGTAAGTTCAGGAAAATCAGTTATTCCCGGTGAAGTATTAAAACATATTCAAGAAACTACAGTTTGTTCTCCAGTTGAAAAGAGATATCATGAGGACTTATGGATTTGGAAACCACCTGATTCAAATGGTAGATATTTGGTTTCTGCAGACGTAGCACGAGGAGATGGCGAAGATTTTTCAGCATTTCATGTTTTAGATTTGAATACGTTAGAACAAGTTGCAGAATACAGGTCTAAAGAAGATACGACGCGTTATTCTGGAATATTAATGTCAGTAGCAACAGAATACAATGATGCGTTATTGGTAGTTGAAAATAACAATGTTGGATGGGCTGTATTACAGGTCTTAATAGATAGGGATTATAAAAATTTATTTTGGATGAAAAAAGATTTGAAGTATGTAGATTCTAAAACTCAATATACCAACAAGTATAGGGGGGAAAACAAGTACATGGTTCCAGGATTTACTACTTCTATGAAAAGCAAACCATTAATCATAGAAACACTTTGTAAATTTATTAGGGAATCTTCAGTTAGAATAAACTCTATTAGATTAGTGGATGAATTATTTGTATTTATATTTAATAATGGTAAGGCTGAAGCGCTGAAAAGTTATAATGATGATTTAGTCATGAGCCTTGCTATTGGTCTTTGGGTTAGAGAGACTGCATTGAGGCTTTATGATGATGAGATGCAAATGACACGAAATACGATGGAAAAAATAGATAGTAATGCTGGTGTTTACAAGGTTGAGAATCATGAAGATCTCGGTTGGGAAATGCCAGTTGGAGATGAAATAGAATCATTAACTTGGTTAATAGGTAAGGAATAAAATGGCACAACAAGATACATTTTTTGATAGAATTAAACGATTATTTTCTACTAATGTTATAGTAAGAAATATTGGTGGTAGGAGGTTGAAGGTCGTAGATACGAGTCAACTTCAAGCTGGATCCAAATCATTAATGGATAGGTATACTAGAATGTATACAACTCAATCTGGTTATGGTGGATATATGGGGTATTCTGGAGAATTGGCTAAGGCTCAAAGAATATCTCTGTTTAGAGATTACGAAGCTATGGATGATGATGCAATAATTTCCTCTGCTTTAGATGTGTATGCGGATGAATCTACAATGAAATCTGAGTATGGAAATGTATTAGAGATTAAAAGCAATAACACTCAAATTGTCGAAATATTAAATAATTTATTTTACGATATACTAAATATAGAATTCAATTTATGGCCGTGGATTAGAAACATGTGTAAGTATGGAGATTTTTTCTTGCATTTGGAGCTAGCAGAAAAGTATGGAATTGTAAATGTATATCCTCTTTCTCCGTATGATGTGTCTAGAATAGAAGCATTTAATCCTGAGAATCCTCAAGAAACAAAATTTATTTTGGATGCTACTGATCCAAGAAATATGCCGGCTAACGCAAATAGAACAGAATTTGAAAATTTTGAAATAGCTCATTTTAGATTGTTGTCTGATTCGAATTATTTACCTTACGGTAAGTCTATGGCAGAGGGTGGTCGACGTACTTGGAAACAACTTTCACTGATGGAAGATGCAATGCTTATTCATAGAATTATGCGGGCTCCTGAAAAAAGAGTTTTTAAGGTAGATATAGGTAATTTACCACCTAGTGAAGTAGACACGTACATGAAACGAATCATTGATAAGATGAAAAAAGCTCCGGTCGTGGACGAAAATACAGGTGAATACAATCTCAAGTATAATATGCAAAATTTAACTGAAGATTTTTACTTACCTGTTCGTGGTGGAGATAGTGGAACAGCAATTGATGCTCTTCCAGGGTTGACATACGAAGCAGTTGAAGATATAGAGTATTTAAGAAATAAACTTTTAGCATCTCTTAAAATTCCAAAGGCCTTTTTAGGATATGAAGAGGAAGTAGGATCGAAAGCAACGTTAGCAGCAGAAGATGTTAGGTTTGCTCGTACTATAGAACGAATTCAGAGAATTGTTATAAGTGAATTAACTAAAATTGCGGTAGCACATTTGTATTCTCAAGGATATACCGATGCGGCATTAGTAGATTTTGATTTGGAGTTAACGAATCCGTCTACTATATACGAGCAAGAAAGACTGGATCTTTGGGAAAAGAAAAATGGTATAGCTAGAGATATGAAAGCTGAATCGTTAGTTTCTCACCAGTGGATTTACGATAATGTTTTTAACTTTAGTAATGAAGAGATTGAAAAACTTGCTGAAGAAGTCGTGGAAGATAAGAAAACTTTGTATAGGTTGTCTTCGATTGAGAATGAAGGTAATGATCCGGCACAACCAGCACAGGAAGGTCAATTGGATTCTCAACCCGGGATGGAAGATGAAGATGATGATAAAAACAAAAATGTAGAATCAGATCGTGATCATGAAGATAGGGAGACGTACGGAGTCAGGGATGTATTGGGAAAATATGATTATACACATTCTGCTCAAAGAGACGATAGTCCAACTAAGCAAAATTATAGGGTTAGTCCGTTAGCATTATCTCATTTTGACTCAATGAAGAAGCATTATAATAAAAAAGAACTGAGATTGCTAAATGAAGTCGAGGACTTAGAGAACCATTTAAAAGAAAAACCTGCAAAATCAAAGTAATCTAATATTTATAAACGAATGGAAACAACTTAGCTAAGGGATTTGATGAAACATTCAAAATATAGAAATACGGGTCTATTATTCGAATTATTGACTCGACAAATAACTGCAGATATTTTAAATAATACGAAGTCTTCTACGGCTTCAGAGATTTTGAGGAAAAATTTTCACAAAAAATCTCAATTATTTAAAGAAAATCAACTTTTTAACGTTGTAATTGAAAGCAAGTTTAAAAGCAAGGATAGAGCAGTACACCTTGTAGAAACAACAGTTAAAGCATATAATAAGATAATCAATACGTCTGCTCTTAAGAGAGAAAAATATGAATTGATTAAGCAGATTAAGGAAAATTTTACGTTAACTGATTTCTTTCAGTCTAGAGTTTCTAATTATAGGCTTTTAGCAGCTATTCACAACGTTATAACTGAAAATTACGACAATTTGGCTTATCATTCTAAGAGTCATCATACATTGATTGAACATATGACCCGGGTAGTAAGTACTAAAGAGTCGTCAACCTTATCTAGGTTGAGAGAAGAAAACAAAGATTTGCGAGCTTTGGCGTATAAAATATTGATTGAAAGATTTAATAAGAAATATAGCGCATTAAATTCTAATCAAAAAGAATTATTGAGAGAGTACATAAATAATATTTCTAACACAAACGGTTTGAATGAATTTATGGAATCTAAGTTTAAAAGTATTGTTCATGAACTTAAGAAAACGTTTTCAAAAATTAGCGATAAAGTGATTAAGATTAAGATTAAAGAGTGTATACATTTGATAGAGAGTACGAATATTCAGGGAAAACATACTTCTAATGTTTTAAAGTTGATGAGATTTTATCAATTGTTGGAGGATGTTAAACATGCAACTAAGTCTTAGAGAATTAGTACGTGAATTGATTCAGCAAGAATTAGAAGAAGCCAGTACTACTGGTAATATTGCTGGGTATCAAACCCCACATGCGTTTAGAAATGATGAAAAAGATGAGGAAGACGAATTGAAATTAAGTGATGGAATGACTGTTGCAAAAAAATTATCTGAGAGTACTTATTGGGATTACAGAAACGATGAATCAATGACAACGAAGCAGAAGCTTGCTAAGTCTATGATGAATATTCGGGATAGTATTTCAATGCTTGAAAGAGCTGTAAAGTACAATGTAAAATTAAAGAATGAAATGAAATTTGGATCTGATAGTTATTATAAGAGAACAAAAGTTGCCCTCAACAAAATTTCAGAAAAATTAGTTAGATTATCAACACGCATTAAGGATTTAATATAATGAACAAAAATCTTCTAGTAGACACTATTGCATTTGATGTATCACAAGATCAGATACATGAATCTATAACCCGTAATGCTGGTAGGTTAGTGGTAAAGGGCACTCTTCAGAGAGCCGAATCTACTAATCAAAACGGACGAGTGTATCCAAGAGATATTTTGGTTAGAGAAGCTAAGAAGTATACGTCTGAATTTATTAAAGAACGCAGAGCAATGGGTGAGTTAGACCATCCTGATAGTTCCGTTGTTAATTTAGCCAACGTTTCACATAATGTATTAGAGATGCATTGGACTGGAAACGATTTGGTTGGGACTATTGAAGTATTGAGCACACCTTCTGGTAACATATTGAAGGAGCTGTTCAAGAGTGGTATTAAATTAGGAATTAGTTCTAGAGGTTTGGGATCCATTAAGCAGGAAGCTAAGGGGGATGAAGTTCAAAAAGATTTTGAATTGATTGCTTTTGATTTTGTATCCAATCCGTCTACTCATGGAGCTTTTTTACAACCGGTTAATGAAGCGAAAGGTTCTAGGGGTGCACATGAGAAGTGGACACAAGTTGAATTAGCTATTAGACATATTTTATTGGGGAATTAAGATGAAACTCAAAAAGATTTTAGAAGAAAGTATCGGTGGCATGGTTGCTATGGAAGCTATTGGTGATTTTAAAGGCGGTAGTAGGGGTGCTAAATTATCTGCTATTGCTAAGCAAATTGTACAAAAGGAAGAAGACGATGCTATAATGCCTCGCGAAGATTTAATTAAAAACGTTTCAGAATTTTCATCTTATGGACCTTCTATTTATAAGAAACACAATCTTAAAGAAGTTGGTAATATGTTTATAGAAATTTCCAAAGCATGTAATAAGCATGTAGTAGAAGAAACGGCAGATTGGTTTGATAGAGTAACCGTTCAGCGTAATATGAATGAGTTGAAAAAGCAAGCTACACAGTTTCATAAGATTGCTAATGAAGCACAGTCGTTACAGGATAGGATGTCTGCTTTGTACGAGGATATGGGTAATGTTTTGAATCGTTATTTTAAAATAAACGAAGAACACGAACCTGGTCATGATGAAGATGATGAAGAGTTAAATGCTGGAAAAAATTATTAGATGGCTATCTACGTAAAGGTTATAGACGGTAAAATAGAGTACGCATTAAAAAAGTTTAAAAAGAAAGTTAAGGATTCTGGTTTACTTCATGAAATACAAACTAGACAGTTTTATTTAAAACCTTCAGCAATAAAGCGTGAAAAAAGAGCAAAGGCAAGAGTTAGAGCTCAAATGAGATCAAAAAAAGCGACGCTTTAAAATATATTACATATATTTATATCCAAATATAATGCACTCACATTCGTTGAGTGTTATCAACTAATCAAACCGATTAAAGTTCCCAATAACTTTACAATGTAAAATCTCTTAGAGGAGAATCCTTATGGATAAACTATTGCAAGAAGCAATTGCAGACGCAAAAGCAGTACGCGAAACTGCGTTAGCAAATGCTAAATTAGCACTCGAAGAGGCCTTTACTCCACATCTGAAATCAATGCTATCCAAAAAGCTACAAGCTGAAATGGAAGGCGAGGATGAGGAAGCCGATGACCCAGTAGAAGAAGAAATGGATTCTTCTGAAATCGGAGCCAGCGACAATAAGGAACCTGATGCAGCCGCATCAGAGGCCGATAGTCAAGGACCCGAAGAAGAAGGATCAGCATCCGAAGCTGGGGCTGAAGACGAGGAAAACGAAAAAACTTCTGATCAAGCCGTAGGTGAAAACATGGAACCCGGTCACGAAGATGAGGATGCTGATGAAGCACCTGATCAAGCGATGGGTGAACAAGAAGAGCCCGGTATGGAAGACGAAGAGGGTGATGAAGATCCCGATTTAGAAGAAGTTTTACGTCAACTTGAACAAGAAATGGGTATGGAAGATGAAGAAGGCGAGGAAGAAATTCCTGAACCTGAAGTTGCAGCTCCTGCAGAGCAGGACGAACCTATACCTGGTATGGAAGATGAAGAAGGCGAAGAAGAGGCTCCAGGAATGGAAGCCGAAGATGATGATATCGACTTAGAAGAAATTATCAAAGCTCTCTCAGAAGAGGGTGAAGATGAAGAAGAAGTCGAAGAACAAGAAGAGCCCGAAGAAGATCCGGCTGCTGAACTCGAAGAGTATAAGCAAACGGTACAGTACTTACGTGGTAAACTTCAAGAAGTCAATCTTCTCAATGCTAAGCTTCTCTACACTAATAAGCTTTTCAGAAGCCGTAACATTTCTGAAACTCAAAAAATGAAAGTGATCGAACAGTTTGACCGCGCTGCTAACGTACGCGAAGTTAAACTTGTTTACACTACATTTGCTGAGTCGATGAAACGTAAACCGGTTAATGAATCTGCTTCTAGAAAAGGTCAAGCTTCTAAACCAATGCGTTCAACTAAATCTCGTAAGCCAATCATCGGTGAGCAGGTCAATTTTAAGACCCGCATGAAGAAATTAGCTAACATTATTTAACGGAGAAATTAATCATGTCATTCAAAAAACAGATTAAAGACGTTATGGGTGGATACAATCCGCATAATGTGTTGCTAGACTCGTCCCGCAAATTGGTCAACAAATGGGAGCCAACAGGCTTACTCGATGGCATAAAAAATGAGAGCGAAACCGCCGGAATGGCTGTGCTTCTGGAAAACCAGGCGCGTCAGTTAATCGACGAAGCTTCTCAAGTGGGAACCTCGGCAAATCAAGAACAATGGAGTGGCGTTGCCCTTCCGTTAGTTCGCAGGATTTTTGCTGAGCTATCAGCACAGGAATTTGTTTCTGTTCAACCTATGAACCTACCGTCTGGTCTAATTTTCTATTTAGACTTTAAATATGGTTCAACACAACAGGGTGGAAAATTACACGCGAAAGGTTCAGACCTTCACGGTGATACTTCCAGTTCTGGTGATCCAGCTGGCGGCATGTATGGTGCCGGTAAGTGGGGATATTCAATTAACGATGCTGCCGCATCCGTAGTTGTAGCCGCTGCAAACGTAGTGACTGCTTCAGTAGCTGATGTTAGATTCGACGCGAATCTTTCAGCTTCAGCTGCAGGTAACAATCTTAGGAAGCTTACTTTTACAGCTCCCGCAGATGCTGATACCGATGGTGCAAAAGCATGGGCGATCCATTCCGGATCCGCCGCTAGTAAGGTAATAACCCATTACCCAGCTTTTACTTCAGTTTCTGGTACTTCAGTATCGATGATCATCAGTGGTTCAGTTAGCGCTGCTGCAGATGAAAACATCAATATTGCGTATCATAAAGCTCCAGCCGAAACAAGTCGTGGTGACTTTGAAACCACGTTTGCATCCGAAGGATCTAATCCTGAAGAAACTAATGCAGGCATTCCTGAAGTCGACATTCAGATGCGCTCTATCGCTATTACAGCGAAGACTCGTAAACTGAAGGCCGTCTGGACGCCTGAATTGGCACAAGACCTCAACGCATATCACGCGGTGGATGCTGAGGCAGAACTGACAGCTATGTTGTCAGAGTACGTAACCATGGAAGTAGATTTGGAAATCATCGATATGTTGAAAACCCACGCTTCCGCAGCCACTGAATATTGGTCAGCTAAGGTTGGATACGAGTGGGGTGGATCAGCATTTGATACTACTTCCGCTAACGCATCCGCTTACACCAAAGGTGAGTGGTTCCAGACTCTTGGTCACAAGGTCCAAGCAGTATCTAATGCAATTCACAAGAAAACTCTTCGTGGCGGTGCAAACTTTATGGTGGTCTCACCTGAAGTTGCTACTATCCTAGAAGTAATTCCTGGATTTGCTACGGATTCTGATGGGGATCCTGGTAAGAGTTATGCTATGGGCGTACAGAAGATCGGAGCGTTAAACAGCCGTTTCGACGTGTACAAGAATCCTTACCTACAGGACGATCAGATTCTCTGTGGTTTCCGTGGGGCTCAGTTCCTTGAAACAGGCGCTGTGTATGCACCTTATGTGCCACTGATCTTGACACCCGTTGTTTACGATCCGACTAACTTCACTCCACGCCGTGGTGTGATGACTCGCTATGCTAAGAAAATGGTTCGTTCCGAATTCTACGGCTTAGTGAACGTCGCAGACTCAGGTCGCGTGTAATCTTTATTGCACATTGATCATAATTAAAGGGGCTCTTCGTGAGCCCCTTTTTTATTTTAGTGGTTACAAGTTCAGTTGAACGATATTTATAAACGGAAACGTTTCTAAATGGAGAAATAACAATGGCTGTACCTATATGGCAAGGAAGTAGCTCTTTTCAACCAGGAGCAACTCCTTACGGTTTTTATGATGCTGATACAGAATTTTCTGGTTCTGGAGCACATTCTGTAGATAGATTTGCAGATTGGGCCGGCAGACGACTCGGATATCCTATCGTTGATATCGAAATGCAATCGGGATCTTTTTATGCTTGTTTTGAAGAGTCAGTTACTGAATATAGTTCGCAAGTCAATCAATTTAACATTAGAGATAACTTACTTCACCTTCAGGGTCAAGCTACGGGATCTAATATTTCAGGTAAAAGAATAACGCCTACTTTGGGAAGAACTGTTTTTCTAAGCCAGCAGTATGGAACAGAAGCTGGAGTTGGTGGATACGTAGACTGGAAAAAAGGGAGTATCGATGTAGCCGTTGGAACTCAAGATTACGATCTTAACGCTTTGTGGTCTGCTGTTTCAGAATCTGGAAACTCTATCGAAATAAAGAAAATATATCACGATGCACCTCCAGCTGTTCAAAAGTTTTTTGATCCGTATGCAACTACTGGGTACGGAACAGCTAATTTTATAGAAGGATTTGGTTTCGGTCAATTTTCTCCAGCTACTAGTTTTGTTTTGATGCCAGTATTTGAAGATCTTTTAAGAATGCAAGCAATAGAATTCAACGACGAGTTTAGAAAATCTAGTTATTCTTTTACGTTGATAAACAATAAATTACGTATATTCCCGATTCCTACTTCGACAACAAAGTTATATTTCGATTATATTCTGATGTCAGAGCGTGATAATACATTGATAACGCCTGGTGGTGGGTCTGAAGATGTGATATCTGATTATTCTAATGTTCCGTACGATAATATAGAGTACAAGTTTATAAATGATGTAGGTAAACAGTGGATAAAAAAATATGGTTTAGCATTGAGTAAAGAATTACTCGGTAATGTTAGAAGTAAGTTTGGTTCTATTCCAATTCCAAATTCTGAAGTAGTGTTAGATGGTGAAACACTGAGATCGGAAGCGACAACTGAAAAAGAATCGTTGATAGCAGAATTAAGGGAAACGCTAGAACAAACTAGTAGGAAAATTATGTTGGAAGCCGATAGCGAAGAGAGTACACGTTTGCAGGAAAAACTTAATAAAGTACCATTAAACATTTATATAGGGTAGTCAGATGCCTGGAAGATTTTTACGGTCACGAGATTTAAACTTCTTTGATACTGTTAATAAGGAATTGATTGGAGATCCAAAATCCAAGAAGAATGGTGTCATAAATCAAGAAGTAGTCGTGTATAAGATTTCAACGTATGAAACTCAACCAAATCTATACGGTGAATCTTCGTCGGGTCGTGTTTACAAGAACGGAATAAAGTTAGCTTGTATTATTGAAGCTGCAGATTTTGATTATGAAATAACAGAATTCGGTCCGGATCTTAATCAAGATGGAACGTTTTCTTTTCTTAGACAATCTCTTATTGATGTAGATTTTGTTACAGAGATTGGAGATATAATTGAGTGGAATTATGCATATTGGGAAATAAACGAAATACAAGAAAATCAACTCATAGGTGGTATGCAAGAAAACAATCATGCTGTTATTTGCAATGCTTATTTATCAGAACAGAGTCGAGTTGGTATCGAAAGAATTAGAGCACACTAATGGCTAAAAAAATATCAAAAAAATTACAAACAGCTTCGGATAAAATAAACAGAGGAAGAGAAGTAACTAGGCAAGACGATAAGGTTAGAAATCCTAAAATCGGTTTGTTGGATATAGATTCTACTATTTTTTATTATTTTGAAAATGTTATCAAGCCTATAGTAGAAGAAGCCGGAGAACAGGTAAAGGTTCCTGTAATATACGCGAATCCCGAAAGATGGGCAGCTATTCAAAGGCAAGGACATATTCGGGATAACAAACGAAAGATAATGACTCCGATCATTACTTTTAGGAGAACTAATCTTACAAAAGACGAATCGATTCCAGTTGATAAGTTAGATCCTACTTCTCCAAAATTAGTTACAACTTATCAATCTAGGTACACTCAAGAAAATAGGTACGATAAACTTTCAGTAACAAAGGGAATATCTCCAAAGAGAGAGATGTTTAATGTTGCAGTTCCAGATTATGTTGTATTGAATTACGATTTTATTATATGGACTAGTTTTACTGATCAAATGAATTCTATAGTTGAGAAGATCAACTGGTCAGAGGGATCTTATTGGGGTGAACCTGGAAAATTTAGATTTAGGTGTACTATTGATAGTTTTGAAGATGCTAGTGAATACGAAGGTAACAAACGAAGTATAAAGACTAATTTTTCTGTTACCCTTAGGGGATATTTGGTACCGGATTCGTTTAACGATCTTATATTAACTCAAAAATTTATAACACCCAAACAAATAATAATTTCTGATGAAACAGATATTAATATTTTACCAATAACACATATTGATGATGAAGGTGCAAAGTCCATTAGAGTTGTAACCAATCTTGGTTCCGGAGGTGGTGGGACTTCTATTTCTACTCTAACCCTTGCGCCTGGAAGTAACATAGATTTTAATGCATTTACGTATAATGGATATGGTGCGATATCTAGAACGATAGCTACTTCTCTTGATCCTCTTTTTACCACGGTTACGGCATCACAGGGAATGCGAACTGATCAATTATATGTAGCCGATGATTCCCACATTGGAACTAATATTAATGTTGTTGGAACTGGATCTTTTGGAAGATTAGAAACTGGTGCAATATCAGGTACAAGTCCTCTTCAGGTAGATGGTGGATTGAATTTATCTGGAGACATGGCTATGACCGGAAGTTTAGCGGTTCTTGGAAATTTTATTGTTGACGGACAAACTACGTTAACTCAGGTTGATATAGATGAAAAAGCACTGGTTGTTTCAGGAGCATTTGCAATTGCAAATGCAGTTATCGGTGCACAGACCCAAAAAGCTAGAGCGGAAATAGAAAGCCTTGGTATTTTAGGTAATAGAACAGATGATCTAGCACCCGTGTTAGATTTAGGTGATGGATTTCAATAAACTTTGATATTTATTAATAAATATGCAGGAGTGAATGGAGAATAAAACATGGCTCAAATTATAAAACATCGACGAGGTACGGCAGCACAACTTAAGGATACTACTTTAGCGAAAGCTGAATTAGGTGTATCTACTGGTTCGGTTGCTGGTTTAACCACTCCGGTTCTTCACGTAGGTGATGGAGCCAATGCGTCAGGATTTGTAGTTGGTAGATTGCACCAGGGTGGAACTGTACCAACGTTAACTGCTGGAACTATCGGCGCGTCCTTAAATGATATTCTGTTTCATGATTCGTCTACGTATAAACTGTACAAGTTACATACGGCCGGCAATGAAAATTTAGATCTTACTGGTAATATTGCGAATAGAACTGTTGCTGGTACTTTAACTACTACTGGAAATTTAAACGTACAAGCTACAATTTCTGCATCGGGAGATGTAACAGCTTCTAATATTTATGCATCAGGAAATATACATGCTCTTGGTGAAATTACATTTGCTGCGGGTGCAGGCGGAACGATAACTTTAGGTGATTCTGCTGCAGATAATGTTGTATTCGGAGCAGATGTACAATCTAGTATTATACCAGATGCAAGTGATACATACGATTTAGGTAGTACCGGTCAAAGATGGAATAACTTATGGATGAGTGGTTCCCTTACTGCGAACGGCGGTCCTCACAGTATACTTTCAGCTACAACAATTGATATAGATTCTGAAGGTGCTCTTACGCTTGATGGTGGTTCGATTGGTATTGGTACTGATGCGAATGTTGCTGTTGATTTTAATGCTTCTACGTTAGATATTGATGCGAGTGGAGCGTTAACAATAGATTCGAATACTTCTATTGCAATTGGTGTAACAGCCGATAAGCCCATAACTATAGAATCTAGTACGTTTGATTTAGATGCAGCTGGAGCGTTAACAATTGATTCAGCAACTTCTATTGCAATTGGTACGACAGCAGATAAGCCGATAACTATAGAATCTACTACGTTTGATATCGATGCGTCAGGAGTAGTTGGAATTGATTCAGATGGTGTAATGACACTTGGGGCTGCATCGTTTGACATAGATGCTGATGGTGGAGCGATAGCGATAGATGCAACAGGTGCTATAACGTTTAATGGTTCTTACGTCGACGTAGAAACTATAAGATTTACAGGTGATAATATTGGAATTTCAGGTGATACTGATTTACTCGTACTGTCTAGTGGTTTAGTAACTCTTAATGGTTCTATTAAATTAGATGATGCTGCGAATATTGGAATTGATTCTGATACTAATTTACTGACTCTTGAGGCGAATAAGTTAACGGTAGCGGGTGAAACTGAAACTACTACTTTAGATGTTAACGGTATAGCTGCTATAGCAGGAAATATAACGCTTGATAAGACTAACGCTCAAACCATAACACATACTGGAGCTAGTGGTAATTTAACTATTTCGTCTACGAATGGTAATACAGTAATTGAGAATGTTACCTTTGATGGAAATCACCTTACTATTCCAGGAAATCTGACTGTAAACGGTACTGAAACTATAGTCAATTCTTCTACGTTAGAAATTGGTGATAGGGTAGTTGTATTAAACACTCTTGGAGCATCGGGTGACGGTGGTGTACAGGTATTAGATAAGGTTGGAACGGCACACACAGGATCGTTATTATGGAATCCTACCGGTGATTATTGGTATTCTGGAATAAGTGGATCGACACATTACAGAGTTCCACAGCAAACAAGTGCTGCAAATTTATTAAATACACAAGTTTTAATCGGTGATGGTAGTGGTAGAGTAACACAACCAGTAACGGGTGGAACGGTTGATTTTGTTGATGCCGATCTTACATCCGTGGACATGATTCAAGGTGTTGATTCCGGAACTCATATAGATTTAGGAACTACGGACTTAATAGAAACTAAGGGTAACGTACTTCCAAATGCATCTGATGCAGATGATATTGGTTCCGATGCTAAGCGATATAAAGATTTATACTTAGAAGGTAATGCTGATGTAGACGGAACTCTCAATATTGAGGGAGTGGTTACGGCACAAGCTCTAATTGCTGCAACTAATGGTATTACGGTTACCAACACTACTGCAACTATTGCTTCTGATTTGACTTTGACATACAACACCAACGCAGTTGATAGAATAATGGTACATGATGGAGGAACGGATACGGTTGATTTTGTTCCGGCTCCAGCTAGTACTAGTACTAATGGAGATACTGCTGGAGAGTATGTAAGATGGAATGGATCTGCTTTCGAAATGTCTCAGACTATCGATGGTGGTTCGTTCTAATGGGAGATTTTTCTAGGGATGCTAAAGATCTTATGGACGATTTTGCAATTATGGGCAGAAAGTTTTCAAGGTTAGCACACGATGCATCTAGAGGGGGAGATAAAAGTACGAACAGACAGTTTGGCAAGGCTGTTAAGGCGTACCAAGATTTTTTTGCAGAATTAAAGAAGCTATATAAGCTATTGTAGTCTACAATTGGGGTATATACCCTACGTTAACATAGGAGCCGTTATATAATGGCACAGATAATTAAGCTTAGACGGTCGGCTGTAGAAGACCGTATTCCATCCACGGCAAACCTCAATTCAGGTGAGCTTGCTATAAACACGTACGACGGTAAAATTTACTTTGAAAAGAATGCAGGTAGTGCTGCAGTCGAAGCGGTTTTAACTTCAAATACTAGTACACCAATTTCTGGGTCTCTTAACATGTCCGGTTCTATGTCTGTTACCGGATCGATGAATGCAGTTGGAGGAAGAATTTACGAGGAAGGAACATCAGTAATAGACCACGCTACGGCGATGGCAATAGTTTTTGGAGGATAATAATGGCTAATATATTTAAAAATGCAGCTAAAGCAATCGGAAACTCAGCAACAACAGTTTATACGTGTCCAGCTGCAACGACAGGGGTTATTCACGCAATATACATTTCAAATATTCACGCAACTAACGATGCAACAGTGAATATTACGGTCACCGATACTAGTCAATCTAATACAGCTTTTCACATAGCTAAGAATTTATCGGTCCCTAATGGATCTGTAGCAATATTTGAAAAACCAATTAATTTGGAAGCAACCGATATTTTAAAATTAACTGCAAGTGCCGCTAGTACATTAGAAGCATTTGCTAGTATACTAGAAATGACCTAATGGCCGACGTTAAATACCTAGGAAAAAATATACTTTATCACGATCTTATTCTTAATAAGGGTAACGTAAGTGGTTCAGCTACTTCAACGGGTTCTTTTGGTCACGTAATAGGTACCCTTGCCGGAATCAGTATTGATGAAGCACAAGATACAACTATATCGGCACCATCAAACGGTCATATTTTAAGTTACAGTACAGCGTCTAGTAAGTGGGAAAATTCAGGAGCAAGTTCGGATTTGGTTGGGTTAGGACAGAAGTACGAGCATACTCAAGGTTCTGCAAACGCAACTTGGACAATAACCCACAACATGGGATTTCAGTATCCAGTTGTTAGTGTTTACGATGATAACGATAAGCTAGTAATTCCAATGGAAGTTACAGCAACTAGTGCTAATGTTTTAACTGTTACATTTGATTCTGCTGTAGATGGAACAGCTATATTATCTACTGGTGGATCTCGCACAGCTGGTGGTCAAAATTATAATCACACTCAAGGTTCAGCAAACGTAACATGGACAGTGAGTCATAATTTAGAATATCAATATCCAGCGGTAACAGTGTATGATGGAAATAGTGATGTAATTATTCCACAAAGAATTAGAGCAACAAATGCAAACACCTTAACTCTTACATTCACAGAAGCTGAAAGTGGTTATGCTCACGTTTCAGTTGGTGGTGGTTTACCATATGTAACATCTAATAATGCAGGAAAGTATTTAAGAGTTAATCCTGCTGGAGCAGGAGTTGAATGGACAGCTAGAAATGAATTTTCTGGCAGTACACAGTTTACCGGAAGCGTAGAAGTTACTGGAAGCTTATCAGCTCAACAAGTTTCTCCAACATTAATGACGTGGCCAGTAAACAATACTGTTGATTTTAATACAACGCTTGTAAGCGGGTCCACTACTTTAACGATTGGGGATAATGTAACAGTTGGAAATGGATATACAATGACCGTAGAGGATGGAGCAAGATGGCTAGTAGTGCCACCTTCATTCTTTGTAGAATAATGGAGATAAATTATTATGTCACAATTAAATATTAATACCTTAGCAGCACAATCAGGAAGTGTAATACACCTTTCTTCACATGTAAGTGGATCATCAGCTTCATCGGGTTCGTTTGGATACTTGAATGTATTTGGTGATACAGTCATTGGAGGAAATATGACATTTGGAGATGCAGACACAGATTCTATTAGTATAGCTGCAGATTTAACTTCCAATTTAATTCCAAATGCAGATGCAACTTATGATTTAGGTAGTTCAGGAAAGCAATGGAAAGATATATACGTAAATGGAATAGGTTATATGGATCAATTAGGAACAGATGCAGATCCAGTAGCATTATATGTAAATGCTGGTGAAGTAGATGGAGTAGTAATTGGTGGAGAA
>Ga0098033_1000431_pt1 | contig 19152 bp, 33 predicted proteins | sample 1_EtaG_FD_75049 | JGI IMG/M metagenome (GOLD analysis project Ga0098033, IMG submission 75049) | Marine viral communities from the Subarctic Pacific Ocean - 1_ETSP_OMZ_AT15124 metaG | ecosystem: Environmental > Aquatic > Marine > Oceanic | place: Pacific Ocean | collected 2015-01-07
CGCATTCCTCTTTACGGCCATCAGAACCCTTTACCTGCTCTGATATTACTTTGTCAATGGTAATGGTCATTTCCTTGACATCCGCCTCAATTAAGCTATATGCCCCAATGTAATCTGTTTCATGGTATTTTCTCCAATGTGTTTTCATAGTGAGTTTTTTAGTTTGTCGTATTCATTTTTCAATCGTTTTAATTCAGCTTTAAAATCTTTGTCAATTCCGAATAATCTTGCAAGATCCTTTTTTAACCGATCAGATCCATCCATGTTATTCTCAATGAGATTGATTTTTTTTATTACCGCATCCAGCTTTTTGATAATTTCCCTGTTCATAGCTGTATAATTTTGAGATCATCGCCTGGATTCAGTTTCTCCCATCTAACCACGTTTAATGCATCCTTATGGCTTATATTAAAGTAGTTGGATAGTTGCGTTACATTGGCCTTGTTTCGCCTTGTATAGCGGATTAGTACCCTTTCGAATTGTGTCGTAGTTCTTGCATTCATTTTTTGGATTTTAGTTTAAGATAATTAATTAAATCTTTGTAATCATCACCATCTATAATCGTTGGATTTATGGCGATTGGTTTAATCGTGCCGCTTTCAATACGTTGCCTTATGGCCTCGTAACTTACGCCGCAAATATCTGCGAATTGTTTAATAGTGTATAGATTCATTTGATTTTCTTTTGCTCTATTAAAAAGTTCATTGTATTATTCATCCAATGTTCTAATTGGCATCCATTATCCTTTAGGTATTGCCAAGCTCTTAAAATTTCAACCTCTGAATATGCAGGCGTAATACCTGATACTATATTCTTTGCCCTTTCAATGGTCATTTGACTTTGTTTTCTGATTCTTTATTTTTTTTCTGATTCTTTGAACAATTTTTTCCAATTTATTTTCATCTTGTTCTATTGGTAAACCAAAGCTGACTATTATTTTCTCCATCGCTTTACTATAAGATGGTGTAAGTTCTTTGCCCCAAAATTCCTTTAAAAGATTACGTTTAAATTCATTATAAGAGGTGCAATTTTTAGCACGTTTAAATATTTCTTTTAGATTCATTGTCGTATCTGTTTTAATACATAATTATCAATCTCTTTAAAGGTGTCAAACCATACAAGATTGGTTTCAAAACCATCATTATTCATTTCTCTAATGTCCTCAAGAATTTGCATATCAGTTGTTTCAAAACTTCCAATATCTGTAAAATCCTTAACTACATCAATTCTATAATGACCGCTATTTAATTGCTTTGTGTAAATTTTTACGTTTGCTTTCATTTCGTTTAGGTTTTAAAAAGTCGCCTACTTCCTTTCGGTTTCAGCGACCTAAGATTATTTAGTTTTATTGATTACTTGTTTTGCTCTTTTATAAGCTGATGGAAAATTATCTTGTAAATTGTTTTCCTCAATACGTTCAATGATTCTTGTTAAATTTTCAAGCATTTCTTTCCATTCTCCGTTTGTGTGTGTTGTTTTCATAATATTTAGGTTTTGTTAATTATTTAATTTTATAGTATCGTACTGCTTTTTGTGCATTTCTTTTAGCTATTGCTCTACTTTTAAAAGTTCCACTCCATAAAACAATGCTTGGTGTTGTGTAGTTTCCTGTAATTGCATTTATTGTATTTAAAGCTTCAAATTGAGTGCAAGTACCTGTAAAAGTTCCGTTTTCATTTTTCTTAGTTCTCCAGGTTGTGATTGTTGTTTTCATAATATTAGGTTTTTGTTATTGTTTCGTTTCGTTAGTACAATAATACAACGCTTCTTGTATATATACAAGGAAAATCATATTTATTTTTAGTAAATATCGCAAATACCTGATATAAAAAACTTTTGTAATCCTTGCTTTTTTACAAGAAAAACCCCCCAAATCCTAAGATCTGAGGGGTAAAACCTAATTTGATTGAATACGAAAACTATGCAAATATATTAAAATCCTATCAATTCCATTATACTTTTTGCCGTTTCCATATCTATTTTGCCAAAAATGACCGCCCAAACAACCGATCCACCAATGATATACATGGCCATTTCAATGACTTTTTCCTTTGCAAATTTGCTCTGTTTCAGCTCCTTTACCTCCTTGACTATTCCAGACAATGGTAATGGCTTCAGTCCACTTGCAACGATTGATTTGATTAATGCTATAGGTAACTTCATGATATTTATATTTATGGATTAACTACTCTGATTTGTTCCTCTTTTGTCCACCTGCAATCTAAATGCAACCAGGATGGAGTTGCCTCAATATTTTCTATCGTTGTCAATCCTACTTTCATATATAACTTTGAGCTGGATAATATATCCTCGTATATCTCTGGCATGTTATCGGTCTTTATATCAATGGCCCTGCCAAAACGATGCTGCGATAAACTTGCTCCGATATTACATGCTGGCGGCCTGAATCCTGAATATTTATAACCGCCGCCGTTAATGGTAACAGATCTGTCAAATCTGGTCCTGATGAATTGAGCAACCTGAATTATTTGCGGATCAATAAACCAAATACTTGAATCACCAAACCTCTTATATGTATGTGGATCAATGAATTCTGATAAATAAAAATTAGTGCTTACTTTCAACTGAATCTCGTTTTACTTCGTTAAATTTAACATCTGTATGATTGACTGGTTGGCATGAAATAATCCATCCAAATATCAATAGACCTGATATGATTATAATCATATCCCATTTATAAAAATCCAACCATCTGTAAAACTTCATAAGTGCTTTAAATATTCCCAAAGCCCGACACCGCCACCGAGCAATCCAGTTAATGTTTTGTTTTGGACATCTTTATCTCGTACTTTTCTTTTTAATTTATGATGGCTTTCTTGTAGGTCGTCAAATTGCTCTAAAAGTCCTTTTTCACCCAATCCAGAACCGCCAAGCACCTTGACAACACTTTTACATTTGTCATCTATGCAATCAATCTTGTCGGATTGACTCTTAATCAGATCGGTCAATGTATCTATTTTTGTTTCGATGCTCATTCAGGAGGATTAGGGTCTGTCCATTTAGGGGTTGCCATTAATTCAAGTGCCTCAGCGTGTGTCATTTCTGGCGACTTATCACTTTCAGGAATGTTATTAATAGTTTCAGGGGCGTCACCTTCCCACTTAGCAACAAATTCTGAATCGTCTAAGGACTTTCTTACAGTGTCTTTACTTGTTTCATCAATCTGCGAAAAATCCAAATCAAGCTGATTTATATCTATTGTTATGTATGTTCTCATCTCTCTATTTTATGGTGTGTCCTCAACAATATCACCAACCAGCATATTTGTTGCCGTACCTGGATTACTACCATAATCAGGAATAGTTGGAAAACTTGTAACTAAATCGCCCATACGATACCAAGAAGCTGGACTCAAACTTGTTAAATCTGTTGGCACTCCAGAATTATAAACAGAAGCTACATCAGCAGGAGAAAGAGCAGAATCCCAGATAGCGACTTCATCAATATTGCCCTGTATTACACTTGCCCCTCCAAATACTCCATCACCAATATAAAGGTCCTCAGTTGCACTATTTAATGTCCCTGTGGTTGAGTTATCAGTAATTACCGCAACTCCATCCTCATAAACTATGGCTGTAGTTGTTGAATCGTCCCATACGAAGCATATATGATGCCAATCACCATCACATAAATCACCTACTCCCGATGCTGATGTACCTCCTAATGTTTTAAAACTATTTCCGTAAGCCCCTTTTAATCTGTAAGTAAATCTTCCTTTAGTATTAGATGCAGCGGCTGAACCCTGATAAATATCTACGTGTTTATCTACGCTTATTAATACCCCAGCACTTACATAAGTACTTGATTTAAACCAAGCAGATATAGTTAATGCAGTTCCGCTATCCAAAGGTGTAAATGAACTACAATCAACATAATCATCCACCCCATCAAAGTCAAGAGATTTTGTATTGACAAAGGGAGCAACGCCACCGGCTTGCACCCCATCAGATATGCCCATTGATGTTGCTAACCTCATGATGTTGATCTATACGCAATACATTTGCCAGCCGCTAATTGAATTGCATTAAATCGGCCCTGATATACTACATCTTTTGTCAATACAATACCGCTCAAATTACTACCTCCTGCGGCTGTTACTGCCGTTGGTGTTATATCGCCCTCAATCGGCCTGATTGCAAACCAATGTGTGAATCCGCTTGGCGTATGTGATGCGGTGTCTGTGAATACGTCAAAATCTGCCTGTGCCAGATCATCGACTGCTATTGTTCTTCCCATGTCTTTAGTGTTGTGCGGCGTACCGCTATTATTTATACAAATTTAATAAAAATTATCCTAATTTTGTCCAAGATCCGTTCCAGCCCTCCCATTGGCTCGTAGTTGTATTATAAATCATTAATCCTATTGCCGGACTTGATATTGCATTCCTTTGAGTTGTTGTCATTTTTGGAGGTAAAAAACCTCTCGTAGTGTTACCACTAAGATCAACAACTGAGCTGGCATCTGGCGTATCAGAATCAAATGCATTTACGCCATCGGTCATAAATATATATGGTTTATCGCTTACTATCCTCTGATCAAATATCCATTGCCGATCAACATCATAGATATTGCCCCTGCGAATAATATTATCTCCAATATTAAATTTACCTTTAATTGGTTTAACGTAAAATATTTTCTGCGTATCATAATATGTAACTATTCCTTGCCTGTTTGTATTAAATAAGTCGCTTTCCAATAAATCGCCTAACTCAAACCCATGCTTTCTGTATGTTTCATATTTTAACCCTGTTGGATTATTGTGTACTGCTAATATATTTTTAACATTATATGGTAATGTATTCAATTCAATCATTTCAATGCGGCCATTTAGATATGTAGTTGTATCAGTACCAATATGAAAGTCGCTTGCTGATGCTGTAAATGATCCTGTTTGTGCATTTGTCACATCCTCCACGCCATCCAAATATATATACATATCAGATCCATCATAAACCGCCCCTATAGTTGTCCAGGTATCATTTACAATGGATGTTGAGCTTGTAATTGTCCATGTTGATCCGCCTGATGCAATGGTAAATGTAACTTTATCGCTGGCATTAATTCCCAAAGTAAAATGATTTGATTTATAGCATATAATTTGTGCTGCTCCTGTTGTTACTTTGAGTTTACAAAAGATTGATAATGTGCCTGTAACATTGGCGATATTGCCAAAATTTAGATCCGTTGTCGTACCATTGAAACTACCAGCATAACCCAGCTCACCAGCTACGATTGCAAAATTTGATATGCTTGTTGCATCATTGCCATTGCCAGAATAATCATATACATTGGCCGCCGTATTTTCGTTAAATGTATATATGCCGATCATGATGCTGGATAGTTATTGTAATTATCTCCATTGCTACCGCTATCATTAACAGCAATAATTGGAGATGCTTTGTTTGTAATGGATAAACTTGCTGTATTTTGCTGATTAGTAAATTTGCTTTGTGTAGTTTTCATCATTTCTTGTTCATATCCTGGTCCTGGTCCTGGAGGATCAGGCGGAGGATTAGTTAAATCATCCCAATCGTCACCATGATTATGTACTACATCTGTTGTTGTTATATCTGTAACATGAATACTATCTTTTATCTCAATAAGATCAACATTATATTCACCTGATTTTATATTAAATGTTAATGCATTCTGAAAAAATGTACGTAAATCCTTTGATCTGATTGTATTCCAAAAATCAAACTCCCCAAATAATGTACCTCTCAATTTACGCCTATATTCTGAATAATACTTAATATAAGGATCTAATATCATCATTTGCATTGCCGTTTTAATGGTTAATGGTGATAATCTTTTATACCATCCATCCGTTGCTAAATAATCTGAACCTGGCTTTACTTTAAATGACTTTTTAATAGATGTTGCCCCTCCTGCTGGATCTGATAAACTAATGGATTGTTGCATTCTATTATCACGTACGCTCGTATTTATTGATGTACTATTGACAAAATTTAATAGAGTATTATTATCAGGCATTGTTTTATAGGAGATATGTTGTATTTTTAATTGATTTGCATACATCTCTCCCTCATTTAATAATGGATTAATTGGCGTATATAATTTCACTATTAAATCATTTACTCCTGTTTCTGGAAATGCAGGAAATTCCATACTTAAATCAAAATAATAAACGGTTGTAATCTTACCCTCTTTTACTCCTAATGCTGGCGAATTGTTTTCATTATTTGTGGCATCCGTTACTGATGGATTTGTTATGTCGATATAATCATATGTAGTGTTAATTGTAACGATTGAAAATGTACCATTATGGATTGTATTATTAGCTCCTCTTATTCTAATCTGATCAGCATTTGTAATATCAACAAATGTAGGATTATTATCAATATCAACTCTTACCGTAGTTCCTGAAATCCATGTAAATTGATCTATTTGATAAACTTCATCAGGAATCTCACCATACCATATCTGATCATAATCACTAAGAACGAAATCTGTTTCTAATCGTGGAAATGGCGGCACCGTATATGATCCATAAGATGTAACCCATTGCAGGGCGTTTGATTGTGTCATTTTTAATTTATACGATCCGATAATTATCTCCATCCAAAAACCCAGCTCATAAACACTATTATATGATGCCGATCTTGGAAATGTATTATCAATCCAAACTGCTCCAGCAATTTTAAAAACAGATGTATCATTGGTTGTTGTGAATAGATCTTGATATGTAACTGATCCGCCAATTTCATCCAAAGGGATTTGATATGATGAACCATTCCAAGGATATGACACATTATGATTTTCCAATAATCCTTTGGTGAAAAAATACGCATTATCTGGCCATGCTGATGTTTTAAATGTATGATAATTCCCATATGAACTGCCCGAATAATCTGCCGTTCTGCTCCAATAATCAAATCCTCCCATGGCTGGTTTCATTGTATCTTTTATCAATTCACCAACATCATTAAAAGGAGGAGCAAATCCATAATTTATCTCTATTTCTGAAAATACATCACTAATCTCCAGCTCTGCATCCCTATTAATCCATAATAATCCTGTATTTTTATTATTTGTAATGTCTAATAATACACTTCTTTGACCTGATGAGCTAATTGTATCTGATCCTGCTGTATATTCAATATAATCTGGCTGGTTTTTTTCGTACTCCTCAATTCTAACAATATGCCATTTATTATCTGATTGAAATATTGTGCAACCTGTACTTACTAATATTGATTTGATTACATCAAGACACATCATGCCCTCGTCCTGCTGGGTAGCTGAATTATATTTGCGAAATGCAGATTTATCAACATACGTGGTATTTAGCAGATTATTTGTAGCGACTGCGGATATATCATCCTCAATTATATTTGTAAATTCAACGATATTTTTTGAGTATGGTAATTTCTCAAGGCAAAATATAATTACATTCAATAGAGTATCTGTTCCTGTAATCAATCCGCTATCTTCAAATTTTATAAACTTTAAATTACCAAGTCCATCAGAGAATCTTAATTGTACAGGATATGGAGGTAATATATAAGATTCGGAGTAATTTTCTACCATTTGAATGCCCTCCCAATAAAGAGATCCATTCTTTTTGATTTTACATAAAAACTGGAATTCATCTGGAGTAAAGAAATCAGCCCATTGGAAATCTGTTACTGATAAAAAATTGATGGTTGCCTCACTTGATCGGATTGGCTCAAACAGATCGCCACCTTTCCAGCTTATTTCGGCTGGTTTGCCCTCCGCAATTACATCGGTAGATGAACCAACATAACCATCCTCATGTATTTCTATTTTCCAAGTATTGCCATGCAAAGGATCATCCCCAAACTCCAAGCTGTATTTTTCGCCATATGCCATCTATTGTATAAAACCTCTATTTGAATTCGTGCGATTAGTGACCAGAATAATATCTTCGCCTCTGATCGTACTTGTTAGATTAATATTATCAAATGAAATCAAATCCTTTAATTTGCTCAATGGTGCAATGACTTCTGGATCTGTTCTGGCGTTTGGATTATCACCAACTACTGATAATGTTTCGCCAAATGCCAAACCACCCTCTGCCAATGCTGGTATTGGCTGTGCTGCTATCGTGGCTATCTGTGCCGCCCCTAATGCACCAACCGTTATAGCCAGAAATGGACTTGTTATTAATGCTTTTGTAACCGCTGCCGCTGTATTTACAATCGCTGACATTAATGCCTGTGCCTTTTCTGCTTTTGCTCTTTTTATTGCCAATATACTTCTTTTTTTCTCCATTTGCTCATTGAGCTTTGCAAGTGCCTTTTCTTTTTGTTCTTCTGTTTTGCCAGATTTTTTTATTAGTTTTTCTTCTTTTTTATATCTGTTTTCCAATTCAATCTCCTGATTTTTTATCATTTGATCTGAGATTGCTGAGAATGAATCCATCACCATTGCGATACCATTAATTACCTCCATTATTTTATCTGCCAATACATCAAGATCAATGCCCTCAGTCATGGATCGGCCTAATGCATCAAAATCCATTTTTAATGCCTGGACTACTTTTGAATTTTCACCAAATTTTATAATAGCACTTTCAATGCCACCACGTACAATATCCATCTTTTTAGCAACGGTAACCTCCTCATCTCCAAACAATCGAGCTGTTGTGACTGCATCTGATATGGATTTGCGTACTTTCTTATATGCCTCTGCTTGTTCGTTTATCTTTTTTGTTACATCTACCTTTCCGCCGCCTCCGCCAGATGGTGCGGTTGGCAATGTTGGTCCTGCTGCGGTTGTTACTTCTGGCAATTTAACAACCTCCTCAACTTCTTTGGCTCTTGATTTCATTTCACCTTGAAAGGCCGTAACAAACTCATCAGCAACGCCCACGCCAAACTCTTTACCAAGTTTTATTGCCAATCCTCCAAGTGGATTAGTTTTTAATACATTGGCCGCACCGCTTTTTAAAATTCCTGGTATTGCCTCAAAATCTCCTGTAATTACTGCTTTTATCAAGCTACCAAGATCTTTAAAAGAATCCAATATTGCCTTTGGAAATTCAATCCATGCCTCAAACATCAACTCAGGTATTTTTCTAAATCCGTTGGCAATGTTTTCGCCTATCTTCATAATGGCCGCCTTTGCACCCATAAATGTGCTGACTATCTCATCCCAAAATGTATAAATGAGAGCACTCAATGCAGCAATGGCCATAACAATTAATCCAATCGGCCCTAATACCATTGACATTCCTGTTGCTACGGCTGGTAATATGGTTGATGCTAAAAATCCAAATGCTAATAATAACGGCCCTATTGCAGCAACCAATCCGCCGATAATTACGATCATTTTCTTTTGCTCTGGTGATAATTGTTGAAATCTCTCTGCCAGAGCTTTTATCCATAAAACAAATGGCTTGATACCCTCTGCAATTATTTCTCCGAATTGCTCCATGAGATCACCCATTGCATTTTGCATCTGGATTAAAGGACCAATGCCCTCATCTGCTAATACTTGAGCTTGACCGCCTACTTCTTTTGTTAATCCTGCAACGGTTATTTCAAGATTCTCAGATAATGTATTTGTGGCATTTAATTCAACTCCATATTTTGCCAAAGTTGTCGCACCTGTTGATAGTGCTGATGTAACCTCCTTTGCGGATCTTGTTAGATCCTTTCCGGTTCGTGCTGATAAGTCCTGAATTAATGGCGTTAATTTTAATATCTGCTGCTCATTCAATCCTAATGTTGCCAATTGCCCCTGTACGGCCATTGTTGCCTCATCTCCAAATCTTGTAACTTTCTGTAATTCAGCGGCTTGTTTCTTTAATGCATCGGCCGCCCCTCCAACTGCATCCTCCAATCGTTTCTCTGCTGCAATTTGCTCCTCAAAACTCTTAACGGCAACCGCTCCAAGTGCTGCAATAGGTGCTGTCAATGACATGCTCATTGACTTGCCCATCTTAGTCATGGACTTGCCTACATTTTTAAGTTTTCTATTGAGATTTACGGTTGATTTGCCAAATTTTTTAGTGGCGGCCTGTGCCGATGACATCGCCTTTTTAAACCCTGATGAGTTCCCTGTAATTGGTACATTTACGCCGCCTACGCCTGCCATTGTCTTAGCTTTTTTGCCTTTTTAATTGCCCTTAATATTTCATCTTTAGTTGCAGGATCTTGTTCAATCTTTTTGCGATCTTCTGGCAATGCAAATAATTGCTCTGGCTTTTTGGCTCGTTTGGAATGGCTATTAAACATTATTGATCCAACCCATCTGATAACACGCATCTGCGATAACCAAAAATTATAATCCGCATCAATCTTTATGCCTATCCCCTGAACAACTTTACTTGCCTGATCTAATGATAAGGCCATGAAGTCATCAGGCCGCAATGAGGTATAAACATAGACATATGGCTCAGTTTGATCCAACCAATCTATGAAACTTTGCTTACCTGCATTTTTTTTTGTGGCTCTCCTGACATTGCCTGGCCTAATAATTCGCCTGCCTCTGTCATGATTCTGGTCAATTCTGGCAATGGTACAATTTTCTCAACCTCCTCGATTGTTAATTCCTCATCCTCCAACATACCAGCCCAAATGAATTTAACCATAACATCAATGGATGCCATCTTTTTCTCATCTGAAAATACTGAAAATAACGGCTCTCCGAGAGCTTTCTCAAGCTCACGAAGTGACCGCAAAGAGTATTTAAATGATCGTCTTTTATCAATCTTTATTATCATGTGATAACCGTTGCTGTTAATGCTCCTGTGCCTTTGAATGAACCGCTATATGTTGCCGTATCTTCCAATGGTGCATCAAGTGATACGCTTGTCAAATATGCCGCTCCTGACCATTGTGGATCGCCTGAAACCTGCGAGCTAAAAAGCAATGTGACCTGTGATCGCTGAGATATTAAAGACCGTAATTCCTCGTAGGAATATGTATCATCAAATGCCTCCATACCATCAAAGTCAATTCCCCAACTCCTGGTACTTTCCAATACTTCCTCATAACCTCCGCTGTTTTTTGTTGTTGCATCTCTTGTTGCCATTTCGTATGATAATGAATGTGATGTTGTTGAGCTGATCGCCGTTCCATCCACGTATAAAATCATAATTGTGCCGTTAAGCTTACCTGTCGTTGCCATGTGTTTTTTATTTTAATTTAGTTTAGCAGATAGTTTTAATTTGTTGCAACCTTTTATATGCTGCTTTTCTGATTGTAATACGCTCATCATTCATTATATGTTTTAGAGCGTAGGTATTAGATATTAATTTTACTTTTTTTTTATCTCTGCTGCATCCTCTGGCAATTCCTCAATTATCTCCTTACCTTTTGCCTCAGATATTTTTTCAACTTCCTTTTCCTGCAAAGTTACAAAATCCGTTGCAATGCATATCTTATTTTTTATCAAATCTTCGGCCAATGAATTAATCATGTTTGCCTGATCATCTTTTTTGTATTTGTTAGATCCGATTTGGTGTTTTTTTATAAATTTTACTTTCATCTTATTTGTCTTATGGAATACTCCTGATTAATATGATATATTTCTTTGCTATTTTCGTATAAATCCCTATCTGTAACAAACTGAATTGAATTAATGATAATACCTACTCTTGTACCTGAAAACCTGTCTAATGCGGTCCTGATTGCCCCTGATAAGGTCTTAAGATCTGCTAATGACTTTCCAAACATATCAATATCCAATGTGATAACATCTAATGTTGATGGGCCATCCTTATCATCCTCTGGCTCATTGCCTATACGTTGGAATGTTACGGCTGGCAATGTTTCGCCCTGTGGTATTCTGGATGGATATATACGAGTTGATACAATATCTGTAACAGATGCCGTATTTGTCAATATATCATAGATTGCCGTTTCCATTACAATTTGCCTTTTTTAAGAATCTTATTTACTTCTTTTGGTATTTCATTTAATATCTCAACTTTCATGATCTTTTGGATCTGTCCTTTGGTCTGCATTAATGCAGGCCGCATAAATGGACTTTTTGTTGATCCAAAACCTTTGTCTGCTAATGCCTGACCTTTTGCAGATCTTGATTTTTTTAATGGCTCAGTCCTTTTTGCCAATGTACCATACTCAACCCAATTACCCAAATTATAAAATGCATCATTCGGCGATACTTTAGGACCAACAACAACATATTTATTGCCTGCTTTACCCTTAACAACTGATACAATTCTTTTTAATTCTTTTGATGATACTTCCTTATCTCCAAATTTAAAAACAATACTTGTATCAACTTTTGACTTTGCGGCTTTTATCAATGGCTTTGCAGCTCTTTTTAATGCTTTTGGTACGATCTTATTTTGTGTCCGTTTTGGTAATACCTTGAGCATCTTATTAACATCCTCCAATCCTTTTACATGTACGCCAAATTTATTCATGTCACCTGCAATAGTTTAGCAAATATTTCCAATCCATCCTGGCGGCCAAGTTCTGAAAAGGAATAAATATCATAATACTTTGAGTTATAAAACAACCTGTAATCATCCACGTTTACGCCTGTACGATAACGGATCTTTATCTTTACATCGGCAACCTCTGTTAATTGGCTGGCCTCAAATGTTTCCTTGCCTTTCAATTCTATTACATGTCCCCACGTTGTAAATGATACGGACCATGATGTTGTTTCCTCGCCATAAGCATTGCGGCTCGTAGTTTTTGTTTCAAATATTATACGCCTGTCTAATTTTCCGCTAAACATCCCATGACATATTTATAATCTGCTGGTTCGCCCTCAATATCTTCAAATTTCCAGATGTTTACCTCCGATTTCAGATCAATAACATATGGATATTTGCCAACATCAACGCATTTATTACTTGCACCCTCATATATCAGTTTCATATTAGATGAATTATCCAAAGTACAATTAAGATTATCATCCCATAACATTATCCTTTCACTTTCCAATATCTCTAAAAATCCAGCTTTTGCCCCCATTCGTGCCTGCCCTCTATTGATATAACGCTCCTCTCCGGTATTGCCGTTCAATGATCCTGCAATGCTGTTCAAAAAACGTACCTTTATACGCCTTGCAATTTTCCTTAATGCCTTAAATGAGATCATGCGACCAGCTCCAATTATCTGTAATTTATAATCAACAAATTTTGCCTTTCCATCCTCAACAAAATAAACTTTATCAACCCCAATGAGATCAATGCCCTCATTCATATAATACTCATATATCTTTAATAACTTTTTATTGATAAGAGTATCAGAATTGAAAGTCATTAAATAATCATAATCTTTTTGGATGGCCTTTTCAAGTCCTTTGTTGTATTTACGCCCTACTGGTATATTCTCAGTACGTACATAATCCGCTCCATATTCTTTGCAAAGATCCTCCGCCCAATCTTCTGAAACAACCGCAAATATATCAAGACCAAGCGATTTTATACCATCAAAACATTGCCTGGTAATTTCAGGCCGTTTCCAAACAGGTACAAATGCTAATATTTTAAACGAATTCACGTAAAGAATATTGATTAATTAAATGTCCTAATGCCATTGGCACTGGTATCTCTGATACTGATCCGGTTGTTAATATGTTTTGCCTATTCTCGTAAAAATACGCTCCTATTAACTTGATTGTGCTGCGAATCATATCAGGTACATCAGTACCAGCATCTCCATAACCTGCCTTAAATGTAATCGTAACGGCGTTATAAACATTCTCCGTTCCTGGAAAACTCTCGCCATCAATCGGCCTTAATTTGCCAACTTCTGATTTGACATCAACCTCGTATAATGCACTTGACCAGGTCTGAGTTGCTCCGTCTGTATCTTGATATACTACGGATGTAATGGATTGTAATGGTGCTTTTGGAAATTCAATGTAATCAGTAGGAAAGTCATCCAAATACATGCCATAAGTGGCTGTAATTAGTTGCCTCCATGATCTTTGTTCAAAGTAATCAGTAGCCGCCAGAATAACGGTATCAATATAATCATCTTCTGCGGTTGTATCAACTCTTAGATGAGTTTTTAATTCCGCCCTTGATATTGGCGTAGTCGCTGGAGGTGTGATTATCTCTAAACTCAATGGATCATTTCTTTTTGGATTTGGTTGTTGATTTTGAGATTACTGCCTTTTTTACCTGAGCTTTCTCAACTATCTTAACCGCAAATCCTTTGTCAATTAATCGCTTTGCTGCCTCTGTTGGCAAATCAGCAACGTCACCAATATTGATGACGCTACTTCCTGCCATATTTACAAGATACTTTATCTTCATAACTTTTTTATAAAGTTTTAGGAGGTCTTAATCGGTGCTACCTGCTATACCACCTCAAAAGATCCTCCCTACTCCTTATTTATTAAGTACTCGGATGTCGTATTGCATGTATTGGATTCGTACCTGCATCGATGACCTTGCCATCTGTTCTCAGGAATCCTATAAATCCAACTTGTAATGCATCCGCATATCGCTCATTTAGTCTAAGTAGAGTGAATCCCTCAACATCTCTAATGATGTACTTTTGGAAATCGCCAAATAAAACTGAATAATTGCCAGCTCCGATTGAATCAACATCTTGATTGATTACAATAGGATGTCCGAGTAATAGATCTGGATCACTCATTGATACGGTCGGCCTCCAAAGGTACTGATTAGTAGTATCCTTTAGCTGTGCAATCGCTTTCAAAGTTGAATCATTAAACATCCATGTGCCATTTGCTCTGTACGCTGGATCAACTGCATGCTTTAGATCAATGATCTCATCAAATGTAATTGCTGCTGCTGCTGCGGCCGTTGTTGGTGTCGCATCATGTATTACTCCTCTTGGCTTAGCAGATCCGTTGCCTGTGGTGTAACCTACATTTGTTAATCGACCAATTCGCTCAGCTAATGCACTTGATAAATATTCCTCAAGATTGAAAAAGCTATCTGCCATTAATTGGCGGCTCACTTTAACCATTTTTGAGCTGGCTGTATAACTTGACAATGTTAGATTTGCAAAAGTCTCATCCTGATCGGCTGCTGTTGCATTCTCTGCCAACCATTCGCCCTGAATCGCTGTGCTGTTTACCGTTGGCCAATCTAATGTTTGTCCTGTGCCTGTCTTAATGACCTTAGCAACGGATCTCATTCCGCCATATGCTAACAATGCCCTTTCAAGATCGCCGCTGAATTCATTAGGTACTAAGAAACCACCCTCAGAGTCAGTACCCTCAGATTGCGCTCTTGTTTCAAAAATTGCACGCTCATCAGATGTTAATCCTGTCACGCCTTTTCGCATGTACTTCCAGAATACTTTGGATTGCTGATTTTCAGTATCTTTGATTTCATCAACTGATTTGTTTTCCTCAGTAGCTTTTTCAAGGATCTTTTCCTCGGCCTCTGCATTCAATTCATTCAGTTTTTCAACTCTTTTAATTTTCTTATCAAGATCAGATACATCGCCAATATGCTTTGTATATTCTGTATCTTGTTCAGGAGTAAGATCTTTGCCCTCTTTTTCGGCCAGTTCAATGATAGCTCTTGCACTATTCAATGCCTCTTGTCTGTCCTCCCTGTATTTTTTGGATTCTAATAACATGATTTTTTTTAGTTTAATTAATAGCAGGTAGGATTATTTGCAAAATTATAAAATTTTCTCTAACAAATCTAATTGCTTTCGCTTTAGATTCAATGTATTTGGTTTCTCAATCTTTTCTGGCAATGTCAATCGCTCTGATTCTATTTTTTCAATGCTCCTGACCGCATTCGGATTGCTTGGAATGTTTACAATACTAAATTCCAATAGATCACGTTTGCCATAATGATATATTTCTGAATCTGAATCCTCCATTTTCCTGAATTCGCCCTGCTCCAGCGGATTGAATCCAACGCTCGTAGCTTTCAAAGTACCAAATTGCACCTTTTTAAATATCTTTTCTGCTAATGGATTGATTTCCTCTGGCTCAAACTTTACTATGCCAATCAGTTTACCATCTCTTATCTCTGCTTTACCTATTCCAATCACGCTATCTGGATTTGCCTGGTCCTCCCCATAAACATCATGCTGATAGCCAACAATACCATTTTTATTATAATTATCAAGATGCCATCCATCAACATCTAATATAGTATTATGCCGATCTTTTGTATTATCAGATATTATAAACTCCGCTATTCTGTTATCAACGTCTATTTCTCGTAATGAGCTATTTTTGTGCCTTAATTCCATAACTTTATATATTTAGTAATTCTTTTAAATCTTTTAAATTTCCATTTGTTTTTGCCGTCTGTGGTGATACAGGCATCATATTGGCTGGTATATAATGCTGATCGCCGCCAGCATAACCATTCATATTTTCTTTTCTCAATACTTCATTCGGCGATAATATGCCATTTTGAATCATTGTCTTATAATATTCTGATCTTTGCTTTACATCACCACGCAATAAACCCTCAACATTAAATTCAATATTAAATACGCCTTTTTCCCTTTCCTGCAAAAGTTTATCATTCAATTCCTGCTCGATGTTGGCTAATAGCGGTGTCAATGAAAATTTAACATATGATAATACCAATTCGCTAATGTTTGAGAATGTCGCACGTTCCAAATCATATAATAATGGCGGCGGTATTCTGAACATTCTTGCTATATCTGTTACTGAAAATTTGCGGCTCTCTAAAAATTGAGCATCTCCAGGAGGTACGCCAATCTGTTTTACTTGCATTCCCATATCCAACGGCAAAAATGTTTTTTCGCCTGATGAACCCTCATATTTTGCTAATGTCTTTCTAAGGTTCTCCAGCCCCTCCCTTGATAATTGGCCAGCTCCCTCAATCGCATAATCTAACTTCATTCCTTTTTTAAAGAATGTTGATCCTGTTTGCTGTGCTGCTAATCCCAAACCAAGATTATCACGCATCAATGATATTACTGACTTTCCTTTAATACCATCAAATCCTAATCCCTTTACATGGATCACATTTGAGGAATCAAATATCTTTTTGCCATCCGTAGTATCAAAAATATACCAAAGTTTGCCATCAACAACTGAAATTGATACATTATTTGGAGGAAATGGCATTAAACTTGTTGGTACAGTACCATCACGCTCCATTATTAATGAGTAATGATTGCCCCATAATGTAATATCACTAACCATTAATTGCCGCCATTGATAGGAGGTCATAAATGCGTTTGGCTTGGTATGGATCAGATAATATAATGCATGATCTTTGCGTAAATCTTTACTTGTTCCTGAATCCTCATAAACTTGTAATGGTAACATTGCAACGGATTCCGATAATAATCGGACCGCCGAATAAACTCCAGGCAATCCAAGTGCTGTATTTGGTGTTACATTCATGCCTGCTGATGAATCCCCAAATAAATCAGTTAGCCAATTAGCTGGATTTGATAATGTAGTGGATGGATTCTCAGGCGATGCCCTGAAAATGTCACTAAATGATGGTAGTCGATCAAATATGCTCACTTTTTAGTACGTGGCTCAGATGATAGCAGGTAGAAAATTATCAATAATACAAATATAATACCAATAGTCCAATAAACCAAATAAAGAGAATATGCAATTATAATTAATAACGAAAATCCTACTATTAAAGTTGCAAATTTACGCAAATTTCTCATTTATTAATTTTGTTTGCCAATAATCGCTCTGGTGTGACCTGTGCCATATTGAATCATCAACATGCTGCAAAGTTACCCATTTTCTGGGATGTTTTACACAAATTACAGGAATATTACATTGTTTTGCTTTGATGCCAACCCATATATCGGCCATATTGCGTTTTTTAAAGTCCTTGAGATTAAATGTAATCGTATCACTATGGTACGCCATTACCCCTGTTCCTGGTATTTGGATTATCTGGTCCTCTGCCAGCTCCTCATCCAATCTGTATTTATTCCATGAATCATGATAAAAGGATTTAATTGGCGGCCTGAATGTCTTACCATGAATTGTAATAATGTTATTATCAATGCGATCCATCATTTTTTTAACATAATCCGGCGGATATATTATATCATCATCGCATGAAAATATAAATCCCTTTGCTTTGAATCCAAACTTACCTGCATCGCCTATATTATTAGTCGCATGATGGTTTATTTTAGTATCTGACAACCATAATGGAATTGATCTGTAATTGTTTAGCCAGATGTTTATCCTATCCGCTTGATCATATAATGATTTTATTGTATTTATCAGTAGTGATTCACGCTCTGGAATCGTGGCGATGTTTATTGTTACCATTATAATCCGCAATATCCAGAATCGCACTCTTTGAAGTCATTATCAAATAATTCTATTTGTGGTTTCCATTTTATTATTTTATCATAAGTTATATGTTCTCGCCAAGTGCATCCATTAGTGCTTTCTCTTTCTTTTGATGCAAACCATTCAAGTTTGTTCGGGTGTTTAACTGCCATCTTATTTAAAAGGTGAGGGTCTTTGTGCATACACCCTACACAATTATTCATCCACGCAAATCTAACTGGCTTATCTTTCCAATATTTCTCTATATCATCCTTAAAAATTGCATCTTTAATTAAAGGGAACTCTGGTTTTTGCCATTCTATTCTTTTCCATCTGTTTTTATTTCCCGTTTTGCTTTTACCAATAATGGCATCAAAATCACTCAATCCATTTTTATTTAATTTAGAAATCATTGATTTCGCTCTACGCATTTCATTCGCTCTGTACCCTATATTCATTTTACAAGGTGAGTTTATATTTTTCATCCACCAATAAAATATGGGTGTCAATTTCATTTCAGTAGTGCAAAATCTACGCATATAAGATGGCAAAAAAGTTGTGCCATTTTTCCTTTTTATTATCTCATCAAATGTCTTTCCCGTAACCCAGTTAATTTTTTGTCCGATAAATTGCTCCAGGTCTAACATTGTGTTAATGATTACATCATCTTCAAGAGTACCAACAAACTCGCACCCGATCTTATCACTTACAATCTGCCTGACTTTAGCATCAGGATATATACATTTTTTATCGTCTGTTCTTACCAGAGCAAATACATTATAATTAGCAGGATAGTGAACTGCTATATATGAGCTTGTTTTGCCTCCTGATAAGCTGTTTATTGTTACCATTTGCGATCTGTTACATTTGGATTCATCATTTTAGGATGATCAACCTGGTATGTTAAATCATCGGCGGCAA
>Ga0098033_1000432_pt1 | contig 19151 bp, 20 predicted proteins | sample 1_EtaG_FD_75049 | JGI IMG/M metagenome (GOLD analysis project Ga0098033, IMG submission 75049) | Marine viral communities from the Subarctic Pacific Ocean - 1_ETSP_OMZ_AT15124 metaG | ecosystem: Environmental > Aquatic > Marine > Oceanic | place: Pacific Ocean | collected 2015-01-07
GAACCCTAAAAATAGTTGGAGCAAAGAAAAAGAAAATATCTATTTGCGAGACTTAAAAGCTTTTTACAGCCCGAACAAGAAGGTCAAGAAGATAACATCAGAGCCCGGCTTTGAGATTATCGAGAAGGATTCCAGACACCAGCCCCCACGCCAATGCCCAACTTGTGAAACTTATTCAACAAAAATGAGGGATGATTTATATATGATTAAGTTTGAATGTTGCTTTGATTGTTACATCCAGTACGTTGAAGGTAGAGAAGAACGGTGGAAAACGGGTTGGAGACCAAAAAAGTAACTATTTATATTATAAACTATTTATAGTAGAGGATTTATACACATGGCTACAACTATAGAAATCGTGAATTGCATCTCCCAGGTGCTAGCAAATACATACGACGGTGCTCTTGATGAGAAGGGGTTCCCTTTAAAGATAGGCCTCCGCCGGGAAGAGGGAAACCCCCTTCTTGACAAAAGGGTTATGGACGGCTTCGGCGCCCACATCGCAGGAGACAGACTTCATATTAAATACCACTCAGAGATCCCACTCAAGGAAGTGCACAGCAACGACTTCGAGGGTGAAATGGAATCAATGGTGGAAAAAGTAAAGTCTTTTATTCAAAAAGAATACAAGAAAATCAAAAAGGCCGCTCTTACTTTGTCTGACCCAACCGAGGTCGACGTTTTGGTCGAGTATATTTCACGTATTCGCTGCAGCGTGAAGGTTCACAAGTGCTATAAGATTGGCGGCACAGACGCAGAAGCAAATGACTCTTACACTGACGGAAGAGAAATCGAGCCTGAATTCAAGAAGATGATGGCTCTTGGTGGCTTAAAGAAGTAGTTAAATATGGCTTTCTCTCTTTCCAAAAAGGAAATAATGAAAGAAATAGTCAAGTGCGGTAAGGCACCTGAATATTTCATCAACACTTACGCGAAGATAACCCACCCACAGAAAGGTTTAATTCCGTTCCATCTTTACCCATTCCAGCGAACCCTTCTAAACAGTTTTGAAGACTATAGGTTTAATGTTATATTAAAGGCAAGACAGTTAGGTATTTCTACTATCTCTGCAGCTTACGTTGCTTGGCTCATGATGTTCCACCGCGAAAAGAACGTTTTGGTTATCGCAACTAAATTCAATACTGCCGCTAACCTAGTGAAGAAAGTAAAAGCTATTATCAAGAACTTGCCGGCTTGGCTTCGAATATCAAATGTTGAAATAGACAACAGAACTAGTTTCGTGTTATCTAATGGTTCACAAATCAAAGCTTCATCAACATCAGTGGATGCCGGCCGTTCAGAAGCTCTTTCGCTCCTGGTCATTGACGAGGCCGCACATGTCGAAGGTCTAGAAGATTTGTGGATGGGTCTGTATCCCACACTCTCCACCGGCGGTCGATGCATCGCTTTATCTACTCCTAATGGTGTAGGTAACTGGTTTCACAAGATTTATATGGAAGCAGAAGAAGCAATCAATGACTTCAACCCAACCAAACTAATATGGGACGTACATCCCGACAGAGACCTTTCGTGGTTTGAAAAAGAAACTAGAAACATGTCCCGCCGGGAAATAGCTCAAGAGTTAGAATGTAACTTTAATATGTCGGGAGAAACAGTCTTTAGCTCAGAAGATCTGGAGGCTTATCTCAGCAAATGCAAAGAACCCTTGTATCGTACAGGTTTTGACAGAAATCTGTGGATGTGGGAAAAGGTAGAGCCTGTAAAGGAATACTTCATCTCAGCAGATGTAGCTAGGGGCGATGGTAAAGACTATTCCACCGCTCTTGTTTTCGAGACAAATTCTATGTCAGTGGTAGCAGAATACAAAGGAAAGATAACACCAGATCTTTTTGCTAAAATTTTATATGATATTGGGTTAGAATATAACAACGCGCTATTGGTTGTGGAAAACAACTCTGTAGGTTTTGCTGTATTGGATAAGCTCCGCGAAATGGTATACCCAAATCTCTACTATTCAATCAAGTCAACCCATGAGTTTGTCGATGAATATCAGGCCGAGAACTTAAGTAATGCAGTTGCCGGCTTTTCAACAACGTCTAAAACACGACCTTTGATCATCGCAAAGATGGAAGAATTTATTAGAAACAATCTAATTAAGGTATATTCAACTAGACTATTAGCTGAGATGAAAACTTTTATCTGGAACAATGGTCGCGCGCAAGCAATGAGGTCTTACAACGATGATCTTATTATGGCCTGCGCAGTCGGCTGTTGGGTCAGGGATACTGCATTAGCAGTCAATGAGAGAAGCTTAGCCTATGATAAAGCCTTTCTTGGGTCGATAACCAAGACAAACAGTACGATGGATACTAGGATTAAAGGTATGATTGGCGTCAAAAATATGAAAATGCAAGAAGATATGAGTAATCACGCGAAAACAGCAGCAGAATTTCCATGGCTTTTCAAAGGATAAAATATGGCCAACAAGAAAAAGACAAATAAGAGTAACCCGAGAAACCCGCAGAGTCTACTGTTTAGAAGGTTAACCAGATTGCTTTCTGGGCCGCTGACAAACTATAGAACTCAAACAAATCATAGACTTAGAAGGATAGATTTAGATAAGTATGCTTCAACATTTAAGTCAGCTAGCGGCAGAGATTTTAAGAAAACCGCATACAACCCTTACGATAACTTACAAGCTCAAGCCATGGCTAGTCAGGCGCGAACAGAAAGATATGTTGACTTTGATCAGATGGAGTACACTCCAGAGATTGCATCGGCCATGGATATCTATGCGGATGAGATGTCGACATATAGCGGGCTGACAAAGGTCCTGAGCGTTAACTGCGACAACGAAGAAATAAAGCTTCTTTTAGAGTCTCTATATTACGACGTGCTAAATATTGAATACAATTTGTTTTCATGGTGCCGCTCCATGTGCAAATACGGGGACTTCTTTCTGTATTTGGACATCGATGAATCTTTGGGAATAACTAGTGTCATTGGGCTACCATCTTCGGAGATAGAGAGACTAGAAGGGGAGGACAAAAAGAACCCAGGATATATCCAATATCAGTGGAATACGTCCGGCCTCACTTTTGAAAACTGGCAAATAGGCCACTTCCGTGTACTAGGCAATGACAAATACAACCCATATGGTACGTCTGTGCTTGAACCAGCAAGGCGCATTTGGAGGCAGTTGACCCTGCTTGAAGACGCAATGATGGCTTATCGTATTGTCAGATCTCCCGAGCGCCGCGTATTCTATATCGATGTTGGAGCTATTCCTCCGCAAGACGTTGAACAATACATGCAAAAAGCGATGACGCAGATGAAACGCAATCAAGTTGTTGACGCCGACACCGGCCGCGTAGATCTACGCTATAACCCCCTCTCCATCGAGGAAGATTATTTCATCCCTGTCCGCGGCGGGACCAGTGGCACAAAGATCGAACCGCTCCAAGGCGGCAAATACACTGGAGATATTGATGACGTTAAATATCTGAGAGATAAACTCTTTTCAGCACTTAAGATCCCGGCATCTTACTTATCCTCAGATGCTGAGAAGGCGTCGGAAGATAAGACAACGTTAGCTCAAAAAGATATAAGGTTTGCAAGAACCATACAAAGATTGCAGCGTTCTGTTATAACAGAGCTTGAAAAGGTTGGAATTATCCACCTCTATACCCTGGGCTACCGCGAAGAGGATTTGGTTAGCTTTAAGTTACAACTAAATAACCCTTCAAAGATATCAGAAATGCAAGAACTTGAACATTGGAAAACAAAGTTTGATATTGTATCCACAGCTACAGAAGGTTTCTTCTCCAAGCAATGGTTAGCTAAGAAGCTTTTTGGCATGACTGATGACGAGTTTATCCGAAACCGCCGCGAAATGTTTTATGATCGCCGATTTGAAGCCGCGCTTGAAACAGCTGCAGAAGCAGAACAGGCCGCGGCCACTGCAGATTCCGCTGAGTTAGGCGGAGATATGGGAGAACTCGGCGGCGAAGGGGTCGCTGGTATGGAACCTGAACTAGGAGCACCCACCGGCCCTGAAGATGACTTCGCTGCCGACGCAGGAGGGGAAGATCTAGGCGGAGGCCCAGAAGAAGGAGACCTTCTCGCCGCACCCCCCGGCAAACGCGATGATAAGATTGGTAAACAAACCGATAGAAAAGGGAAGACAACAACAAGTAAATCTCACGGCTGGTATGAGCCTCGAAAGTTATATCCTTCAGGCGATCGCCGCAAGACCTCTGGGCCACGGAAAAAGAATATGAATAGAGCAGCTTCACCAGAAGCAGGAACAAAGAGGAAAAACTTTCCAGGAGCCTCAGAATTGTCTAGTTTGGTGCGCGGCACAAGTGTTTATGAAGCTCTGGCGACTAATTACTCTACAAAAGAAGAAAAGAAGATATTCAATGATCAAAAAGAATTGAAAGTTTTGTTTGAGGATCTAGATTTAAAAAAGAGGAAAAATGAAAATGAGACTGAAGCATAATAAAAAAAGAAATACAGCGTTTGTTTATGAGGCATTGGTTAGGGAGCTTACCAAGTCTATTGTTAAAAAGAATAAGAATAAGCAGTCAAAAATTGTTTCTATATTAAAGGAGCATTTCAATACTGGATCTGAACTCAATAAAGAACTGGACTTATATAAGAGTATTTACGAAACCAGGGAAGTTGAAAAGCGCGCCGCAGAGAAAATTGTTGTTGAGGCAAAAGAAAAGTATGTTGATTTGAATAGGAAGACTTTATTCCAAGAGCAATCTGCTTTAATAAATAAAATTAACAGAACTTTATCAAAAAATTTGTTTAACAACTTTGTTCCGAACTACAAAAGCATCGCATCTGTTTATTCCATCTTTCAAAAAACCCTCCCGATAAAGGATCGGGTGCTGCTGGAAGAGAATATCATTGAGCAGATGTCAGAATCCTGTACCACATCAGATCAAGATATCAAGCAACCGATCGACAATCTTGTATACGGCTCTTTTGTTAATAAGTTTAATGAAGAATATTCAGAAAGTTTAAGCGAAAGTCAGAAGGGCCTGTTAATTAAATACATCTCCTCCTTTTCAGACAACGGTATTGAGCTTAAGTTCTTCTTAAACGAAGAAATAGGAAGGCTCAAGGCCGGCCTGAAAAAGTGCAAGGAGAGTTCTGCGGTATCGTCGGATAACGACTTAAAAGAAAAAATAGACAAAGTATATTCTATTTTAGAAGGATACCAAGAAAAAGAAATAGATACAGATTTGTTAGAAGTTGTCTTAAAGACACAAAACTTAATAGAAGAGATTAACAAAAATGACAATAACAGCTGATATCAAGAGAGATCCCCGGGTCAAACTCAAGGCCAGAAGAACCCTAGACGGCAATGTAATTATATTTGATCATGAAGACATTGATATTGTTATATCAGAGGTCGGCAAAAAGTGTGTAGCCTTTCCTAAGGATCAGATGAGCGATAAGGTTTACCAGGCACAAGATAGGATGTTCGGATACATGTCAAAGCGCGGCGTTGTTGATAGAGCCAGCATTCGCGGCGGAAATGTCTATGGTTCACTTGAATGTTCAATTCTTGAGTCTAAGGTCCCGGGCGTGGATGCTTTGCAGGCATGCTTATATATTTTAGATGAGTATCTCGACCAGGAGAAGCCATTCTTTAAGAGTTCAGTACAGTATGATGATGATCGTTTGGACTATCTACTGACACCGACTGGAGATGACGTCACAGATTTAGGCGACGTTCCGCAATCAGACAGGAAGGGTTCCTTGCATCCTGGTATCCGTCCTTTTGGTTTCCAATACAACTACTCCCTTATAAGAGAGAGCGAAAAGAAGAAAAAAGAGGAAGAATGAGCCTGCTTTATTTTTCTCTGGCCACTGCCGGCCTCACCCAAATATTAGTATATGGAAAAGTTTTGGATTTCATCCGGCCATCCACCGGTTGGTTGGGTCAACTTTTCTCTTGCACCATGTGCACCGGATTCTGGTCGGGGGTACTTTTGTGGGCACTAAACGATTATACCAAACTATTTAGTTTTGATCACTCTTTCGTGACAGCTTTTTTGTTGGGGTGCTTTGGGTCGTCGGTTAGTTATGCATTTGACGTAATATTTGATGATAACGGTATAAAATTAGACCACAACTATTAAAGAAGGAGTACGATATAAATGAGATCTTTTACTACTATAAGATGGTACATTCGCCCTGTTGCTAACTGTTGCAAGGGAGCCTAGCTGACGCGGGTGGCCCCCGCATTGAGGATTGATATGAAACTTATAAGAGAATACTATAAACTATGCGAAGGCGGAGTTTGCCAAGACCTGCTGACTGAGGCTGAGAAGCGCTTTGTTGCAGACGGAGGTTGCATATTATCCGGGCTAATGCAGATGGCAGAGACACAGAATGGTAACAAGCGTGTATATCCACAGAAAGTTTTAGAGAATGAAGTGAAAAACTATTCAAAACTTGTAAAGGAGCACCGTGCCCTGGGAGAGCTGGACCATCCAGACTCTTCAGTCATAAACCTCTGCAATGCCTCACATATGGTAACCGAAATATGGATGGAGGGGAAGAAGTGCATGGGCAAAATAAAGGTTTTGGAAACTCCATCAGGTAAAATTCTCCGCTCTTTGGTTGAGTCAGGAGTCACTTTAGGTATTTCATCCCGCGGATTAGGCTCAGTTAATGAGGGCAAGGATGGTGTGATCATGGTAGAAGATGATTACCAACTCATTTGTTTTGATATGGTATCAGAACCATCAACACCTGGCGCGTTCATGATGACAGAAGCAAGAGACAGAGCAAATATATTTAACAAGGGCGACGCAATCAATCGTGCCCTCAACGACATACTATACAAGTTTGAGAAGTAAATGAAAAGATCAGATCTTAAAGAGATTATTAAAGAATGTGTAAGAGAGACTCTCTTTGAAGAGGGGGTACTTTCAGATATCATAGCAGAAGTGGCTTTTGGGATAACCAAGGCACAGTCTTTGCTGGTGGAAAACCAGCAACCACAGAAAGTGCTGAGAGCCCAGCCGACACAACCCTCTGAAGAAGAAGTAGCGGCCCAGAAACAGAAGCTCTTGGAGACAAAAAAGAAAATGCTTGATGCGATCGGGAACACCAATATGCAAAATGTATTTGAAGGTACTACACCACTCAGAACACAGGGCGCCCCCAACGCACCGGCCGGCCCAGGAGGTGCACTGACAGGTATTGACCCTAACGATTCGGGTGTGGATATAAGTAAGTTGTTTAGTTTAGCAGGAAATAAGTGGAACGCACTTAAGTAAAAGGATTTATAATGGGCAGAAGAACGCCAGTACATATAGAAATAAAGATTAGAGATCAAGAACAAGTAGAGCGAATGATTAAAAAGTTTTCTCGAAAGGTTAAGAAATGTGGGATCCTTGATGAAGTTAAAGATCGTCGACATTTCACTAAAAAGTCAGATATTCGCCGCCTTAAGCGTCGGGAAGCCAAGCGATTGGCTCAAAAAGCAACAGAGAAATATAAGAAGAAATTCGAAAATGAATATAAGTAATAATATCAAACGGAGATTTTAGAAATGGCAGCTAGCACAAGTTCCGGGTTTCATACCTATTCAAGTTGGGGCAGAACAAGAGGCCCAAAGAATCTAATAAGCAGTGATCACACACCGCCAGCATCGGTTACTTTAACCGGCGCTGACGACGAGGGCACAGCAACATCTGATCCATATGTAACCGAGAATCAAAGATTCTTGCACATTTCACACATTGGGAGCGCCGCAAACACAATACAGGTTCAGGCGTATATGCATGCATCGGGTCAGTGGGCTAACATTGGCGCCACCATTTCGAATACTACAACTAGAACTCATACTGTACTAGAGATTTTTGGCGTAGACAAAGTCAAATTTGTAGTAACCGCGTTGGCCAACGGCGAAACTTGCACTATTTTTCCGGCCTGCTCCACCTTCTAGAACCCTGTCAAAACTTTTCCTTCCTTTTTAAAAACAAGCTCACTATTTACTTAGAGTAACTATTACTACATCAATCTTGTGTAAATTATTTTTAGGAGTCACAAACGCATGTCTAATCTACTGGAAAGAGCCATTATTGACGCCAAAGCGTTGAAAGAGGCAGCCCTTAAGAACGCTGAGAACCTTGTTATTGAGAAGTATTCTCAAGAAGTTAAGGATGCTGTGCAGAATCTGCTGGAAGCGGAAGAAGAGGATCCCTTTGCAGAGATGGGCGGAGAAGACCTTGGCGGTGAGATGCCGGCAATGGACGAGCCAGTTGGTGGTCTAGAAGAAGAGGAAGAGGAAGAGAATCCTGCAATAGACGGCGTAATGGCTGATATTCCAGATGCATACGACCCAGACCTTGGGGATCCCGACGACGAAATCATTAATATTAAACTAGATTCACTACGCGCTGACCTTCCCGATGAGGATGACGGCCTGTTTGGTGGAGACGACGAGTTTGATGATACAGAGATTGGTATTGATATCACCGACGAAGAAGATTTCGACGACGAAGAGTTCGATCTAGACCTGGACGATGATATGGATATGGATGACACCGGCTTCGATATGGATATGGGTCATGACGCTGACATTGGCGTCGACATCACTCCTGAAATGGTGGCAGAAGTACTCAGTGAAATGGATATTGATGAGGATATTGATGTTGAAGACGTCTTAGAAGCCGTCCGAATCGATTTTGAGCCCCAAAAGAGCGGCTGGGCCGGTACTCCGGAACCAATAATGCGCGAGTATGAGGACATGCTCCTTGCGCGTGAACAAGATACAAAAGTAAAAGAAGAGAATAAAGAGTTGCGCAAGACAGTCGCAGCACTACAAAAAGAAAACAAGATTTTAGGATCTGCTGCCGATAAATTACAGGCACAGAACAAGAAATACATTACAACATTTGAAACTTTGCAAGAAAAGTTGGAAACCACAAATGTCTCCAACGCGAAGTTGTTGTATATTAATCGAGCTTTAGAGAATGCCTCCCTGAATGAGCGACAAAAACAAAAAATTGTTGAATCCATTTCCAAAGCCGAAACCGTACAAGAAGCGAAGATAGTGTTTGATACACTTTGCGAGACTGTTACTTCTTCCCCTGCAGAGAAGAAGCTAAATAGCCTCAGTGAAGCTGTTTCGAGACGTTCAACGTTACTTGTCGCTGCTCGCGAAGAGCAAAAAAGTAAGGCTGTTAATCCCGCATTCAGTAGAATGCAAAGATTAGCAGGAATTAAACAATAAACAATATTTTTGGAGGTATTATACAATGTCTGTTTTACAGAAATTAACCGAAGGTGTTGTTCAGCGTAACGTCGAGACAGAAGGTGCAGCACTACTCACTAAGTGGGAAGCTACTGGACTTCTTGAAGGTCTTAACGCAGGGCAACATAAACAGGGCATGGCCGTCCTACTTGAAAATCAGGCCAAGGAGCTTCTTCGTGAAGCATCCGCAATGGCAGCTGGCGACGTCGAAGGCTTCGCCGCAGTTGCATTTCCAATTGTCCGCCGAGTATTCGGTGGATTGATTGCAAACGATTTAGTCTCGGTTCAGCCGATGAGTTTGCCCTCGGGCCTCATCTTCTTCCTTGACTTCACTAGATCTGCCGACGCCCGCGGTGACGGTAAGTCCGTCTACGGCGGCAACGTGGTTGGTGAGCAGTTGACCGGAGGTGTCGATCTTGGCGCCGTCGCTAATGGACTCGATGCCGGCGGCTTTTATGATTTCAACACGGGACTTTCCCATGCAACAGCTAGCCTAGGTAAAGTTGCCGCCGACTCGATCACCGACGCGGGGCTGATGAATAAGGGATCGCTTCTTGAAGCAAACTCTCTGAGTGTTGCTCGCATGATTCCAGCTGGAACCTCTCTTGTTTCGGCCTTGACGGAAGCAGACAAGAAGCTTATCGACTTTGATCCAGATGTCTTGGCTAACTCAACGGCCCGCATCATGGCGATTGATATTCCTTTGGCGAATTTTGAGGGCCTTAATAGAGATGCCCTTGCTGCTATCGACTTGCACCCAAAGAACGCTGACGGCACCCGCGCAGCGATACAGTTTATGGACAGCTCCGCCGGCGATAACGGAGTCGGCGCCCTATCGGCTGCACCCGCAACCACACAGCAAGTACGCCGGCTGACTAGCATCGTCACACACGACAGCCAGGACTGGGTTCGCTTTATACTTGTCGGCAGTGCCACTCTCGTGACCGCCACTCTCAGCGCCGGCGTTCAAGGCACGGGCGACCATTTGATAGTCCAGTCATATCCCGTTAAGGACGAGATTGGCAATGTCAGCCGCACCGGCCTTATTGGAGCTGTTGCAGGTGCCCAGACGGCACAGGGATGGGAACTTGAAGGCCGCTCGGAAATGGCAGAAATTGACATCAAGGTCGATTCAGTCGCCGTAACAGCACAGACCAAGAAGCTCAAGGCCAAGTGGACCCCTGAGTTGGGACAAGATCTCAACGCATACCACAACCTTGACGCAGAGGTTGAGCTGACCGGTATCCTTTCAGAGCAAATTGCCCTTGAGATCGATCGTGAACTCTTGGGAGACCTTGTACAGGGTGCAACCGCCGGCACACGCCACTGGAGCCGTGCTCCTGGGTTGTTTGTCAACGCCGACGGCTCTGAGCTTGGTGCAACATCTGCAGCACCTGACTTCACAGGTACGGTCAGTGAGTGGTATGAGACACTCATTGAGACTATCAATGATGTCAGCGCTCAGATTCACCGCAAGACACTCCGCGGTGGAGCAAACTTTGTTGTTTGTTCTCCCGAGGTTGCTAACATTCTGGAGTTTACCAGTGGATTCCGCGCAAGCGTAACTGCTGACCAGGATCGTGGTACCATCGGTGCTGTCAAGTCTGGTAGCTTGAGTAAGAAGTTCGACGTTTACGTTGATCCTTATTTCTTGCGCAACGTGGTCCTTGTTGGACGTAAGGGTAGCAGCTTCCTCGAAAGTGGATTTGTCTACTCCCCGTATATTCCATTGCAGGTCACTCCCACCATTTTTGGCCCGGATGACTTCGTGCCGCGTAAGGGCGTTATGACCCGTTATGCTAAGAAGATGGTTCGACCAGATATGTACGGTCTTGTTATCGTTCGTGGTCTCCTTGGTGAGGCAGGCGCTAGCTAATAGTGCCCAATAACACGCGTTAGCGAAAGATTCTGCCCCATCATTAACTTGGTGGGGCGTTTCTTTTTCTGGCACACTATTTATAATATGAAAGGTAAGGCGAACTGCCTTTAATAAGACTAAAGGAGATTTAACAAATGAGCAAACTAGGAAGATATGCAGCCCAAAGAAGAAAAGTTGAAATCACAGCAGAGGACAAAACTGCTGCGGTTTCTGACTGTGGGACAGTCTTTATTATGACCGGCGCGAAAACAGTAACAATGCCTTCCGCGGTTGCCGCCGGATCTGGTTGGTGGTGCAGAATAGTACAAGGTTCAAGCGCCAACTCAGTCTCCATCAACGTTAGCACAAATATGGCAGACGATGCGGCATCTTTAGCCGGCGTCGGCGGCGGCGCGGCCGCCAGTGACGGCATGGAGACTATTGCTGGCGACTTTGTCCTCACCAATAATGGCTCAAAGGGCTCCTTTGCAGAGTTGTACTCCGACGGAGTTCAATGGTATTGTTTTGCCTTATCCGATTCGGGTAACGGCATAACGGTATAACACAACAAAGTCAGCTTATTATTTAAGGAGAAAGAGAAATGAGCAAATTAGGAAGATATTCAGCGCAACGAATGAAAGTTGAAACCGGGTTAACGTCCGATAAAACCGTTGAAGTTCACGATTGCGGAACAATCTTTGTCATGAATACCTCTGGCGGTAACTTGACAATAACAATGCCCTCAGCCACAAAAGCCGGCGCAGGCTGGTGGTGTAAGGTAATAAGATCTGACAGCAACAATATACTCAGTATCAACGTTAGCACAAATATGGCAGACGATGCGGCATCTTTAGCCGGCGTCGGAGGCGGCGCCGGTGGTGATGACGGCATGGAGACCATTACTGGCGACTTCGCTTTTAGTGCCGACTCAAGCAAGGGAGCTTTTGCGGAGTTGTATACTGACGGAGTTCAATGGTATTGTTTTGCTTTAGATGGCGCCACAACTGGTATAACCGTATAACACCTTTTTTAAGAACTTCAAGATTAAGCTCATTCCGGTGGGCTTTTTTTAATTAAGGCTATTTATTGTATGACCCCAACACAAAGGAGACATCATGGGTAAACGTAGAAAGAGACTAACAATGGCAAAATATGCCACAAAATATGCCACATTAAGAGCAGCAGTTTTTGGAAAGAGCAAAGTAGAGGTTACAGCTACAGCACCAGAGGTGGAAACAGTAACTGAAGTCACTGAAGAAGCAGAGATAACAGAAAACATTTCAGTTGTCATAGAAGAAAAGATTCCAGAGATCAAAACTGAACAGCCAAGGGCGGCGCAGAGCGCACCAGAGCCAAAAGCTCCCAAGCCTAAAACGGTGAAGAAAACAGCCACTAAGAAGCCGGCAACCAAGCGCAAGCCTCGTACCACCAAAACAAAAACAACCACTTCAGCCATTTAGTAGCCTGAAATACTAGTTATAGTGATAAACTATAATTAGCGAGGGCCCCCATAAATGTCATTACCAACATTGACGCCAACAAGCACTCTGTCGGCGATCATTCTACCTGCTGCCGGCACAGCAGTAAATGTTAATGGTGCTTTACCTTACAAAATATATTCAGATGAAGCTGCCCCTCTCTACTCAGCTGAATTCATTGCAGGAGCAGTTGATCAAGTCTCGCATGTCTATAAGAAACTTGGCGGAGACGTATTAGATATTGAGCTGACAGAAGGCAACGTATATGCTGCCTACGAAGAAGCAGTACTAGAGTATTCATACCTAATAAATATACATCAAGCAACGAACATGCTGCCCTATACCTTGGGGAATACAACAGGATCATTTGATTCAAAGGGGAACCTCTCATCGGACTCAGCACTTAGTGCTTCCCTTGCTGGTTCTCATATCGCTTTAAAATACCCTAAGTTCGATTATGGGCTCCCTCGAAGGCTTGGCACGGGGATTGGGTCGGAGATAGGCTTGCAGGGCTCCATACAGTACTCAGCGAGCTTTGCAATCACTGACGGCACACAGGACTACGATCTACAAGAAATAATATCCACCAGTGATGCGCATTCAGCAAAAATTGGATCCAAAAAGATCTTGATTAAAAAGGTATACTACAAGACCCCACATGCCATGTGGAGGTTCTTTGGATATTATGGTGGCCTTAACGTTGTAGGGAACCTTCACAACTATGGGCAGTTTTCAGATGACTCGACCTTTCAACTTATCCCGGCTTGGCACAATAAGGCTCAAGCCATGGCCTTTGAGGATGCAATCTATACTCGAATGTCACACTTTTCATACGAATTGAAAGATAATAAGATAAGGCTTTTCCCAATACCTTATTCTGGCGGCCCAAGATTGATGAATGTTGAGTTTTCAATCTCTACAGACGCCTGGGATCAGGATACCGAGGGTAAAGATGAAGGCGTCAACAATATGAATACACTTCCTATAGGAAACTTGCCCTTCAATAACATCAATTCAATCGGAAAGCAGTGGATCCGCAGATTTTCACTATCTCTTTGTAAGGAAACACTTGGCCAGGTGCGCTCTAAGTTCGGATCTGTCCCAATTCCAGGTGAAACAGTGCAGCTTAACGGTACAGCTCTTATAACAGAGGCCAAAGCGGAGCAAGAGAAGCTTAGAGAAGAGCTTAAAGTCACATTGGCAGAGATGACCTACTCTAAGCTATCAGAACAACAGGCTGCCATGGCCGAGAGTGCTGGAAAATCACTAGAAAAGGTGCCAAATTACATCTTTGTGGGGTAGTAACTGATGTCTGACGAAAATAAGTGGTCACAACCAAGCAATCCACCTCCACCTTTATTCACAGGGAAGAAAGAGAAGGACTTTGTTAAACAGGTCAATGATGAGTTGATTGAACGCGTCATCGGCCAGACCATATTATACTATTCAATAAGCCTAGAACACACCAACTTCCACTCTCTTTACGGCGAGGCAATAGACAAGAACTTTTTGGACCCAGTTAGGGTATATGCGATGGTTAAATATCAATCTCAAGCAACGAAGACTACACCTTTGGGCGTCGACAGGGTAGAAAAGATATCAGTGGCCTTTCATAAGCGCCGCTTAACTGAAGATCAAGATCTTTTTGTCAGGGAAGGAGATTTTATACAACATGGTGAGTTTATGTATGAGATCTTGACACTTGAGGAACCAAAATGGCTCTTTGGCCAGTCCGAATCAAGGTTTGAGATCGCAGCATCCTGTGTAAGAGCCAGAGAGGGTCTTTTCAATGTCTGAAACAGGCTCCAAAAAGATTCATTTTGACATATCGACAATCGAGACAATCGATAAATCGGTTTATAACTTTGTAAATGGTCTAGCCTTGTCCACCATGACAAACAAAGGCTTCCAGCCAGTACCAGTTATCTGGGCCACTGCAGAAAGGTCTTATCAATCAAAAATAAAGAAAGAAGGAAGAGATAAGCAAGGATTGCTGGTATTACCAATCATTTCGATAAAAAGAGCTAGTTTTACCAAGTCCGCAGCCAGCCCGGGTGTCTTTCAGGGTAATGTTCCAGAGAATTCAGACGATCAAGGTGGTTCTCTGGGCATCAACCGAGTACTTTACCAAGAAAAGACCATGAAATTTGCGAATGCAGACGCAATGCGCCTATATGGCCAGAAGAACTACCCATATGCTAATCCAAAAATAGTGTATAAGACAGTCAGTGTGCCAATGCCTGTTAACGTTGAGATTATGTATGAAATAACACTAAGAACAGAATATCAACAGCAAATGAATGATCTTATGACTCCTTTCGCCACCAAAACCGGAACAGTCAACTATGTTAGGCTGAAAGAAAAGGGCCACAAATATGAAGGATTTATACAAAATGCTTACACCTCAACTGACAACTTATCAGACTTTTCTTCGGATGAGAGAAAGTTCGAGACGAAGGTTAACCTCAAAGTTATAGGATATCTTATAGGAGAGGGCAAGAATAGAGAAAAACCACATTATGCAATCAGAGAGAATGCGGTCGAGGTGAAGATTCCAAGAGAAAGAATCTCATTGGCCGAAATCCCCGAGCATGAGTTTGGAGCCTATTATGGACTTGCAGGCCTACCACCAATAGCAATGGAAGTTCTGGGAGCAATGAGAGGAGGTCTCAGTAACACCCCTGCAGCTAGTTTCTTTGCCGGCACTGGGGGAGGGTCTGCAGTATCAGCTGATGCCGTCACAACAAAGAATTTTGCAGAGATCCTCAATCAAAATCTGGTTGTCCGAGAAATATTAAAAACGTCGGAGAGCATACCAGCTGATCTTATCAATTTTCCAGCACTTTATTCGATTAAAGACAATACTGAGTTGATATTTATCAATGGCCTTTTACAAACTCAAGGCGCCGAATATGATTACTCCATCTCGGGCGGGAAAACTATAGTTTTTTCTGAAAATGTTGAAAATAATGATTTTATTGTGATAACATACGTAAAAGGTTAAAAAATATTTTAACCAAAACAAGAAAAGGAATAAAAAATGTCTAAACAACAAAAGAAAGTTAAACCAGAGGTTACGGCTACTGAAGAGGTGGAGAACACCAATACTTTGGTTACGGATGAAATTATTGATGTAGAATGGGAGAATGTAGAAGGCATTTTCTCCTTCAAACAGAGATTAAATAACTTAGAAAACTATTTTGCCCAGATGTGTCTTCAGCACGAAAAAACAAAATCAAATTTAATGTCTCAGATCGTCTATGGCCAAGCTGATTTGCATGCCATGGCCCAAAAACTTCAAGAAGACCTAAACATTGACGAAAACCTTACGTATGAGTTAAAGCTCCCAGCTTCAGATGGAGAGAAAGGTTATTTTCTTCGAAAAGATGGCTAAAGCTAGCTGACCAGGGAATAATCTCCTTTTAAAATCTACTTACCTTACTACCCAAAGTATAAAAACAGTATAAGGAGAAGACATTTCATGTCAGAAGAGAGCCCCGAGAATGTTTTCACCACTAGTGATATAGGTATAGCAGCGTATTTGCAGCTAACTGGCCATGTACTCTTGGAGTGCAAGCGCTTGGAGACAGGCAAATTCTTCTTCCAGTTCAGTGATGAAAACAAAGATTGCAAATCTAAATCTTTGCAATTCCTAGCATCTGATTTTTGTAAGTTTGATAACAATGTTAGAAATCTTAAAAAAATACTTTTTTCATAGCAGGGGGGATATAATGAATATATTAGAAAAACTTAAAGATTTAGTGTCGGCCATGGAGACCGAAAGTTCGCCGCCGCCTTCCACAGCAGAAGAGCAGTCAACTCAAGAGGTTAACACCACCGAGCCTGAAACCGAGATAGCAGCTGATCCTCAAGAAGAGATCTCTCCCCGAGAAGAAGAAGAAGAAGAAGAAGAAGAGTCGATTGAAGAATTCCCTGACTATTTAGAGTGTACCGATGAAGAATCCTTGGTAATCTCTAAAAAGCTAGCAGCAATTGCTAAAGCTAAAGAGGTCATCGCCGACTCTCTATTGGAATACGAACGAAAAAAGCTTAGCTTACTTAACTTTGTAAGCAAAGCAACAGACGAATTCTACGAAGAATTAAACTCTCTCAGATTAGAATACGGTCTCCCCATAGAGGGATACACAGTTCAGTTACCGTCCAGCCAAAGTAATAAAGTTTCTTTTTCGAAAGATTAATTTTCTCCCCTCACCTAAAAATTTAAATCCTGTTTGGGAATATTAAGTTTCCTTTTCCTTTTATAAAATAATATGTCAAGACCTGTATAACAACTAGAAAATAAACAGGAGGAATAAGTATGGCTTATTCAACAGGCACAATAGAATTTACTGCTCTTCCGGATACCCATGCTAGAGTGGTTATCGACGACGGTCAGGGAGATGGACATAGTGAAGTAACGTTCTACATGTCCACGACAACAAGTGGCGGGACAAATGGCCACTTATCCGGTACAGCAGCTAGTACAAACCGGTTTGTCGGCAACGCATCGAAAGCTATAACCTTATATAAATCGACATCAATAAACGCGTCTTTTCTAAGATTGGGATTTTATAGTTCCGGCACCACGCACATCACCAACGCGCAGTTTAAGGAGATGGCCACCGGTGGCACCACACCGCTAATATATGAATTTAGGGATGCAGACGGAAATATCGTCAATATCACCTTGGTAAACGAATCATCCGGGTTTACGAATGATGTTTCTGGCGGTACTTATTCACGTAAGGACTCAGCCGGCAACTACAGCATAAACACCAACAACGCCGGCGTTGACGGAGACAACATAGCGGAAGAAATAAAGGATATTCTAAATGCTGCAGACTCTGCAGGCGAAATCGTTATTGCTTCTGTAGCTCGTAACCTCGACACCGGGAAGAAGGCGTGGATCACAATATCGTCCGACGCGACGGGATCAGAGAATGTACCGATCATGTTCAGACTCAAGAGAGCGTCTGGGTCATGGACTTCAACTGCAGTTAATGCCGTTATATCCTCTTGGGGATACAGCTCAGCGGACGGCAACGTGATGGCTAGGTTGTTCGCCCCGGACGAACCCATATATAGTTTTCGCGCCGCCGAAGACGGTACCAGTGGTGAGATGGATACGACGACATGGGCAGCCTATATGACAGAGGTGATAAATAATCTGCCAATTCAAATAACTGCAACATCCAGCGGAGACACAATTAGTTTAACGAACGATAATCATGGTACAGACGGTAACCAAACAATCACAACAACAGACTCTACTAACGTAACCATAAGTGGTATGTCAGGTGGAGCATCCTCAGGAGGATCAACAGTGGCTAAGCGACTAAAAATTTCAGCAAGACAAATCGCCCTTTCAGGGTCAGGCGGTTTATCAGGATCAGCAGACACTAAGTCTGCACTCGTACTTGACCTAGCAGGCCTTAGCGCGGCCTCACTCGCCTATGGCGACGTTTTTGCATTCGCAGATGCAACGGACGACCTTCCAAAAAAGGTGAGCTTTTCAGATATGATCGATTTCGTCGACGGTTCTGGCCTCACGGCGACCAACGGAGTGCTGGCAGTAGATGCTGCACAGACTCAAATTACATCAATCGGTACAATCACTACTGGGTCATGGGCCGCAACTGATGTTGCTGTCGCCCATGGTGGTACTGGCGCGAGCACCGCAGGCGCAGCCCGCACCAATCTTGGTGTTGGTACTGGCGACAGTCCACAGTTTACTGGTCTTACCTTGACTGGTGATTTGTTCGTCAGTGGATCAACAGTAACTGTTGATGCAACGACCATTAATATCTCCAGTTCGTTCACTTTCGAAGGCCCAGCAGACGCGCACGAAACAACATTTCATGCTGGCACACCAACAACAGATTTGACAGTTTATTTGCCGCAGTTTTCTGCATCAGCGGGTACACAGTCATTCTACCTTCCAGCTCTTATCGATGCTCCAACGGATGCATCTTCGAAGGTAACTGCGGCTGAGTTTGCTCTCCTTGACGGTGACACAGCCCGCGGCGCCACCGCGGTTGCCGATGGCGACGGCATCCTTACCAACGATGGCGGAACTATGAGGCAGACGTCTGTTCAAACGTTCCAGACTTATTTCGATGCCAACTCAGTTGGTGGTGGAAACATGGTCACCGTGGGCGCCTTAGACGCAGGTAGTATCACTAGTGGATTTGGTGGTATTGATATTGGAACCAGCGCACTTTCAGCAGGCGCCGGCACCCTCAGCTCACTTAGTGTCGGTGACGGCGACATCACGAATGTTGGAGACATCAATTGTGATAGTGTTAGTGTCGACGCCGCAGGTACAGGCCTCAACATCGATTTCAGCGGCGGCAATACTGCCACCAATGCAATCACTCTTGCCGACAACCTCGCGAACGCGCTAGAAGTAGTCGAGGGTACCACTTCCTACTTGAAGTTTATCACCACCAATGGGAGCGAACAAGTTGTTTTCGGACAGAACTCTACCTTCGCGTCGACAACGATTGCTGACTTGGGCACTGTTTCAGCAGCGACTTCAATAACTGCTACTGATTTAATTGGTACCAAC
>Ga0098033_1000435_pt1 | contig 19045 bp, 14 predicted proteins | sample 1_EtaG_FD_75049 | JGI IMG/M metagenome (GOLD analysis project Ga0098033, IMG submission 75049) | Marine viral communities from the Subarctic Pacific Ocean - 1_ETSP_OMZ_AT15124 metaG | ecosystem: Environmental > Aquatic > Marine > Oceanic | place: Pacific Ocean | collected 2015-01-07
CAAACAACCGCCCTTGCTGCCGCGGCCGTGGTCAGTTTCACTTTTGGTGATACGTCTGATCCGGCTTATATGAAGTCAGTTAATTAGGATCCAGATCTTACGTCTGGTAGTTCCATGGTGGCTGTCGTCAGAGTAGCGACAGCCGCGCTTGATCAGCTTAACCTGGATAGTCTTAATACGATTCAGATTTCTAGCTCGCTCGCCGGAGTCGGCGGCGCAGGCCTAGGAAAGGAAGCGGACTCCCAGGGCAGCTCTAATGCTCAGTCGTGCCGTCTAATGAGACGACATTCGCATTATAGCGGTTCAACCAAGACCAACATTAACCTAGTGTTTGTTGGTACCGGTTCGAATGGTTCAAACCAGGATGTTGCTGGTCTCGCCCGGTGTGCACTTAGTGCGCTCACTGGCGGTACCGCGGTCACCGATGTGCCCGTTCTTAGTTGGCAGCAGTCTGATGACTTCATCAACAGTCCAAACAGTTCAGCACAGGGTGCCATTCGTGGTACTTCTCTGTGGGGATTGGAAAATGATAAGTCTATTCCCGAGATCGACATCAAGATCGATTCCGTCGCTGTTACGGCGATAACCAAGAAGCTCAAGGCCAAGTGGACCCCGGAGTTGGGACAAGATCTCAATGCCTACCACAACCTTGATGCCGAGGTTGAGCTTACTCAGATTTTGTCTGAGCAGATTGCTCTAGAAATCGATCGTGAGATTCTCGAGGATCTAGTTGTCGGCGCAACGGCTGGTAAGCGTTACTGGTCTCGTGCACCTGGCAGGTTCCTTGATCGTGTCACCGGCGTAGAAGTGGGTGTTTCCACGGTTGCTCCCGACTTCACCGGTAACGTGTCTGAGTGGTATGAAACCCTCGTTGAGACAATCAACGATGTTTCTGCTCAGATCCACCGTAAGACCCTACGGGGTGGTGCTAACTTCATCGTCTGCGGACCTGAAGTGGCTAACATCCTTGAGTTTACGGCTGGTTTCCGAGCTAATGTCACTGTTGATAGCGACAAGGGCACAGTCGGTGCTGTGAAGACTGGTAGTCTTTCTAAGAAGTGGGACATTTATGTTGATCCCTACTTCTTGCGAAGTGTTGTACTAGTCGGCCGAAAGGGAGGCAGCTTCCTAGAGAGCGGATATGTTTACGCTCCCTATGTGCCGCTGCAGACCACGCCTACAATCTTTGGAGTAGAGGACTTCGTGCCCCGCAAGGGTGTCATGACCCGCTACGCCAAGAAGATGGTGCGGCCTGACATGTATGGTCTAGTTATTATCGCTGATATGACTATTGGCTAATACAGTTAGTCTTTTATTAGACAAATAATACGAAAGCCTCGGCCCGAAAGGGTCGGGGCTTTCTATTTATGACAGTACTACTATTTAAGTTGAGGGTCGATCATGGCATTACCAGTATTAAATCCGGCAAGTACGACAAATACTAATATTTTGTCGTCTGCGGGTACCGTTTCTAGCGTAGCCGCCGCACTTCCTTTTGGTATTTATGCCGGCTCAACTGACTTTTTATCCGGTGCTTCAGATCAGGTAGCCTACACCTACAAAAAACTGGGCGGTGATGTTTTAGATATTGAGTTGGCTGAGGGGAATGTCTATTCAGCTTACGAAGAAGCGGTTTTAGAATATTCTTATATAGTAAACATTCATCAATCGAAGAATTCTCTTTCTAGCTTTTTGGGACACACGACAGCCTCGTTTGATCAAGATGGTCAAATTAAAAGCGGAGAATCTCTTTCAGGATCTCAGATAGAATTAAGGTATCCAAAGTATGATTATGGTTACATCCGTCGCAGCAGCGATAAGGCGATTAGCGAGATAGGTCTTGGCGGCACTGAGCCTATTTATTCAGGCTCTTTTAACACGGCTAACAACAAATCTGATTATGATTTACAAAGTATTATTTCCTCTTCTGCGGCCACTGAGTCCGCAACTGAATATTATGGAAAAGTGGGCAATAAAAGAATTATAATTCGAAGAATGTATTATAAGACTCCAAATGCAATGTGGAGATTTTATGGATATTATGGCGGGTTTAGCGCGGTTGGAAACTTGAGAACATACGGTCAATATGCCGACGACTCTACCTTTGATATAGTTCCGGTTTGGCAAAACAAGCTGCAGTCAATGGCTTACGAGGACGCTCTAAATACTAGAGTTTCTCACTGGTCGTACGAGATCAAAGATAATAAAGTGCGGATACACCCCACGCCTAGTCTCGGCAATAGCCCCAATAAGTTTTGGTTTCAATTTACTGTTGAAAGCGATCCGTGGGAGGCTTCAGGATCAGCTGGCACATCTGTCCAGGGTATTAATAATATGAATACGCTTCCGTTTCAGAATATTGCGTATGGTAGTATAAACTCTATTGGAAAACAGTGGATTCGTCGGTTTGCTTTGGCGCTTACAAAAGAAATGCTGGGGCAAATTCGTGGAAAATTCTCTTCTATTCCTATTCCCGGCGAGGCTGTGACTTTGAACTCTGCCGACTTGCTATCGCAAGCAAAAGCGGAGCAAGATGCCCTAAGAGAGGAGCTTAAAACCACTCTAGACGAGCTTACATATTCTAAGTTGGCAGAACAGGATACAGTAATTTCTGATAGTACAGAAAAAGTTTTGGGCGATATCCCAACTGGCATTTATGTGGGGTAAGTAGATGAGCGATCCGAACAAGAAATGGACACAGCCAGCGGCGCCTCCGCCTCCCATGTTTTTTGGGAAGAAAGAGCGTGATTTAGTAAAGCAGGTTAATGATGAGCTAGCCGAAAGAGTTATAGGCCAGACTGTAGTTTATTATCCTATTGATATCGATAATACTAATTTTCACCCGCTTTATGGAGAGAGCATGAATAAAACTTTTCTGCCTCCGGTGCGTGTGTATGCATATGTTGAGGTAGAAAACGAACAAACTAATGATAAATATAGTTATGAATACCAGAGTAGTTTAACAGTCCATTTTCACCGTAAAAGATTGACCGCAGATCAGAATTTATATGTTCGCCCGGGCGATTTTGTACAATACGGCGATAAATTGTATGAAATAGTTCGAACCTTCAATGATACGAAATATTACTTTGGCCAGGTTGACCACAAATTCCAAGTAAGTGCTGAATGTAAGCGTGCACGCAGAGGTACTTTCGATGCCACGTAGTCGCTCCATAAAAACTCAAGATCAAATTGAAAACCCGGAGAAAAACGACTGGACCGGAGTAAAGGACCCCTCTATTTTACAGGAAATAGAAGTAATGCCTTCTACTCTAGAAACGATAGATTATGCGGTTTACGATTATATGAATGAAACGCTCGATTTATCGGTAGCCACCAATAAAGGCTTTAAAAAGGTGCCCATTATTTGGGCCTCCACCGAACGAGCTTTTCAAATAAAAGCAAATAAAGAATTGCGAGACTCGGAGGATACATTAATTTTGCCTCTTATAACTTTGGAGAGAAGATCGGTTAGTAAAGATATATCAAAACGTATAATTCCTTATGCCAATATACCTCCCGTCAATGATTCTAAAGGCGGCACTATGACGATTGCTCGACGAATTAATCAGAAAAAGACAGCCGAATTTCAAAACAATATAGCTAGAAGAAAATATGCTAATGGTCGAGTGTCGGGTCAAGGATCTGGACAGGGCACATATCCAGGAATTGTTGATGAAAAAGTTGTTTATGAGACAGTGACAATTCCGTTACCAGTTTGGGTATCGGCACTTTATGAAATAAGCATTAGAACCGAATATCAACAACAAATGAACGATTTAGCCACCCCTTTGCTCCGACAAGGCGGCTTAAATAGTATGCCGCGGCGCCTAGAAAGAGATGGCCACAAATTTGAAGCATTTATTAATGGTAGCTTTACCAACAACGCCAACACCAACAGCCTTGATATGACACAGCGTAACTACGAAACAACCATAAGTTTAGAAGTACTTGGTTACCTAATCGGGGATGGTCCAAATGATGATAGGCCAAAGATTGTAATTAGAGAAAACGCGGTTGAAGTTAAAATTCCTCGCGAGCACGTGATAATGGGCGATATCGATGAATATTTAGATAAGCGTGGGTTTTATAGAGAATAGTAATATTAGTTGTCCTTTGCAGCATCACTTTACTATTTACTTAAGAAAACTTGTAAAAAAAACTAGTAGTTTTTTGATGAAGGAGATGCCAAGTAATGTCCGTAGATAGATTTAGATTTGTTTCGCCCGGTGTTTTCATTAATGAAATAGACCAGTCGCAAGTACCCCAAGTTAGCATTTCGCAACCAAGCCCTGCTATTATTGGTCGTACAGCCCGCGGCCCGGCGTTTGTGCCGACAATTGTTAATTCATTTGATGAATTTGTTAACATATATGGAGATCCAATTCCCGGCGGCCTCTCCGGAGATGTATGGAGAGATGGAAACCATGCTGCCCCAACGTATGCTGCATATGCCGCTCAGGCTTATTTAGCGAATAGTGGGCCGGTCACGATAGTTCGCCTACTGGGCGACCAAAGTGCCACCGCAACTTCCGCAGCGTCTGCTCGGGCAGGCTGGAAATATCCCGAATCAGCTTCTGGTTCGGTGGCCGGCAGCAATGGCGCCGGCGCAGGCTCTGGTGGAGCTTACGGGCTTTTCATGCTTCAGAGTGGTTCGGGCGACAATCCTCACGTTGAGGGCCTCTTAGCGGCCGTCTTTTATTTGAGCAGTTCTGCCAACATAGTTCTAGTTGGTTCTCAACCGACCAAAGCCGCCGCAGGAGCAGCTGTGGAGTCCAACGCGGCCATACTAAACGCAACCACAGTTAGCAGCGCCAAAGAACTTAAAATAAAGATTACGACAGCCGCATCATGGCCGAACTCTGCAGTGGAATCGACGTTTAACTTTGATGTGAATAGTCCACGCTATATTCGAAAAGTGTTCAATACAAATCCTCAGCTTGTTAATTCTGCTATCACGACTGCAACCAACAGAGAATATTATTTCTTGGGGGAAAGCTTTGATCGAGCTATTAATGACAAGTTTGCCGCTACAACTGCCAAGTGGGGTGTAATTTTAGCGCTTAGTGGCACGTCAGGCGGCTCTCGCCTTAGTCTGGCCGACTTCGAAAAAACCTATAAGATACCAGAGACCCCTCCGGTTATTGCGCAGGATCCCGGTCCCGCCACTAATTTCAATATTAACTCCAGTACTCGCGAACTTTTCAGCGTAGTTGCGCGGGACGAGGCCGAGTGGGCACAAAACAACGTTAAGATTGCTTTCAAAGATATTAAGCAATCTCCCAATCCTTCTTTTGCGCCTTATGGAACGTTCTCGCTTCAGGTCCGCGCTATGGATGATACGGATAATAATCCAGCGGTCCTAGAGGAGTATAACAATCTCAACTTAAATCCTAATTCGCCAAATTATATTGCTAGACGAATTGGTGATTCGTATTCTAGTTGGGATTCTACTAACAAGAAGTTCCGATATTTTGGAGAATATCAAAACCAGTCTCGATTTATTCGCATGAATATGAACCAAGACGTTGCGCAAGGTCGCGCCGGGAAAGACTGGCTTCCCTTTGGATTCAAGGGGATTCCGAAATGGAAGGGTTTCAATGTAGTATCTGGATCTTATCGCTTCTTACGGCTAGCCGCCTCCGGCTCCCTGCTCGGCGACGGCGATACCGGGGTTCCGTTAGCATCCTCATCGGTGGCTTTCTGTGGACGTACGGGCACTCCGGGCACTCCCGCGCCAATTATGAGCGCTAGCTCGGGACAGTCCGGGTTCTACCGCCAAAATGTCGTCGACAGCGGGCTCACCGCCGCGGCCACTCCGACGGCGGCCCAGAGGAATGATGCCATTACCGCTTCGATTAACTTCCCCATGCTTCCGTTACGAGTATCTTCCTCGGATGGTGGCCTTTCTCTCGGAACGGATGCCTATTTCGGATTCCACTCTACACTTTCTGCCACTTCGCTAGTGCCAGACCACACAATTAGAGATTTAGTCCGTGTACGCCCCGGTACTTTACAGCGCCTTAATCCGGCTAGTGCCGAGCCACAAGAACGTGGTCCGGGATTCTCTTTGGATAATTTGGTGTTGAACGGAAATCAAGATGCTGCTTATCATAGCGGCTCTGGTTTCGGTTATTCAGAGGCCTGGGCCGGCAGCCACCGCGGAGCCCGGAAGAAGGGCACCTCTATCACCGCCAAGAGCAGCTCTTATGAGGCTGTCTTGGATCTGGATTATAACCGATTTGTGGTCCCGTTATACGGCGGCTTTGATGGCTTTGATATTGGCGAAGCCGATCCTTTTAACAACACGCGCGCCCTAGGCGGCGAGGTACCGCAGACGGTTACTTCTGAAAATGATTTTGCCATGTTTGCGTCCGCAAGGAAGGGTATTGACGTAGTTTCAGACCCAGACCAGGTAGATGTCAATCTTATGACAATTCCTGGCATAACTGTACGAGGCATTACCGACCATCTAATAAACGCATGCGAGAGCAGAGCTGATACATTAGGGGTTATCGATCTAGAAGGCGGCTTTAAGTCGGCAGCAGAGAACAACAGCGCATTTTCTACCCGCGCGGGATCAAATCCGGTCTCTGCTTCAGTCAATGCGATAAAGAGTCGTAGACTTAATAACAGCTACGGAGCTTGCTACTATCCTTGGGTTCAAATACTTGATACGCTAACCGGGAAGCGCCTTTGGGTGCCGCCCTCTGTAGCGGCCCTAGGCACCTACGCGAGTTCAGAAGCAGTTTCAGAACTATGGTTTGCGCCGGCAGGATTTAACAGAGGCGGCCTAAGTCAGGGCGCCGCAGGTGTACCGGTTACTAACGTCGTAGACAAGCTTACGAGCGCGCAGAGAGATAAACTTTATGAGGTTAACATTAACCCCATTGCTAGTTTCCCGGCAGAAGGAATTGTGGTCTTTGGACAAAAGACACTTCAAGCTACTCCTTCGGCCCTGGATCGAGTTAACGTTAGACGGTTGCTGATTTTCCTCAAGAAGCGAATTTCTAGAATTTCAACTGGAATTCTGTTTGATCCGAATATTCAAGTAACGTGGGATCGCTTCTTGGCTCAAGTTGAGCCGCTCCTGAGATCTGTTAAGAGTAGATATGGACTAGCAGAGTATCGAGTAATATTAGACGAGACCACTACGACGCCAGATTTGGTTGATAGAAATGTTATGTATGCCAAGGTGTTGCTCAAGCCCACTCGCGCGATTGAATTCATCGCTTTGGACTTTGTGGTAATGCGCTCCGGAGCATCATTCGATGACTAATAAAAAAGGGTGGATTTACAACACCTCACTAATTAAGATATACGGGAGACAATAGAAAATGGCTTTTTGGAGTGACGCTAATATAGAACCGAAACGCTCACATCGGTTTTTGTTTGAATTCGATCTAGGGGGCACATCTTCTCAGGTGTATGCACGCAACGTGAGCAAGCCATCTTTTGATATTGGCCAAAGCGAACATAAGTTTTTAGGACAGTCCTATTATTATCCATCGGCAATTTCGTGGAGTGATGTAAGCGCAACATTGGTTAACTCAATGACGCCGGATTTTGATGATCTTGTGCATTTGCTTCTAGCAACTGCTGGTTATGTTCAGCCGGATTTTGTTTCTACCGGAAATTCTGTAATTGATGCCGGAACAATCAGCAAGGGAGCTGCCACCGAAGCGCTGGGATCGGTCTTGATTAAAGAGCTTGATGGCGAAGGCGCCACTATAGGCGAGTATAAGCTTAACAATGCTTGGATTAAGTCTGTTTCTTTTGGAGATCTAGACTACGGCTCTGAAGAACTTCAGACTCTTAACATCACTTTCCGCTACGATTGGGCTAGCTACAACAATCGCCCGGGCTCCGCCGCCGGATAAGAACTAAAAAATGTTTTGGAGTGATCCCAAAATAGAGCCAAAGCGCTCACATCGCTTTGTTGTGCCTTTGCCGATATATGTTCCTCCAAAGAGGCTTACCAAAGGCGCCTCGGCCGCTACTCAGGAAAAAAGTATTAAAGATCTCATTAAGAATTCGTCGGCCAATCTCCTCGCAGGAGAATATGGTGAAAATAATATTTTTGATTTTTTTGCTATATCGTGCACCAAACCAAACATCTCAACTGAGGTTAATAAGGTAACCCCCGGAGGCGCCACGTCTCATCCCATAGTTCGCGAAGATCAGGCGACCGTGTACGAGTTTTCTCCCGTTAAAATAGAGATTTTGGACACCTATAGTCATGATATAGCCTCTACCTTAACAGCTTATCTGTATGCATATGGAAATATTAATGCAGTTCAAGTGGATAAGAAGGCCGGGATTACGTATCCAGGTAAGTTAATTAAATTTTCTAATGGCGCCCACGACGAATTTCATATCTATGAAGCGTTAGCCGGCATGCCGCCAAATCATGGCCCTCCTCCTAGGGACGGAAGTTTCCCAGCAGGCAACTTCGGCCGGAAGAGACTTAGGGGTAAGAGCGCGAAAGCCCGAAAATGGATTCTTTATAACCCACACATATCTAAGATAGATTTTGGAACCTACTCATATGGTGCCGACGATCTTTCAAAAGTAACAATTGAAATAGTATATGATAATTTTGATTATGAGTTTGCTCTCCACGATTTTTATCCCGGACCACCAGCGTCCCAGACACAACTAACAAACCGACAGATTCGTCAGCGCGAACGCGCCTCGCGCCGAGCCAGCCGCGGCCGTGAATTTAGGGGAGAAACCGGTCGCCTGCAAGAACAGGCCTTCCGCGAGCGATCGCGGACACGACAGCGCGAAGAAGCACCGTTCCCTCGACCTGCACCACCACCGAACCTCCGGAACATCTCGGACCCCGAGGTCCGTTAATTTAATTTAAAAAAAACTTATTTGGTGATATAATTATATTTGAAAGAGAGGTGACTTTTGTCAGTCCGTAATAATGAAGATCGATTTTCGGCCCAGCAGCCGGATCTAGATCCCCCCGCACAAGCACTACAAGAAAACGATCCACAAAGCGATCCTTTTTCGTTTGTAGTACCCACAGAGTTTGTAGAGCTTCCAAGTAGGGGAGAGCTTTACCCCCTCGACCATCCTTTGTGCGATCAGGAAACAATAGAGATTAAATATATGACCGCGAAAGAGGAAGATATACTTACTTCGCAAAGTTTATTAGAAAAAGGAATCGCCTTGGAGCGCCTCATGGCCAGTCTTATAGTAAATAAGCGCATCAAGCCCGAAGCCTTGTTAAGTGGCGATAGAAACTCTATTCTAATCGCCGCCCGAAAATCAGGTTATGGTTCAGAATATAACACAAAAATAACGTGCCCCAACTGCAGCGAGGCCGATACATATAATTTTGATTTAGATGAGGCTACGACCAATTATTCCCTCGTAGATGAGGAATTAGAAAAATTGGGAGTGCGAATTAATGAAAGAAACAATTTTGAAGTCGCACTGCCAAAAAATCCGGTTACAGTAGAGTTCAGGTTGCTAACCGGCAAAGAAGAAAACTTTTTACTCAGAACATCTGAGAGGCGCAAGAAGAAAAAGCAGCCAGAACATTCTGTTACCGATCAATTGAAGTTGATGATAGTATCGGTTAATGATTATACAGAGCCAGAGTTGCTAGATAAGTTTGCTGAAACAATGACTTTAACTGATACAAAGTTTTTAAGAGAAACATATCAAAAAGTAATGCCCAACAAAGTACTGCGGAAGGAGTTCGTCTGTGACCAGTGTGGTCACGAGGACGAAATTAACTTTCCCTTTACAGCCGACTTTTTTTGGCCTCAATGATGAATACATAGAAAATGTCTATGAACAGTTCTTTTCGTTGAAATATTACGGAGGCTGGAGTTTTACAGAGGCATATAATTTGCCTATTAAATTACGAGAATGGTTTCTTGCGAGATTAATAAGGCAGAAAAAAGAAGAACAAGAAGCCGCGGAGGCGCCAAGTAGCTCTACAAGCGTTGGTAGAACCGAATTAGGTCCTGGTGTAAAAGTACCGAAGGTTTAATTGTTTTTGAGACTAATTATTTTGTACGTGTGAGGTTTTTACGTCGTGAACAATGAAGAATTAGTTCCCACTGTTGTTAATTTAAATGCTGTCAAGGAAGGAAAGCTAAATGAAAGCTTTCTTACGATGCTTGGTGGCGCAATAGAAACACTATTAACCCAAATGTTCGGACACACCGATGTAACTGCGCCGGTTAATGCAATTGTCCGTGGTACCCCTTCACAAATAGCGGCTTTTGGGGACACTCTATCACGAGAGAAAAACTATATGGAAACATTCCTTAAGCATGGCCTCAACGACCCTCGCAGCTTTAATAGCCGCCACGAACTTAACAGCGCCGTTGCCAACTTCGAAAGAGAAACTGGCATAAAGTGGCCCTTCAAGTAGGATAAGATAGTATGGGCGTAGGAGATAACCCAGAGGCTACTTTAGCCGCAAATCAAGCCCTTACCGAGGTTTTAGCAGAACATGTGAATCTCTACGCGCGTCGTAGAGCTGCTCTAGAACAAGAGGTTGCCATGTTGAGGAATGCCAAAGGCATTGCTGATTCGGCTAAGATTATAATTCAAAAGAATTTAGACCTGAAAAGAAATGCAATCGCCGCGGCACAACAGGAGCTTGAAAAACTTCAGGCGCAGCGCGAGGAGCATGAACGACTTGTATTAAGCGGCCGTAACGATGAGCAGACAAAACAGCGCATCCTTGAATTGCAAGGTAAAATTGGTAACCTTACACAGCAAGAGGTTCAAGCAAAGTTTGAAGCTCTAAGCGTTGCTAAGCAGCTGCTGTCAACTTCTGAGAATACAATTTCAGCAACACAAAGAGCCGTACGGACTACTCTTGGAGTTAGCGATGCATGGAAGAAGTCTCTAGTAGGCTCCATGGCCTTTGGGGGCAGCTTAGACGATATTACGGCCGGCCTTCAAAGCACGATTAATGCGTCTAATACAATCATGTCGACATGGATGAAGGTAGCCGAAGTATCAATGAAATCTGCCCTAGAATATGATAGAATGGCGGCCAGTATTCGTCAGATCAGCGGCGACACCGGCGCTAATGACTTGGCACAAAGAACATACCAGGCACACCGATCTATGCTCCAGTTTGGCGTAAGCGTGCAGGATGCCGGCGAAGCCACCCAATCGCTCTATTCAGGTATGGCCTCGTTTTCTCATCTTCTCCCTGCTCAACAAGATGCCTTGAGGCGCCAATCAGCACTTCTGAAAGAAGTTGGAGTTGATTCTCAAACGACCGCGCAGATGCTTAATTTTATGGATAAAGGTTTAAAGATGTCGACATCTGATACTGTTGCTCTGACGAATAAACTTTTTGGTTTAGCTAGCGCCTTAAAAGTACCTCCCGGTGCGATTTTCAGAGATTGGCAGGCCGCTTCGAGCGAGTTGGCCAAGTATGGTGGTAATATGAACGAGGTTTTCTCTGGCCTCGCTATGCAAGCAAAGAATACGGGCTTAAGTGTTAATCAGCTTATCGGTATAACAAAACAATTCGATCAGTTTGATCAGGCCGGCGCTGCCGTTGGACGTTTAAACGCCATATTGGGCGGCCCGTATCTTAACGCGATAGAAATGGTTTACATGAAAGAACACGAACGTGTTCAAGTAATGCGTGACTCTTTAGCCACATCAGGTATGGTGTGGAGTGAGCTTAGTCGCCATGAAAGGCTGCTGATTGCGAATGCTGCCGGAATCAGAGACATGGCGCAGGCCGCTCAATTTTTTGGTGGCTCACAACGCGTATTTAGGGAGGCTGTTGCCAATCAACAAGCTTTGGAAGACCGCGCAAAAATGTCTCAGGCGGCTATGGATAAGCTTAAGAATGCTGCGATGGGACTGGCTATAGCGCTGACGCCTTTGGTAGATGGCATTTCAAGACTAGCAGACGGTTTAGCATATCTAACATCGCACCCTATCGGAAAATGGGTTGGAAGTATTTTGTTTGTTTTGGCGCCCCTTACGGTGAAATTCATCGCCTGGCGGCGCGCCACAGCGATGTCAAATACTGTACTTCAGGCAGCCAATGTAATAATTAATCAGAATGCCGTCGCACTAGGTCGAGAATCGATTGCTACCGACCGCGCAACTGCTGCCCGGGCTCGTTATAATGCAGCACATCAACGCGGCAACTGGGTACTTCGGGATGGCGCGGGTCCCTTGCGCGCCGGCACAAGCAACCTTGCCGGCCTCAGTGCTGCTGCCGGGGGCGCTGTGCCCAAGGCGCGCACCCTAAGTCAGTCATTTGGTATGCTAGCCGGCCGCGTCGGCGCCTTCGCTGCCGGTGCTGCCCTGGCAAACATGGCCCTAGGCAAATCGGCAACCAAAATGAGGGCCGCTATTGGAGCCGCCTTGGGACTTAGCGTTGCTATCATGGCTTTAAGGAGCGCACAGGGTGGCATGAATCCTTATATAGCCGCGGCTGGTTTAGGAGTGTTTACTGTAAGCGCCATGCGTCTTGCTCAGCAAGCAAGACATGCTAAATTCGGAACGGATGAGGAAGGTCTATTTGTTGCCGGCGAAGAAGGTCGCGAGCTTGTTGATACTCGCGGCGGAGGGAATATTAAAACAAACAACGAAACAGAAACTTTGTTAGGCGGTGCAGAATGGTTAACCATGATGGGAGAGGTGAAAGAAGCGATCACAAACTTGTCTATGAGACTAGATAATGTAGGCCAAGGCAAAGGAGCTTCCCAACAGCCAATCACCATAGAGCTTAATGGAGATGTTGTTGGAGAATTTGCCGTTGGCAAAGTTAATGAAGCCTTGGGGCTTACTTAGGAATAATGGAATAGAAAAATGGCTGGAGTCAACGAAAGTAGTGCATTTGATTTAAGCACCCTGTGGGAAGAACACTACGGAGATCCGGGCAACTTTAGTGTCCCGGGCCACTGGTCTGAGAACAAAAAATTTAGCTGGAAGGACCTAGAGGCCCTCAAGAGCAAGAAGCTGTCCGTCGTACGAGATGAGATAGAAAAGCTTCAGCAAATGATAGTACAAAAATTTCGGGATGATCCGGGCGCCGAGAAAACAGAGCTCAAAACTTCTGTACTCAACCCGGATGTTTTAGCGATCGAATACGTGGCACTGAAGAAGAATCTGATACTACCCGGCGCCCTAGCTACTTTTTCAGATAATTTTGCCCCTAGGTTTAATAAAGAGAATGTTTACGGCCGGATGGATCCAATTGCTACTTATCAAGGCACCACCAGAACAATTGAATTTGCGTGGACTGTAAACATTGTAGGCGAGGGAAAGCAACTCGGGAAGCTCCAGGCAGCGATTGGTGATTTGGCTAAATTTATGTATCCGGTTTATCAGGATGCCAACTATAACAAGCTTGGTACCGGTACGATGGTGGCGCCTCCTCTTTTGCGATTTAAAGTTGGTAGTGCTCAAGGCGGCAACTTGAATCTTATGAAGAACACGCGCGCGCCAGCCCCGGAAAAAGGGGATGAAAAGACGGGGTTTTATTCGAAGCCGTTAACAGACGGGCTGCTGGGCATTGTTGATTCATTCCAATATCTTACTTTCGTTACAGGCATGCGAGGAGGAGAACTTAATGTTACGCGAATGCTTGATGCAGATGGAAACTTGGCGCTAGTCCCTACACATGTTGAAATAAAATTTGGCATAACAGTACTTCATCAAGATGGAAAAGTGGGTTGGACATGGGGAGAAAATGACGACGGCGGCGCTACTATATCTTTCGCACAAGGTACTGGTTACCCGTATGGCTACGGTACTACGCTGGCTGATATCAGTAGCCCGCTAGGGGTTGGCTGCGACCCGCATACAATGTCCGAGGCCGATCTGAAAAAATGCAATGACGCCGCGGCAACGATCACCGGTGACGAGACATGCGAGTAGGAACATAAGACATGGCTTCAAGATATGAAAACAGGCGTCCTTTTAGAAACGGCAATGAAATATATTTTAATATATTAGAAGAGCGTGGAGTTTCGAGTGTAGTACAGTTTACTACTCCTGTCTTTAATAAGGTTACTCAGCAGAATCGCCGACGCATTTCACAAATACAAAAAATATGGACAGTAGGCGATCGTCTCTATAAGCTCGCAGCTGAACACTACGGAGATCCAAAGTTGTGGTGGGTTATCGCCAGGTTTAATTACAAGCCAACCGAAGCCCACTTTAAACAAGGAGATATAATATATATTCCAATGCCTATTGAAACTATGTTAGAATATTATAGGAATTAGAATAGTGACCAAGCACAAAGAAGACATTATAAAGCAGCTGCGAAACAGTGGACAAACACTGACTGGTGATACGCTGGGTGGTGCCGCGACATTTAACGCACAATGCTTTTTAATTCAACACATGTTTGAGATTGCTCCGCTAGCCGAGACAAAGCGAAATATTAATGTAGAAAGAAGGAGGCGGCAAGGGCTCGACGCGATCGACATCACCCAGGTCGATCCCGTGATGGCAGCCCTCGCGGACGCAGCTGCCCACGACGCAAAAGCCAGAGATGACTTGAGGCGGGCACAGGCAGCGCGCACGCGCGCTGGCTACACATATATAGCCCCACTCCTCAGCGACAAATCATTGCCCCCTTCGGAAATGTATTCTAAACTAACGCAGATGAGAACAGAAAAAGGAGAAGGTCCTTTCCGGAGCGGAAAATGTTTATCTGCTGGCTTATTGGATCTTACAACAGATAAAATGGCTATGCTCGTGCCGCGGCTGCGTATATACAAAGTAGAATATGAATCTGAAGAGTTCGAGACCAAAGAGGGCGAATATGAACGACGCCCCAAACTTGATGAGGCAAAAGATATAGAAGTAATTTTTGATGATTTTGTTAGGGGAGCCTCTTTGGAAAAAATGTTTACACAACGCCAAGGCCGACTGTCTGGCACTGGTATTAAAAGCTTCGAGTGGAGTCTTAAGGGAGTCAACCCGGCAGATGTAGATAAAAACATTGAAGCAAAACTAGTGGTTCATTTTAACGATGTATCGGACTTATTTACCGATCAATGTCGCGACCGCCAAACCGAAGCGGGCCGCAGCGGAGCTGCGAGTTTTTTAGATTTGATTATATATGCTCCGAGAAAATCCGCCGTAGGCGAAGGCGCCGTGTCGTCCGCGGGCAAAGATCCAGACACGCCAAGTTATTTACTTTATAATGGTAAATTTTTTGAAATTAAAATTGAGGTGGGGTGGCAAGTCCCGCCTAACATATCAGAATATTTAAGTTCAGAAGAAATAGAAGCCATTAGAAGATCGCAAATACCCCTTTATTTGCAATTAACCAAGCATCAGTTTAATTTTAAACAAGATGGATCGGCGGACCTGGTTATTAATTACAGAGCGCGTTATTCCAATCTGGACAGACGGTTTGATCTGTACGATATTACTGAAGATTCAAAAATTGCTAAAGCTTTAGCGGAGGCCCAAGAGACTATTGCTGAGGTGGGACCTCAGTCTGGCCTGGCGGCCGGCGCGGCCCTCCTCGCCCACTCGTTGCCTGACGCCACGCCAGCCGCGATCCGCGAGGAGGCCAAAGAACAAGCAAAAAAACTAGACCCCAATGCCGCGGCCCGCCAGCGCGCCGAGAGAAAAGAAAATACAGCTTTGCACGCATACCAGGGCCGCTATAATAAATTATTAAAAAGACTTGTTGGCGGTTTCGATGACGCGCCATGCAAACTTTTAGATGTTTTTGCGAGACCAATACAGCTGCGGATGTTCTACGCCCGCGACGACAAATTTCAGAGAGGGTCTAACATGTCCGAGTATAAAAAAGTAATGCAGGCCGCCCGCGAAAAATCCAGAACCGCCGGCCGCGCGTCGACTGCCATGGCCGCCGGAGCAGAGGGTGCTCGCGAGTTCGCTGAATTGTTAACACACGATAGGGGCATGTTTGATAAATTCAAAAACGCGAGTTATTTTAATGAGGTCACCGAAGTCATATCTCATCGAGACATGGTTACTAGTCTTAAGTATGATCAGCGCGTCATAGAGGGCAGAATCAAAGAAAGTCTCGATGAGGATGATAAAGGCTTTCTTGAAAAGAGCCTTGTTGCGGGCGAACCAAAGCTGTCCGCCAGCCGGCCAATCCGACCCACCGACCGTGGCAGAGATCGCCGAACGGCCGACGCGAAAACCTATACCGGAGTCCCTATAACTTTTTTTCTTTTGGGCGATCTTATAGATACTATCATAGATGTATGTGAAAACTTCTCAGATCCTAGTCAACCCACAGGCTTTAAAGAAGAAATAAAGATGGGGCGCGCAGGATTTATCACTACTGACATAGAATTTATTGATGTGAAAAAGTTTTATGATACAGCGACTAAGTGGGGCGATGGCACCCGTTCCGATACATTTTATCGAAAGCTTAAGTTTAAAGAACTTTCATTTTCCAGAAAAGATAAAGATAAACTTTATAGAACGATTAATCTAGCTTCCATTCCAATTTCATATGAATATTTTGTAGAGTGGTACATAAATAAAGTTGTGAAGCCAAAGAGGGGAAAATATCTCTTTAATCACATGATCAACGATGTGATAACTGAGTTGGTTGCTCCGGCTTTATCGAGTGCGTGTTTTTATGGCGTCCCTCCCACAAACTATCACATATCTCAACTAGATTTTTTGGCTGATTACGATAGTGAGTTTGCAAAAGTACTATATCCGCCGCCATCAAACACACCAACTCCTCAATGTCACTTTATTAGCGACCTTACAATACACCCTGCTCCTACTCATCCAGCGCTGCCTCGCAAATTAACCGCTAATAAAAAGAGAGCCGGCGAAGACGACTATGGCAACTCGAAAGGTTTCGATGTGCACAGGGTTTTTAAAACCCTTGTTATGACAACTCCATCGATGCTCGCTTTTGAGCAGGGCAACCCGACAGAAGACCAGCAAAGGGGGGTGTACCATTTTATAGTAGGTGCGAGTACTGGCATTTTAAAGTCGGCGACCTTTACCCGTGTAGACGCTCCTAATATGCGTGAGGCTAGAGTCAGTCGCGATAGAGCCGCTGGAGCCGAACAACTCAGAGAGTTATATAATGTTAATCTTACATTATATGGAAATCCTCTTATAAAACCTGGCCAGTATATATATGTTATACCTTCGCCGCTCGGTTTTGGAAGTCCGAAAAGTGCAAAGTCATTTGCGCGCTTCTTGGGGATAGGCGGCTATCATTTAGTGACGTCGGTAACAAATACTATTTCTCAAAAAGGGTATGAAACAAAAGTTACGGCGTTACATCAAGCGCTGCCTTACACAGAGACTAAAGACGTTATTTCTGGCGAGACGGAAGGTTAGGAATAAATAAAAATGCCAGTAACAGAATCTACAGAAAGCATTCCATATCCGGAAGATGAACTTACGGAACTCCGTGGTAGTAATAAATTATCAGTAAAGGAGGCTTTTTATGAGCGCAAGAAATACAAGGACCTTCCGCTTTTTTTAGATTTGCCGCGGCCACTCCGTTCGTGGTATAAAGCGTATTATTTTGGTAGAGTAGATCCTATTCAAAATGGGATAGTTATTAAGGGTTCTGGTCCGGAGTCCTGGGGTGATGTTTTTTTGTCACAGGATCAAAAGTTGTTAGAAAACCTTAGTCCGGCCCGACTTGAGGCGCTGTGGGCTCTTAGAAGGGCAAGCGGAACTGTGCCCGGGCTACATCCCAATCTAACAAGTCTTTTAAAACAAGTGAGGAGCGATGCGGGAAATGTATTCGTTTTTAATTTTGTAGCGGACGCATTTGAAGATTTGAAAAAGCACCTCAAGCACTACTATCAAGCAGATCCGTATGCCGAACAGAGTATATATTATAATCTAGAAGCGAATGCGGGATTTGAAAATTATCAAACTTCTTTTCGAGAATTTAATAAACCATGGAGCTCAAGACTTATAGGATGGATAAATTCAGATAAGAAAACATCCATGGAGGTGTTGGATTTTAAATCTTATGTCAATGAACTATTGAACTATATGGGCACTAAAATTAATGACATGCCGCTTACTTTAACTGGCTATGTGGTTTCAAGCTATTCTTCTCCTATGATTTCAGCCCTTTCTATCGAATTGAAAAAAAGCCCGGACTACTCAGAGGACAACCCAAAACAAAAGAAATACTTTGAGGACCCCAGCTTTGAATATTTTGTGAAGGCGGCTAGAAAGTACGGATTTTATGTGGACAGAAATGGTCCTTGGAAATTAACAGCCGACCCACTTTCTCCCCCCATGCTAGCAAGAATGGAAAAAAGTTACGGGCCTGCGCCAGAGTGTGAAGTGATCGGCGGCTATCTCGATCCTCCCATTAACTTTTTTGATACGTACTATCAAAAAACATATAAACTCGATTTGAATGATCCTCGGCTCGGGCTAAAAGCAACACTAAGAAGAATGTATAATGAGTTTGCAGAAAAACACCCTGGAGAAATCATAACAACGGACAGTACAGTTGGGTGCCCCACCGGGACAGCAGACAAGAGAGTGATACGATCACCTATTTCGATCACGGGGATAAACGATCTTGGAGATCTGTTCTGGCTTCATACTTATTTTAAAATTCGAACTTTGGAAGCCAATGTAAACTGCACTAATTACGATCAAAAGATTAGGACGATCAATGAGATATACAAGAATTATAATATCGAAACAGCTATGCGTTATATCAATAATGCAATTAAACCTTATTTATACAATGTGCATTTAGGCGAAAAAGCCTTGACAGTAGCGCCGGGCCCTGTTACAATAGGAACAGTAAAAGATTACTAGGAGGCTTTTTGTATTTTCAAACTCTCGACAGCAAAGGTGAGTGCTTGGGTTACTATGCCGACAACGAACTTCACTATAAAGATATCCCATTAGACGCCGACAAGACATGGAGTTATTCTCAGGCACTCAATGGGCGCCAAGTAGAGTATGCTCGCATCTATAGCGGAGGCAAGTCGCTCGCCGAGGCGTGCCCTGAAGATCTCAAGCCGACGTGGGGCAAGATTACAAGACAACTTCATGCTTTTCTTAAATCTTTTAG
>Ga0098033_1000436_pt1 | contig 19034 bp, 20 predicted proteins | sample 1_EtaG_FD_75049 | JGI IMG/M metagenome (GOLD analysis project Ga0098033, IMG submission 75049) | Marine viral communities from the Subarctic Pacific Ocean - 1_ETSP_OMZ_AT15124 metaG | ecosystem: Environmental > Aquatic > Marine > Oceanic | place: Pacific Ocean | collected 2015-01-07
ATTTCTGACCGCCTGGATTTTGGACCGGCGTTTTTAAAAACTTTTTCAGTTCGCCAATCGCACCATCTAGCGTAGCCTTTTCCAGTTTAAATGCGTCAGGATTCTTTTCTGGGTTTAGATTATCTGGAAGCATTTCAGGGGTTATTACAGTTGGTTTTGTCAAAAGCTCACCGGTTTCCTGATCAAAAATATTATTAAACACCCTACTGGTCAACACCGTCACATTCGGTATACCCTTTAACATTTTAAAATATCCTTCCTGTTGCACAACATTTTTTTGATATTTTTTCGAGATGTCGGCTGTTCGGTCCGCGCCAACCGTTCGCTTCCGTTTCTCATCCCTCTCTACTGACGCCTCTTCTGGAACGTTTATCATCATAACTGCAATATCGTACCCCAAATCAACTAGCGCTTTCATTTTCTTTACTTGCTTTGGTACTTCTTCGCCGGTCGTGTCAAAAATAATAGGATTGGCGATCGCAAGCTTGTTCGCCGTCATAGTGCGAACAGCGTTTTGTAAAATTTTCCGAGATGTTTGCTGAAGACCTTCTAACTCTGCGTCATCTCCCTTCTCAGAATTCGCAAACTTCATGCTGATGCCGAACGTAGGAAAAACTTCTTCAATATAAACATCAGGGTTAGACGTCCAAAAACCTAACTTATCCGTCGGTTTCCCTTTCAAATCTGGGGAGGGCGCGAGCGGTATTGTCAAATGATTTTTTATTAAATAACTTTTGCCAGCACCAGCCGGTCCAAACATATATAACGCTTTAAACGGGTATTTATTTTTGTGAATCGACGCTTCATCAAGAAGCTCCGGCGATTCCAACAGATAAGAATATGATTCGGGTCGATAAGACTCCACGAGTGCTTCTTTAATATGGTGACGAAGGCTTTCTAAAGTGAGGGTATTTTTAAGTTTCATCTAAACCCCTTCTCCTTTTTTAAATATTTGTCTAATACTTTCATGGCGCTGTCCCAGTCGTTGAAGGCGAAAACACCTTGAACCGGTTTCGGTAAGGCATATTTGAATTTTAGAATCAAAGAGAACTTCCAATTATCAAACGTTTCCTTATCCGTATCTTTAATTAGTTGTATTTTCTCTTCTTTTACCCCCGCCTCAATTAATTGTTTATATTTGAGGGTTTGCACAAACGCAACATCATGCGTTATCTCCGCGCACAGCCGTAGGAGGTGCAGGCCAACCTCGGAAGTAAAATTAATTAATTGCCCATACCTGAACAACTTGCCTATAATTTGGAAGGCTAGTGCCCCTCCGAAAAACCATAAAGCCTCTGTCATTTCTAACTCCTATTTAATCTCAAAAATTATTGGCGGCAAATTTTCTCCCGTACCCTCAAAGCACAAAACCACAGGAATTCCTATGGTTTTATACTTTTGAAATCTATTGTAGGAGATAATTTATCAGCGGCGGCGGGTGCGACGAGTGCGAGTTTTTTTAGGCGCGGCCTTGGAGCGAGGACTGACCTTGCTCTCTTTCAGCAAACGCGCAGCAACCCGCCGAGCAACCTCTTGAACCAACCTGTCATCATTGACAACTTCAATCCCTGCGGCCTCAAGCTCTTCAAGTTCCTCTTCGGGAGGCAGCTCTTCTTCACCAGGCAACCCTTCCTCTTCACCGGGCAACCCTTCTTCTTCACCGGGGAGCGCAGCTTCTTCACCGGGGAGCGCAGCTTCTTCTCCACCACCTTCAGCTTCGCCGGAGGTTACTTCAACTCCGTGCTGGCCAAGGGCATCGCTCAGCGCAGTAGCAACAGCATCAGCCACATCCTGCGCCATCTCTGTCGCAGCTGCCGCTGTATCTTCGGTGGGTGGTCCCGCCTCTTCGCCTTCGCCTGGAAGCGGCTCTTCAGGTGGCATCTCTTCGCCTTCGGGTGGCAGCCCTTCGGCACCTTCGTCGGGTGGAAGGTCATCTTCTTCTCGAATTCGATCAAGAAAGCCTTCGCCGAGGGGGTGGAGATTAGCCAACCCCATAAAGCGACGAACTTGGCTTTCGTCCAATCTGTTTTTCTTAGTCTTGCTCATTTTATGTATCTCCTTAAAACGATTTCTAGGCTTCTTCAATAAATAGTTCTTTCTTCAGGATAAAGACACTTAATGAAAAGAATGTCCTATCTCTAAATAGGTGTTTTATCAATAAAAAGCATAAATTTGCCCTGTCTACACAATCACCGCTGACCGGGGCGTTTCTTTTTGCTTTTCCCTGCCGTCCAATCGTCAACGCCATCGAACGCTGACATAATAAAATCGCGCAGTTCTTGTTTTTTAATCCCAAACTCTTTAGCCAAGCCCTTTTGAAATTTAGCGGCCACCTTATCCTCAATCTGTTTAATCCTAACAAAGCTGACGTGGATTCTGTCTGCGACCTCTCTCAAGGTCATGCTGCCGTTTTTTTCTATTGCTATTGAAGTGCAATTCAAGTCCTCTTCATAATCAATCCATTGGCGACAATCCTTTATCGGACAAGAAACATCCCCTTTCAGACAAGCCTTCGAACATGATGGCAAATCTCTTTTTAATAAAAACTCATAATCGTTCATAAATCTGGAAACTCCTTTTCAATTATATCAAAAATACTCTCTACTTCGCCCTCGCCGAGTAAAGAAAACTTTTCCTTCGTTTCTTCCCCAACCTCTAAAAGCCTCTTTGAGTCCTTTCTTTTTTTAATACTTTGCACGTTGCCCTTCTCCTTGAGCTGGTGTATAAAGTTTATTATTGCAGGATCTTTATCCAAGTATCCCGAAACCATCGCTCGAAAGAATCCCGTTTGTGTTAGCCCATCGTAATGCAATCGAATCTTTAAATCAGCGTGCCTCTTGTCAGTATCATAAAAAACTATTTTTTTTGTAGTCTTGCTAGCCACTATTTTGTCCTTAGAATGTGTGCGCTACTTTCCACTTGGCTTGCGTTCGTTTGGAGAATAAATTTTGCTTTCGCTTGGAACTCTGATATACTTCTTGCTCCGCTATAAGAAAGACCGCTGCGAATTCCCATCCCTAAATCATATATTATATCCTTGACCGAGCCTTTGCATGGTACTGTGGTTGACACCCCCTCCGGGGCTGAAGTCATTCGACCTCTCCAATCTTTTTGCGCGTCGAACGAAGCCATGCCTCGATAAAGTTTACACTTTCCACCGCTGTTATTTATAACAATTTCGCCTGGGGCTTCGGAGGTGCCTGCAAGCAAGGAACCAATCATTACAAAATCAGCACCAGCAGCTATGGCCTTAACCATATCTCCAGAATTTTTAATTCCGCCATCGGCAATAATTTTCGCCGGGCGGTCAGAATTGGCACAGTCCATAATGGTTTGAAGTCCCGGCACGCCATGGCCTGTTTGAATCCGCGTCGAACAAATGGAGCCGCCGCCAATATTACAACGAACTGAATCCGCGCCCCAATCTGAAAGCGCCTCATACCCTTCCCTTGTTGCAACATTTCCGGCCATCAGGTGCACCGTATCGCCGAACATCTCTCGGAGCTTATGCAATGATTTTTTAACAAGCGCGTGGTGTCCGTGAGCGACGTCAAGGCACAACAGGCGAGCGCCTGCGTCATATAAGGCAGTTGCTCGGTCCTCATAATCCCCTGTAACTCCTACAGCGGCACCAACGTTGCGCGTAGAACGGTCGCACAAGGCTTTAATGATCTTTGCCTGCTCTTCGATGGTGTTATACCTGTGAACTATGCCAAGGCCGCCAGCATAACTCATGGCGATCGCCATCTCTTCTTCTGTGACAGTATCCATAGGACTAGAAATAATTGGTACAAGTAGCTTGCGTGATTTATCCAGCATGTTGTGGATATCTACCTCTTTTCTACTTTCAACGTCAGAATACTGAGGGACCAGCAACACATCATCATAAGTTAGAGCCTCTTTCATTTTTCGCCAAACTCCTTAATTATTTTTTTAGCCTTCTCCCAACACACTGGGCAGTATAATCGCACTATACCTTGTTCACTCTTTACAACAACGTTCCACGACATTACCATATCTTTATTTTTCTTATCAAATGGGTCGTCGCAGGCGTCGCAACTCTCTGGAATTTTATCGAAAAGACCTATTTTTTCGGACATGTCTTTTTCGGCTTGGCGGCGCTTTTTAGCTAACCCTTTCCGTTTTATTTTTCTTGTAGTTGAACTCATTTTTTGTGCGCGTTTACATTTTTCTTGTTATGCTCGACAGTCTGCAAATCCCAGTCTGGTATGCCGTCTAGGAACTCATATTTCTTTCGTCCGGTCATTTCCTTCCAGCGCAAGTCTCCATTTATTTCTTTCGGATAGACGCCCCCGCCTATTTTCCATTCGGTATTAGAATTGTTTGCGAGAATCTTCTTCGCTGTCTTATTCAGGGGGTATATATATCTAAACATTTTCCCTTTTATCTTTCTCAACCCAACATGTTTCATGAACTCTGGCGTCAACCAAAACACTTTTTCTTTGGGAAGCTTCGTGTCGTTTTGTTGCGCCTCTCTAATCTTTCTTTCGTGATTCTCCTTGAACTCTTGCCGATAGCCCACGGAGCTTTCTTCGTAGTGCCAGCGCCAGTTATCAGCGCAGAGTTTGCGTGTTGACCTTGGGTGAATTTTTTCTCCCTTCGCCGACATATAGCTGTCAGTCCAATACTCGCCACCGTAGTAGAAGTTCGCAGCCTGATAGACATAGCCGCACTTGCCCATAATCCCATCGGCAAGGGTGTATAAAAATAGAACGTCTGGGCATTTCTCTTTTATCCACCGCACCAGCTGAGATATCATTTGTGTTTCAGAGTTGTGGGGTTCACTATCCAGCATACACATCTTACCAATTTCAAGGTAGTGAGCGGATTCCATATCAGTATTAATAATCTTTTGAATTGTGTGAAGCGGGCGTGTGCCCCACCCAAGCGTTACGGCTCCAACCATTTCCTTGCCCTTGAATACGCCCAACCAATGTCTAGTGAGTTTGGGCATGACCGGGCTATAATGATTGGCCTGGACCAGTTCTGTCGCCTCGAACTTACTAACCTCCCTAACTTCATATTTTTTACTTGTCATGTATTATCGCCCTGTCGACCCGAAACCACCTGGGCCACGTATAGTGTTGACGTTGATGCGCCCAGTTGTCTCTATAAATTTACAAGCTTCTACAGGTATCAATACAACTTGCGCCAGCTTTTCGCCTGGGTATATCTTTTGGACTTCGCCGCCGATGTTATGCAAATTAATAAATACCTCGCCATCATATCCAGAGTCAATAACACATGCGCCCACTATCAACCTACGTTTGGATGCGACTCCTGATTTGTTTTTAACCTCAAGCATATACCCTTCGGGCACCTCGACCTTTATGCCTGTGGGTATGATACACGATGACCCAGGTCCAACCCAATATTCATTATCCGAACCCACACAATGATTGTACTCGTCTGGCTTGTGGCAGTAGAAAACATCTGCGCCTGCGTCAGTTGCGTATGCCCTCTCTGGCAGTTTTGCCCCATTTCTTAGTAGTTTTACTTTCAGATTCATTGTCTCCTCCTACGCCAAAAGTTTAAAATTGTGTCTAATAGACCGCGTGCTAAAGCCCCATTGCTCGCTATACTCAAGTTTCGCCATATATGGTTGATTCACAAAAACTCGGTCCACGCCTTGTTTTACTGCCCAACACTTGATAGCTGTATTTTTATTGGTTGAGTCAATAACTTTTATAAGCCAATAAGTTCTATTATTCTTAGTCTTTTTCTCGACAACTTCTCGCGGTATAAACCATGCCACGCCCAATTCATTGTCCCAGTCTCCAATTGGCGGCACTTGGTTCTTATCAAGACCAGCCACAACATCTCGACTCATCACAAGCTCAAAAGGAAACACCCCTGTGAGGCTAACCAAATGTTCAATCATTTCCTCTGTTGTAAATTCTCCTTCTGGCGCGTAACGCTCAATGTTGTCATTCATCTTCTTGGTAGATTTCGGGCGGTCAACAGCAACAGCGGACCAGAAATGTTTGAGCCCCGTAAACCTATCGTCAACAAGACTGTTTAATGCTTGTCCGCGTATTAACACATCCAATGCTTTTTTGTTTAGCTTAGAATAAACTATTTCCTTGCTAAAAAGCAAATCCTCTACGCTGCTGAAAGGTCTGTGTTCAATGATTTGGTCAATCGCGGCTGCTCCAAGCCCCTTAATGGAATTTAGCGGAGGAATTAGCGTCTTTCCATCCTCCGAGATCTCCCACACCCTACCAGAAGTATTGATGTCCAAGGGAGCCAGCTTGAAGCCCATTGACTTCGCAATGTTGATTGCCTGCTCCTTCCTGGCTTCCGGCTCCTTGTCTAAGAACGCTGCCATCCACTCGGATGGATAATAATTGAAAAGGTGAGCGCATTGATAACTTAGAATAGAATAGCTGACAGCGTGCGATTTATTAAACCCATAGCCAGAAAAATATTCAAACTTGCTCCAAAGGATTTCGGCTTCACCTTTTGTGAGTCCCTTGTCCACACAACCATCAACAAATTTATTATGAATCTTCAGCTTCTTTGCTTCAACCTCGCCTGTGCCCTTCTTCGTCAGAAGTTTTCTCAACAGGTTTCCCTCGTCAAGCGACAAACCCCTTCCCAGTTTATGAGCCAGCAAAGCAATCTGTTCTTGAAAAATTAGAAACCCGTATGTTTCCTCTGTCACCTCACGAATTAACTCGTGAGCATATTCGATATCGTCTGGATTGCTCTTTGCATTCACATATGATTCGTGGACTTTGGCGCTCAACGGTCCAGGGCGATAGATTGAAGTGACCGCTGATATGTCAATGATACTGGCTGGCTTCGCCTTTTGGCAAAACTTCTGTGCGCCTTTTTCTGTGAACTGAAATATCCCTGCCCAACGCCCCTCGGTGAAAACAGAATACACTTGGTCATCATTGAAGTCAATTTTATCTGGGTGGAGGTGTTGGTCATAATAATTCTTCACCTCGGCAAACGTAGGCTCGACAACTCCGTGGTGCCGCTTGAGGATATGCCGGATAGCGCCCTCCATCATACGCAGCGAAGCCAGCCCTAGAATATCAAATTTGATAAACCCTAGCGGCTCCAGGTGGCGCACGTTCTGACCTTCAGACCAAGGCGTCTGGCGCACACCCCCACTATTAATTAAGGGCATCCACCTGTCTAGGTTCTCACCAACAACAACGCCTCCCGCATGCCGACTGACACTCCTTACCTGCCCATGCAAAGCCTCAATGTGTGTTTTTACATTTGGATACTTTGCAAAAAACGCTTGCACAGATGGTGAAAATTCCACCAGTTCCTCGAAGGTTGGAGTATATACACCCGCCTTAATACCGTGCTTCTTTTTCGCCATCGGGGTTGCTTCTTGAATCATGCGTGCGGTTACAGGATTAACTTCTTTAAACGGGATTTCATATAACTTCGCAATATCTTTGATTAAGGAACGCAGTTTCAAAGTATTAAAATTAGAGATAGGCACCACAGTTGTTTCGCCCCACTCTTCAATTAATTTTTCTTTGAGCAGCATAGGGTCCGAAACATCATAATCAATATCGGGGTAGTCAGTTTGGTCCTTTCGCATAAACCTTTCAAACAGGAGATCATATTTAAGAGGATCAACTTGGGTAATGCCAATTAGATAAGCCACAAGAGAACCCGCTGCGGAGCCTCGCCCCGCACCCACAAGTTGTACCTCGGAGGCGCGGTCAGCAATCGCCTTCATGGTCAAAAAGTATTTGGTGAAGCCTCGTTCTTCAATAACCTTGAGTTCATCTCTGGCGCGTTGCGCAACCACCGGTGCATCATCGGGAGCGTTTATTTCATATTCAGCAAGCCCTTCCTTGCAAAATTCTACTAGAGTTTGGATTGCGGTCTTTCCTTCGGGCACAACGAAATCTGGAAGGCGTACTACATCATCAGGCATGAATTCGTCAATACGGTCCTTGGCAATCGTGTAGGTGTTCGTGATTGAATCCATAACCAAGTCATCGTCATATTCTTCGCCGCAAAGCTTAGAATACTTCTTATAACTCTCCCACATCTGGTCGCCATTTTTGGGGTAGAGTTCATAACCAATCTCTTCTATACCCTCTGGAAGTTCCGACTCTAGCCAGGATGGTAGACCGCCCTTGCCGAGCCAGCCGAGCCTTCTATAAAGTTCGCGATCGCGCCAAGCATCTGGATTTGGATAGTGGCTGTCGGCTGTAGAGATTAAATTAACGTTATACTCTTTCGCAATTTGGATTATATATTTGTTGAGGGCGTGCTGCTGTGGAATGTTGTTCCACTGAAGCTCTCCATACCATCGGTCCCCAAATATTGCCTGCATACGCTCTGTCGTGCGACGCATAGCATCTAGAACAGCGTCATCACCATCGTCACGACAATCCCAATAATCACCAGCATAAACACCACCAAGACAAGCACTAGTGGCAATAACTCCTTCGCCAAATAAGCCAAGAAGCTTATAATCAACCCGAGGGTAGCGATAAAAGTTTTCATCTTTGAAGCTCTCCGATATGAGCCTAAATATGTTGTTCAAACCCGTTTGGTCTTGGGCCAACAAAATAAGATGGTTCCTTTTCTTAAGAAAATTGCTTGTCGAATCTTGTAAATTACCGCGCTTGCTGGCGTTTTCGTCCTCAATGACTGCGCCACCGGAGGCATTCTTTTTTTTCTTTTCTTTGGACGAATCGTATATTTCTTGCCATTTTTCAATTGATGGTGTGAAGTATGCTTCAACCCCAAAAAGAGGTTTAAAGCATTTTCCCTCCGCTTGCATTTTTTTTGCGTGCAAAACTTGATAGGATAACCCATTCATGTGCCCATGATCGGTCAATGCAAGGGCATCACAGCCGTTCTCATAGGCAAAATCCATGTGCTCTTGAGGATAGCCCAACCCATCAAACAATGACAACCCGCTGTGCGCGTGGAGCCCCACAAAGGGAATTTTTGATTTTATACGTTCATTCATCGTCAACCCCTATCGGATTCCACTCCTGATATGACAGGATACACTTCGCTGGTCTAAATATCTTCTGGGAATCATTTGAGCCTGCATAATCGCAAAATGATTTCCAACTATCAATTTTTCTGTACCATGGCAATTCAACATTTACTACTCTTTCTAGTGTATCAGATTTGAAAACTTTGTCAAGAGAAAAAAACCTCGCAGACCATCTTTCTTGAAGCGGCAATTTTTCTTTAGGTATGCCCGCCTCTTGCAACTGGCCCGGAACCTTTTCACCTGTCCCTTCTCCTCTGATAACGTCGCGATATTTAAAAAATCCGGCCTCGTCAAACGTAAACCCGGTATATGCTCCGTCGGAAACACTTTTGCCGAGGTAAGAAAGAAAAAAATCACGCCGACTAGAAATATCCTTTCTATGTTTTCGCACGATTTCCGGGTCATAAACCCCGTACGGGAAAGAAACGTAATATCTGTCGGGAATCACCCACTTGCTGATAAAGTTCGATATGTGATAAGCTGTCAGGGCTCCGTAGAGCACACTCCACGCTAGGCAATCCCTTTTGTTGCGGTCTTTCGGGTGGATGGGGACATAATAAATGGTTATTGGCTTGCGTTCGTCTATAGGAACCGACGAAAATTTGCGGCCCGTAAACACGGGGTCATATACATAGTCGCCCAATCTGTGACGGATTAGGGGCTGCATATCGTCGTTACAGACAAGCCATATAGTCTCACAGCCAGCAAAAGCGCACTCTATAACTGCCCGTTCAACAGCCAGGTAGTTAGGAGCAATTGGCATCATGCAGTCGTGCCACGGAAAATTGTAATCCAACGGCTGGCCAGCTGCGGGAACAATTCCGGCCAAATGAAATGTCTTTTCATTGGTAGGCTTTTGTTCTAGGGGCATATGCGCTCGTGGAGTTGATGCATATAGGATTTCTCGGGTTGCACAGATCTTATTATATCTTCTACTGGGCGATTGTCAAATATTATATCTTTTTGGTCTTCTGAGGTCTTCAAATTAATAAAATTTTCCGGCGGTAATACATCTCTGGTCGTCGCCTCTATCCTCACAGCATAATATTTGTATTTTTCGGGGTATTTCTGGTCCCTACCATTTCGTGACCCGCGAATCCCGTTTTCTTTCATCAGAGCCAATATTTTAAATCTAGCATATGTGTCTGAATACTCAACCTTATTTAATTGATCCCGCGTGAGATATGATACTGCCATGAGGTCTTTTAAGTCGTGCTTCCCGTCAAGCCTCTCCGATGGGTAAAAATATACTTCTTTGACGAAATCATCGTCCGTACAAAAGTAATCGTATTCGTGCTTGCACCCAGACCTCACATTGAACCAGTCCAGAATCTTGAATTTTTTTGGCGACAAAAAATTTGCAGATTGCCCTTTTTCAAAGTCGTTTAGTACATGAGACTCCAGACCATGAAGTTTTGTGTCATCAAATATTCTTAATTTGGTATAATCTATTTTCATTGAAGAATTACCACTAGCAACCACTAATATTTTTTTTTCGTTGGGTTCCACTCTAATTGATTCAGCCTTGTCGGAGAAAGGCAACTTACCGCTGACCGACATCAAATATGAAAGACGCTCCCAGAAAACTAACTTGGGAATCCCCACTGTCCGAACGCCAGCGCTTGTTTTTAGTTCAAAAGTGCTCGGTGGGAAGAAAAAAGAAGATAAGTCAAGGTCGGGTTCAAAAAAATCAAACGGTGGTGGTCCATCGTCTGTCGTTCTTATAAGTGTTGCATCCTTGGAGTATGCGTACACAAGAGCGCTTAGTCCGCCGCCGACAACAACTTCGTCAAATCTCAATATCTCCTACCACAGCTATCACATAGTTCTCTTGCACAAGGTGAAAGTTCTCACCCAGAACAGGAACGTTCTTAATCATGTGACCTTCAACCAAAACATGCTGACCTTCTTTATATGAAGGCTGGTAGCCAGCGCATTCAGTTGCGGAAGCTAATACTTTAACCAGCTCATACTCTTTAGATAAGTTGGCATGGTAATCATCAGGAAGCAGGATTGTCACCTCTTCCTTTTCTGGTTCTTCTACCACTTCAATTAGCAAGTGTTTATTTTTGGGTATAATATTCACGTGGCTCCTCCACTAAACTGTCTTAACAACATGGTCATAGAAGTCCATCAACTGTTCAATGTCAACATCTCCCTTTACCATGCGATAAGCTTTAACAGCTAAGCTGATTTCTTCCTTTGAAAGCCATCCATTCTCGACGTAGTTGCCCTTGAGGGCGCGTTTCTGTTCTTTGAAGGGCTCCATATTCTCTTCAATTGCGACCATTGATTTAATATAATCAGTGATTCGTTTTTCTTTTTCATTAACTTCTTCTGACATTATTTTCTCCTTTAAGAAAGATAACATAAAATTTGTGATTATTTAACCACATTTTGCATAGCCACATTGACTACAGGTAACACACCCATCTTGATAGACGAGCGAATCTTCGGCATCACATATGGTACAAGCCTTGTCTCCAGAAAATGCTGGCTCGCCATCGGTGATGTAATTCTTTAAAATTCTAGCCACGCACCTTGCGAAACTGAACATATCACTATCTTTATCCTTCATTAGTTGCTCAACCAAAAGCCTTGGACACGCTCCGTGGCGTAAGGACAAAGAAAGCATCCTGGTAAATGCAGATTCATTTGGGTTATCAAACACTCTTACAATATCTCTTACTACAGTTGTATCATCTTCCACGCCAAATGTCAAGTCATATCTGTTCGTTTTTGTTTTAAAACTGTGTTTTGTAAGTCGCCCCTTGGTATGTCTCTTCGGGATTTCAATAAGATTTGACAAGCCGCCCAAAACCTCATAAGGTCTATTTTCGTAGCGGCCCACAAGAATTGTCCACCTCTCCCCCTTGATTGTAGTGTGATGTATGTCGCAATCTAAGATGGATGGACGTTCTGGTGCACCATTCTGCGGGAAAGAGGACGAATCTTCTTTATCCGCAACAAGTACACCAGAACGACTACCGTCAACATATACAGTGATCCCTTTTAGACCCTCTCTCCAGCCACGCATATATAACTCCCCCACAACTTCCGGCTTGGTACCTCTTGGAAGATTAATTGTGGAACTAATCGCATGGTCAATATGCTGTTGAATTGTGGCTTGTATATCCACGCGCCTATTCCAATTAATTTGGTCACTCTCCACAAAGTATTTTGGTATGGTCGCTGCGCCATCAAAGTTATGTCCAGTGATTTTATAATATTCATTCACATTATGATGATATACACTGTATTCAACCCAACGGTCGCCAACATCATCGACAAAATCTGCTTCAATGTTCTTATCATTATGGCTCAACTTGCGCCGACGAATATAAGAGTTGCGAAAAACTGGTTCCAGACCTGAACTAGTCTGAGACAGGATTGATACACTACCTGTTGGAGCGTTTGTCAAAATAGAAATATTTCTGCGCCCATGTGATGCGATTAGTTTTTGCAAACGTTCGGGGAGGCGTTTGATAAAAACATTATTCTTCTCCTTGTCCCAGTCAAATATCGGAAAAGCGCCGCGCTCCTCTGCGAGTCGCACGCTCTCTTCATATGCGCACTCTTTCAATGTACCGTAAATTTTATCGATAATTTTAATGCCCCTCGGGGAGTCATATCTAACCCGCATGCGGGCTATAGCATCGGCGAGCCCATGAGTGCCCAATCCTGTTCGCCTACCGTCCAAACATGCTTTTCTAAGCTTGGACCATAATCTTTTTTCATCTTTGGTGTCTGCAATTTTAATAATTTTTGAAAGCTGCTCACCTTCAAGCTCAACCAAGTCGTCAGAAAGGCGAGTTGCCATGGATACTATTTTTGTGAAATGATCATAATCAAAATAGGCTTTGGTAGTGAACGGATTCTTCACAAAGTTTTTTAAATTTATAGATATTAATCTGCAACTATCATTAGCGGATAAAGGAATTTCAGCGCACGGATTGGTGGAGATAGTTTTGAACCCCGCCTCAGCATAACATTCAGCAGGCAAATTCTTTTTTATATTATCCCACATCAACAAGCCTGGTTCTGCGGTTGTTGTTGCACTATCTACAACTTTTTTCCACAGCTGGCGAGCTTGAATCAGTTTTGTATACTTTACCTCTTCGTCCGGCTTTGCATCTACCGGGAAGCGCAATAAAAATTCTGAATCATCATCAACCGCGTTCATGAAGTCGTCGCTCAGCTTAACAGATACGTTCGCCCCTGTGACCTTCGTTAAATCATGCTTCATGGTTACAAATTGCTCGATATCTGGATGGCGTACATCCATTGTAATCATCAACGCGCCGCGACGTCCATTCTGCCCCACCATCCTACAAACATAAGAGAAGAAATCTGCAAACGACCACGCGCCTGTGGTGGTCCCTGCTGAATTATTTACGGGCGCATCTTCAGGACGAAGTTGTGATATGTCCAGTCCAACTCCGCAACGCCTCTTAAAAAGATTTGCTAAATCTCGGCCTGAATCAATGATGGATGACATGTTATCTTTCGGACTTTCGACAACGACACAATTAGACAAAGATGCATGAACATGCTTATTCCCGCACCCAAACATAACAGAGCCTTGAGGTACAATATATTTAAAGCCGTCGAACGATTCTCTAATCTGTTCGTAAGAGAGGGCGCGTGCACCGGCGAACTTTTTTTCCACTCTGGCGAACTCTTTCGCCAATCGGTCATGCATATTATCTGGGGTTTTTTCCAATAAAATCCCGTTCTTGTCTCTTAAGGCATACTTAGTCATAAACACATTCAAAGCGAGTTTATCACCATTAAAATATTCTAGCGCTGTCGATTTATCCACTATCGTTCCTCCTGAATTCCTTATATTTTTTCTTCAACTGCTCCTGTTGTTCCGCTGCACTCTTGACAAGTGCTTGTTCTACACTGGTACCATCAGAAGGGAGAACTTTTATTTTCACCGATGCGGTATCCATGAACATGGGATATATTAAACCATCAGGACCATTTCTATTTTTTGCTATAAACATTCTTCCACCATTTGCACTCTTGTCTTGGATGGTCCTAGACACAGAAAAAATAAAGTCAGCAACGAAACACTTATTGAACGCCTCAGAAATCGATTCCATGGTAATTACCTCCGCGTTCAACCCCGAGCGATTCGTTTGAGATGCGGTGTAGCAAGGGCATTTATTCTCTTGGGCGATCGCTCGGAGGTCTTCATATATAGTTTCAAGCTCGTGCCTCTTCTCCTTCCGAACAACATTTGGTCGCAATAAATCTGCGTAGTCTACGATAATTAAATCTGGCTTAATATCTCTTTGAGCCAATCGTTCTAGGTGGGCGCGAATCGTGTTTGGTGATGCAGACTTCGTTGGATACTCTTTAATAATCAATTGTGCATCAAGGTCTTTGACTGTCTCATAAATACCCTCTTTACACTCGTGGAGTTGAGACAACGGTATACCAGTTAAACAACTATCATACCTGGATGCAATCACTGTTGGCGCTAGCTCCAGTGTATAGTGTAACACAGTTTTTCCAGCTTTTATAGCCTGAGTGCCTAGATGCACTAGCACCATAGACTTTCCGGCCCCTGTAGGGGCGATTACGACGCCTAGCTCGCCCTTTCCAAGCCCCCCTTTACATACATCATCCACAGTTTGCCAGCCAGTACTGGCCGGGTCGCGCACTTTTAATTTAAATCTCTCTTCAAAGTCTGCCTTGTAGTCATATCCAAAATCTGTGCTGGAGCCAAGCATGAGGGCGTCATTAATCACTAAACTAATTTCATCAAACGACGAGGACTCCAACAGGCCCACTGATTTAATCATAGCCTCTTTGAGTTTTTGTTTTCTACAAAAATCTAACGCAGTATCTTTAATATATTCTTCGCCGCCGATCTCAATTTCAGATTTATAGATTCTAGCGAAGAAATCTCGCGTCTGTTTTTGGGTCGCCGGGTTTTCGTCGTCCAACTCTGCTCTTAAGATGGTCAGCATGGCTTGCCTCGAAGGATGAACTCCGTACTTTTCTTTATAGCTAAAGATTTTTTGAACAAAAACTTGTAAATATTTTAACTCAAAAAAACCAATCGACAACACCTCTTTAATTTGGTCAGCGAACACTCGTTGGTCCATAATCAAGTGCGCCAAAGACTCCTGAAAAGATTTTCCAAACTTGGAAAAATCTGTAGCGTTGCTCATTAGTTTTCCTTTGCTCTCAGTTATCAGCGGCAATGCGCTTCATTGTTTGAAACATACTAGACCAATCAAAAGCCCCAAACCCATCCTGAGTCATCATCTTTAAGACCTCGGTCTTGTTAAATTCTTGGGGCGCTTCCTCAATCGCATACCTTACTTCCTCCTTGGCCTGGGGCGAGAGACTGGGAACATACAGCTGCATCAGCTTATAATTTTTTTCAATCACGTCGATGTTTTCAAGGATATTATGATGCACCTTTAGTTTCTTCTCAGTCTCGTCACAAGCGTCAATCAGTTCTTTGATATTGCAGCTCCGCTCTTCCGATAAAAATGGAAACCGCTTGGCCACCGTCGGCAACCCTGCGCCACCGACGCCATGTAGGTTGTCGCTCTTGTCTCCTACAATAGCACGAGCAAGAGCGAAGTTTAATGGGTGAATGCCGTGCTCCGAGGTTATTCGGTGTTTGTTTAATATAGCTTTCTGCGAAGGTCTATACAAAATTGTTTCATCGTCGCACAGCTGGAAGAAGTCTTTATCGCTCGAAACAATAATCTTTTGCCACCCTTTCAAAGAGGGCATAGACACCACGTAAGCAATCACATCGTCAGCTTCTATAGCGGGCAGCATGGTCTGCGATATTGGCATGCAGTTTAAATATTCTGCCAATCTCGTTTGCTGCCAAATCTTATTTTCTAATTCTTCGTTCTCTGTTAGATTCCGAATCTCGCGATTCAACCGAATAGGTTTTCTACCCTCTTTGTATCCCTTGTCAATACTTTTTCTCTTCTGTGATCCTCCCGCGCCATCCCAGGCAATGACGATTTGGTCTGGCTTGGTTTCTCTGACTAGTTTTTGGAGAATCTTCAAGAAACCCTTAAGGCCGCCAATTGGTTGTCCGTTTGTTGACAACGATGGGTCGACGATGTACGCCCTGAAATACATGTTGAGTGCATCAACAACCAGAATCCTCGGTTTAGTCATAATCTATACTCCATAGCTTCTATTATAACCGAAAAGCCTATCAAATGTCAATAAAAAAATGTATAGGTTCAGGGTGCGCGGCGCAACTTTTTCTTTTTGCGTTTATTTTTTTTCGGGTGCAGCTTCAGTTTCGGTTTGAAAATAAGGACGCGCCGTGGGTAAGCTTTGCGCGGATTAACGACAACCCAGTTATATGTTGGGCTGTTCGAACGGTGTGAGCGGTATGGCGCGTAGTGATAGTGTCCATATTGCCACGCATAATCGCCCAGGCATGCTTTATATGCAGTCTTGTGAGTTAGCCACCGCTTGTGCACCATTTTTATTAAGGAGTCTGGTACCCGGCCATGAAAAACCCACACCCCCTGAGTCTTGTTATATTCAGCCGCCACCAATGGCGACTTGGGAGTCAGTACTTTAAAACTATAAAAATAAATTATCGGGACGCCATGTTCCCAAGCGACGAAATATTCTCCAGTGTTAGAGGAATTTTCTCCGTAGTAAAAGGAGTTCGGTGTCGACTTGCAAGTTTTCGCCGATAATTCTTTGGGCATTAGCGATAGAACACAAGCCCCTATCAAAAAAGAAAATAGCAAACGTTTCATATTATATCTCTCCGTCGGATTCTTCGTCATCCATATCTTTGTAAAATTCCGAGGCGTCTCCCTCGCGTTTGTGAAATTTCATGATCACTTCTTCGTCCATGATAGACAAGACTCGCTCACGAAACTTTTTATCCTGCATTTTTTCCATCCATCTGCCCGGTTGAAACTTCTCAACCGTGCCGTCATCCATTTCCATAGAATACCAAGCTCCTGCCGAGGTCAAATATTTTGAACCCTTCACAGCATCAAACCAACTCTCTTCGTCTTGGACGCCAACGTCAGCACCCCACAGGATCTTAAAAGCACACTGGCGTCCTTGGGTTCCGAACCGTGACTTCTGAACTTTTACCTTCACCTCGGACCCAATACGGAACCCATTGTCATCTAGAATAAACGATGCCTTTGCCTTTCGTCCAGTTAGCCAAACTCGCAACGAATAAGCATAGTGCATCGCCTTGCCGCCAGGCGTGAAATAGGGGGTCGTGAGCGCTTCCGCAATATTGCTTGTGATGTTTGTTTTAAGTTGGTTCAAAACTAAAAGTGTTGACTTGCTATTGGCGATAGGCACAGTCAATTTCGACATTCCCTTTGAAAGAATTCGCGGCTTCACAGCCATGGACGATAATGGATTAAAATCCCCTTCAACGTCAGAAACAGATGGCGTTAACGCTAGTGAATCCCAAATAAATAGCATCTGATTTTCGTTTGTGCCCAATAAATCTTCAATAGTTTCAAGGACAAATTCGACTGAACGCGCCTGCACAGACAATACACGGTCAATATCACAGCCTGCTTTCTCTAAAAAGGAAGGGTCAATCGCGGACTCGGAATCAAAATAAATAACATCGATGTCCATCTTCTGAGCATTCGCTGCAATCTGCGCAGCCATGTAAGACTTGCCCGTGGATTCCAGGCCAGCAATTTCCACCACCTTCCCCACAGGGATGCCTGCAAGCTGCCCCCTACATACAATTGAATCGAGCCATCGCGAGCCTGTTGGAATCCATTGCTTCACTTCCGTTGGATTCTCCGACGACAAATCATGCGCGACATTGATACCGGCTTTCTTATTAATAAGATTCCGCATGTCGGCTATACTTAGTTTTCCTGCTTTTGTTTTCTTCGGTCTAGGCATATGAACCTCGTGAGTGAATAAGTTTGAGGCACCTGATGACCCTGTGCCTCCCCGTGGGAATAAGAACCTTGTTTTAGCTCTTTGTTTGAACGAACTGATAAAGCTTTTCAGCCTCACGAATCACATCATCTGTTGTAAAATATCGCGGTTGGCTAACGTCCTTATTTTCCATCGCTAGATGAACGTTAGTTTCGCAGATATCTTTTGCGAGATGCAAAAGCTCGTTTCGCAGCTCATAGCCGCTTTTATTTTCACTCATAATATAACCTCCTGTGTGTGAGTAAATTGAGGCACCTGCTATCCCTGTGCCTCCCCGTGGGTGAAGATTTTTAGCTTAGAAGCTCTTCAAACGCTTCCGACACGGAACTGGAATCACCACTAGACTGCGAAGCATTATATTTCACAGTCTCAGTAGAGGCTTCTTCCGCATCATCATCCCCAAGAAGATGTTCATCGAGCATTGCTTTGACTTCGGCTGAAGTCTTGCGGTCGAAGAGATCTTCAAACTCGGGAATACTCTCAAGCAACTCTGCGCACTCTTCGGATGTCTTATCAGCACATACCGGAGAGGTTGAGCGCTTGGGAGTGAGCTTGGTCAATGGGAATTGACCACCGGGCGGCTTGCCGTACTTCATAACGAGGTCGGTGCCGGTGTCGACATCAGTGATGTCGCCATACTCGGGATTGAGAACAAGGTTCAACAGCGTTTCATACGCCATCTTTCCATAGCCCCAAACCCGCACGCCGTTTTGCTCTTCACCGCGCACAAAGACGGGAGAGAAGAAACGCTGACGTGAGAAGAGAGACTTAGCCATCTTCTTACTGTCGTCGTCGCCTTCGCGCCAAAGCTTGCTAGCGAAATCGCATACGGAACACTCTTCTCCATAGTTCTTCTTCGGACAGAGGAACCCGGAGTTTTTGCCCACGTTATAGTGGAACCAGAAATCCTTAAAAGGATCTCCATCAGAAGTAGGAATCACACGAATCGTCTGTTCCCCCTCTTGCGGTCGCCAGAAGGCACTAGACCTTCCATCACCACGGCTTTCGAGAGCTAGTTTTTTTGCTCTCATTTTTTTCAAATCAATACCCATTGTTTCTCCTTTCGGGTTAAAGTAAACTC
>Ga0098033_1000437_pt1 | contig 19028 bp, 22 predicted proteins | sample 1_EtaG_FD_75049 | JGI IMG/M metagenome (GOLD analysis project Ga0098033, IMG submission 75049) | Marine viral communities from the Subarctic Pacific Ocean - 1_ETSP_OMZ_AT15124 metaG | ecosystem: Environmental > Aquatic > Marine > Oceanic | place: Pacific Ocean | collected 2015-01-07
GTGTGAGTAGCGTTTGTTACCTTGGCTGTATTAGCCGTGATCTCAGTGTTAATCGAGTTGGCTAATTTGTCAGCATCTATGGCATCATCCTTAACCATAGCAGTGGTAATAGAGTCATCAGGAGGAGTAACAGCCTCTCCTATGTCGAGGATTCCAATAACCTCCATCGCATCAGTAGTAATAAGCGCAGTATCCAGAGTAAGGGTCACGCCGGATACGGTATAGTTGTTCTGCTGTTTAACCCCATTTATTGTGATAATCAGGGATTGCTCACTTGCGGGTGTCCAAGTAAGTGTATGCGTAGCAGACGTTGAGCCTGTTACGTTAACCCTCCTTATGTCAGACGCTTTCTGTTCGATGCGGCCTATGTAACTCATGTTATTTCTAACACGCTGATAAAGCACTCAAGGTCTGACACGGCGCTTGCCGTGATCGTCAATTTGTCCGAGGCTTCAAGGTTGATTGGTTTATCCAGAACCAAGGTTGAATCCGCTGGGACGGGGATTGTCTTCCCCACATGGTAGTAGGTCGTTCCAGAATTGTCGTACACCTCTATAGTCGCGTCCACGCTGGATGTTCCGTCCACATTGGACAGGTACACCGCGTGAATTACGGCTTCCGTGGCGGATGGACAGGTGTACACATCAGTCCTTGATGCCCCTATCGCGGCCCCGGCGTTCTTAAATGCATTTGCCATCTTTTTCTAGCCTCCTAATGCCAGTGCCATTGCGGCACTATTGTCTGTGGCCGCTATTAATAAGGTTTCGTTGCCGCCGTCATTGGTTTCCGTAAATGTGATATTCGCCCCTTCGACCAACTTCCCGTTGAGATAGCCGGGTGTTGTGTCGTTCGATGAAACACTTACCTTTACATCCGTGTCAACAGTGATCGTCTGCCAAGATGTTCCCGACAGATCATAAACACGTAACGCCGGGATCGTGTTGTCAAAATAAAGGCAACCGTCAGTCAGCGAGTTGCCGTCATTATCAAGTGTTGGCGCGGAACTGAACGCGCCGAGATACCGATCATCAAATGAATCGTAACTGGCGGCGGCTGATGTGGCTGATGCGGCGGCACTCGTAGCCGATGAACTTGCTGATGTTGCACTGGCGCTTGCATTCGTTTCTGCCGTTTCAGCCGCAGTTTGTGCTGTCTCTGCCGCCGTTTGTGCGGTTTCAGCATTTGTCTCCGCTGTCTCAGCGTTTGTCTCTGCGGTTTCGGCATTCGTTTCTGCGGTTTCGGCATTCGTTTCTGCGGTTTCAGCCGCGGCCTGTGCTGTCTCTGCCGCCGTTTGTGCGGTTTCAGCCGCGGCCTGTGCAGTTTCAGCGTTCGTTTCTGCTGTCTCAGCGTTTGTCTCTGCTGTCTCAGCGTTTGTCTCTGCGGTTTCGGCGGCAGTCTGTGCTGTCTCTGCCGCCGTTTGTGCAGTTTCAGCGTTTGTCTCTGCTGTCTCAGCGGCGGTCTGCGCTGTCGAGGCCGCGGTGGAACTTGCGCTTGCTTTAGCCGAATAGTGTAAAGCACTGTATTCGCTACCATCCACTGTGGAATCTTCTGCGGTCTGCGCCCAATCCTTCGAACTCCCGCCCAAAGTTGCGCCCGTCATCGATGCGCCTTGCGCCCATGCCTTCGCAGAACGATCATCAGTACCCGCTCCGTTTACAGCGTCAGCGTCTTGCGCCCAGGATTTAGATGAGCCGCCCGTACTTGCCTCCGTTCCTTGAGCATATTCTTTCGATGAATAACTGGCGGTATCAACAAGCCCAGAAGCCACGGCCCATTCTTTCGCCGCACCCTTTGATGCGGTTGTGGAAATCCCCGTACCGCCGACTGCCCAAGATTTTGCCGAATGATCCGATGTCGAACCGCTTACGCCGCCGTCTGTTTTTTGTGCAAAGTCTTTAGCAGAGCCTCCGGTAGAAGCCTGTGTCCCTTGAGCATATTCTTTTGATGAGTATGAAGTGCCGTCTACGGTTCCAGAAGTCTCGACGCTCCACTCTTTAGCCGCGCCCTTGGAGGCCGTGTCCGAAATTCCAGTCCCCCCGACTGCCCATGCTTTTGCTGAGTGATCTGACGTAGCGCCACTAACACCGCCATCGGTTTTCTGTGCGTAATCCTTTGCAGACCCACCTGTTGAGGCTTGCGTTCCCTGCGCGTATTCTTTAGCGGAGAATTCGCTGGTATCAACAGCCGCTCCAGTAGAGGTGGCCCATTCTTTAGCCGCGCCTCTTGATGCCGTGGTGGTGACATCAGTCCCCCCGACTGCCCATGCTTTGGAACTGTAATCCGTGGAATCGACAATCCCATCCGTCTTTCTCGCCCAATCACGGGCCTCGCTGACGTTTACCATCAACTCCCACTTTGCGGCGGCAAGATCGGTTGACCAAGTGCCTGACGTATGGGCAACGATACAGACATAGAGGTTATCGGTACTGGCTCCAGCCGCCCCGTCTACTACGACATCCCGTAGTTCGTATGCAGTGGTGGTCGCCCAAGTGCCTTCCCAACTACCTACTCCGGTCTGGAGTTCCAGGTCACCAGAACTATCGAACCCTATAGCCTTGCTTGCTCTAGCGGCCGCATTTTCAGTGAACTCGAAATCAGTTGATTCATCAGGCAATTTGATTGCGCGTTTTATATTTGTTTGGCCCGTATCCCATGCCGTAACGAGGGCATCGAAATCACTCTTAACAACGTCGCCTCTTGCAAGAGTTCCTTTCGTGTAGGAGCCTTGCCTAGTGTAATAATCGTTAGCCATTAACGGCGAATCCTCCGTGGACTGTAGTGAACCGTCACACCTTGTAAGATGTGCGGTTGCTCATAGGTTGCTTCAGAGAGAACGAGAATACCCATATTGGTTCCGACCCCATCTAAATTTTCTTCTGCGGTTGAAATAACTTGCCCGCTCCAGTTGTAGTTATCCCAGTTATGGATGTTCCAGTACCCACCACTACCTTGAACTGAAAGGTCACGGGTGCGAGCCTCCGGCACGTTTGCATCTGCATAAGAGAAGTCAGGCTGGAACTGGAGCGCAATGCTTGAATCTCCTGACATCTCGAACTGAATCTTGCGGAACCGCTTATCTCTGGTGGGGGAATCAAAGTGGTAGTACGAGAGTCGGAGTATTGCTTCAATCTCTGAGCCATCAAATGATGTGCCAGCGTCCAGTTGGTAGATATAGCCATCGTCTGATCCGAAAAACAGAATCTCATTTCCATCTGTGTCTTCGGCAGAGCAGACTGTATAAACAACTTTATCTAAATCAATACGAATAAACCCCGCCAACTTGTTTCCCGAAAATGTGGCGTAGATAGCCGTGCCATCGTTAAAAAATAGACGGTACTGCCCTTTCTTTCTCACCCTGATTGAGGCTATAGATAACCCCTTCTTGTCATCAATGAGCGGTTTTATCTTTTTGCTGATGGCGTTCATGGTGAAATCGCCGTAAGCATTGACCGCTGAGAAGGTCGTTACACCACGGTCATCTAAAAACATGGTTTCAGTTAGGTTCTGGATCGTCCACTCAATCGCACCAGAATTGTCCGAAAAGGTTTTCAGGTTCCAATCTGCTGAACTTGTTCCATACAGTATGTAGATGCGGTTTCTGTTAAAGATCGCCATCGCATCACCGGGCATAACCTGAAGCCCTGAAATCTCGTCACCAGTGCCTAACTCACTCGCGCCTGTAACTACACTCCATCCGTAGGGGTCACCTATAGATGAATGCTGTAGTGAACCTTTGTGGAACCCGAGGAAAAGATGCTTTTTATGCGCGGCTAAATGTTTCGGTGTGTCAACCGACATCCCTGTGAACAATGGGACGGCATATGTGCCGTCAAACTCAAATGCTGTGTTAAACCCATCGACCCAGTACAGTCGGTTTGTCGATGAGGAACCGCCAAAGTTGTAGTTGACGAACTCATATCTTCCACCGGGAATTAGTGCGACAGTGACCAGTGCGCTTGTAGACACGGCCACCGTAGAGGCACTGACTTGCAGATTTTCGGCAGACTGGAATGTCCCTGTCACACCTGTAAGGACGAACACGCCGGTTGCATCACTGCCGCCAACCGTGCCTGTTCTGATTGCAACACGCCTTACAGTGCCGGTTGCACTTGATGTAGCGCCAGTTAGCGTAGCGCCTTCTGTTACAGCGGCACTCCCAGTATTAAACTTGATGTATTGACCAAGATCGACTGCCGCCCAACCAGAGGAAGATGCTTTGAACATCTTACACTCAGTCGCACCCGCGTTATCTCTGAAGGCATAAGTCGAGCCGTTGTAAACCCACACGCCCCGTATCGGGCCTGATCCGGTTACTGTGCCGATCTTAGTTCTTGCGCGTTCAATCCCCGCTTGTGTATAAGTGGTATCAAGCGCATCGGTGGTTGCGCCAAGCGCGTTTTCAGCGGTTTTAACCACAGCAACCGTAGAGGCACTGACCTGAATATTCTCCCCCACTGTGAAAGTACCTGACAGCAACGCCACAGCCATATACCCGACAGCATCGCTACCACCATATGTCCCGCTTTCGACTACTGCGTCTGCAATGAGTTCGGCAGTCGCTCCAGATGTGGCCCCGGTGATCGTATCAGTATCAACTGCCGCTGTCGTCCCGGTGTCGAACTCAAGAATGTAGTAAAGACTCTCTGACGGTTTTGTACGTCCATCATATCTCTCGTACCCGTCTATTCTTCTGTAGCCACCTTCCGGGTAGACCTCGTAATTCTTTCCGTACAGCAAACTTCCCGGCTCTTGCGATAACGCGGGGTCGGTTAGAATCTCTCCACCCCGAAAGGGGAAGTACTTCGCCCTCATAGAGGACGCAGAGAACGAAGACCGACTAATTAGGTCGGCATAAATATTGGTCATATAACCTGTACAACCTGATCAGAATCTACGTTGCCGAAGCGTCTAGTTCTCTGACCGGGCAGGGCTTGTGATTCCAATTTGTCGAGTAGGTCTTGATATTCCGCCGAAGAGGCTAGGAGTATTTCTGGAGCCTCTTCACGTTCCGCCCACATCGTCTTCGCTCTCGCAACGACAATGCGGTGATACTGCACTGGGATTGCAGAGTTATCGGTATTGGCGGCGAGTTTTGTTGGAGTACTCCAGTAATCAGCCGTGATGGTGTAGGACTTATCGGGTGGTGGGTCAACGATAAGATTACTATCTGGTTGAACAACAACATAGGTCGGTGTTGAATTTGTCGCAGTGCCTTGTCGGTGATCAGTTCGATACTCGACATAACTCAACGGAGTGAGATGTGTGGAATCGTCTGATGTGTAATCCAGATAGAAGGACCGCATATCCCAATTACCTAGATCAGTCGGCTTGGCAGTGGCTGGCGCTCTTGTTCCGGTGGATAGGGTGGAACTGTATTGGCTCCAGAGGAAATCCCAATCATGCCAAAGGCTCTGAATCTGGTAGTCAGCCTCCGCAACGAAATCGACAATAACCTTTAATTGGCCTTCTTGATTCAAGACGGTACTTGGCCCTGTGCCAGATACACCGACTTCTTGCCTAACGGCTTGCGATAATTGAAGGAAGTTCATATTTCATATCTTTGTGCTGTTCGATGGCATAGACCACATCATCGGGGGCAATATTTACAGCGCACATAGCGCCACCTGTTCGATCATCCTGATTACAGTTCTTAAATCCATAGTGCATCTGGTGACACGGAAAGCAACCAACGTCTGTGGGTTCTAGTGCGGTTGTGTTAATCCAATGCTTCGTGAGATTTTCAGGCGATGAATGGGAAAGCATCACAATTTTTGCTAAATCCTCTGAACTAACAGCATTCAACACGCCCGTTTCTGGCCCCACTACCATGTCGCATCGTTGAGCAAATGCGAGGGTTTCCCTGATACTCCACTTACCACTTCTTAGGAATACTCGCTTTTCTTTTTCCCATCCCGCCTCAAGTATCTGGCAAGCCTCATCACCTACCATAATGAAGCGAATATCGGGGTGGGTAACGAGTAGTGCCGCCATCACGTTATCCATGAACGGATACGCCTTGTGGACAGAAGAACCTGATAAAGCAATCAGGACGGTATAGGCTCCATCCAAGCGCATCTTCTTACGCTGTTTCTTAACCCACTTTTTCTCTAAAGTAGTTGGGTAGAATTTATTCTTAAATCGACGCTCGACTTCTGCCGCATCGTGCAGGGCTTCAGCGTAATTCTTATTGAGTTTCTTGTGGCGCTTTGCCTGTGACCACTTATAAATATCTTGATCAGGAAGACAGAGTAACTGCTGTTCGATCACACCCCCAAGATTATGGAAACGGTCAAACAGAGGGGCGAGCCTATCCCAATACGGCCCTAACTCATTGTTCGGAACTTGATCGGTTTTCTGGATTAAGAGTTCATCAACGTTAGGGTCACCGTGAAGTAGGTCAATACCGTTCTCTGTCACATTGACACAGACCCTTTTCCCCTGTGCTTTGATTAAGGGAAATATGGATGAAATTTGGACTAGATCACCGAAACCACCATATCGAACAAGGCAAACTGTGTTTTTCCGCTCGCCACCAAGATCTTTATCAGTTAAGTCCTTCCAATTTTTTTCAGGGACGTAAGTTGATTTCAAATGGGGGAAATATCGTATTGGCCAGTATGGACGTTGTAGAGCATCTTCCCCTTTACACAAGCCTGTAATTTAGAATCCCACGACCAACCTTCTTTTGCTTCGCAATGAGCCTTTTTCTGCGCCTCAGTCCACGATTCTTGTTCTGGGCGAGTTCTTTCGATCATGCCCAACTTTTCCATCTGGTCGTACAAGGCTTGAACATCGGGATGCGTGTGTTGACCGGGCAAACCAATCGCTGTCATCAATGCATTGATTGCCGTGTACCCCGGCAAGAATGATCTGAAACCCGGATTCTCATTGATCTGCTTGGAATGTGCTTGGTTCAAGGCTTCAATACTTAATTGAGTGCCTTTTTTAGCCATGAAGTTCTCTATTTGCTCAATTTGCTGTCGCTGATTGAGTTTTGAACTGAGAAGGCCCAACTTTGAAAAGAATCCTTGATCGGTGTAGTTTTTCCGTGAGATATGATTAAGGAAGCCCTGTATTTCCAAGCCCTTAGATTTAAGCGAAGCATCTGGATCATCAAGGGCGGAGTAGAACTGTTTTTGGTCGTACTTGCTGACTTGGGGCGGTGGGGGTGTTGTGGTTGGTGCGGGGGTTGTCGGGCTAAACTGCGTACCCTCATACGCACTGTAATCGACATCCATAGCGCCATAACCAAGGCCCGAAGGGTCTTTGCCCATTGCGGCTGGTGCAGTGCCATCCAGACCACTGCCATAACCAAGGCCCGAAGGGTCATCGGTTGGGTTTACGCCATCCCATCCATCCATGCCGGAACCCATAGCGTCTTGGTTCCCGCTCCCATGCCCTGACCCCATACCGGAGCCGTCTTGGTTACCGCTTCCCGGCCCCCCGTGTTCTGCGTCAGGCATGACTTAACTCTTGTTCAGTGGTCGCGCTCGACGAATCGGCGCAAGAGAAAATGACCACATCTTCGGTGTTGGATTGAGTTCTTGCGAATACTCCACGCCAGTTTCCCAATCATCAACCGAGTGCGCTCCATCCTCACCGCGACAGACGATGGATGACTTATCCATGTCCTTGATGTGTTTCCAATACTTATTGTCTTTCATGTTCCCATCCAAAAAGAAAAGGGGAGAGCCGAAGCCCTCCCCCATTCAGGTTTACCGACCGCCATCCAGACGAGTACCCCGTGGGGCGCTCGACGGCGTACCAGTGCCTACCGGCTTCTGGTCTTTACCTTTGGAGGCAAGGCCGAGTTCTTTGTGGGAAGCGGAGATTTTCTGTTGATCAGAAAGACCGCTTTTAACGCCCACTCCAGAGGTTGACTGTGCCATATTATTCCTCCTTTAGGCCGCCGAGTCCCACATTACAACGCGGGCCTGTGCGGCAGTTGAGTGAACCAACCCAGCACCACCTAAGTAGTACCAAGCAATACCACGACTACGACCATAGTCAGTCGGTATCTTTCCACGAATCTCTTCGGGGATAGCGACTGCTTCGGCCACAGTGTCAGCACCAAGGAATACAGCCCAATCACTCGCGCTGTTAGTCCATGCGCCAGCGGCAGTACCTAAACCAGCGGCGGCTCCGCCCTTGGCACGATACGTCTGCTCAACGAAACGAACTCCCTCGTAACGACCAGTTTCGCCATTGCGGATCATCTGGAACCCGGTTTCGACATACTGCGAGATCGATTCCAAGTTGTTTTTGAGGGTGCGGAACGTGGTTGGCCACGCAATGCAGAAATAATCGTCGCCTTCATAGGCTGGGATATTCCTCTCTTTCATTACGTCTACAACTGCCTTGATGTGGTCTTTACCCAACGCAACATTGTTCGTCAACGTAGCAGTACCATCAGTGGTGAGAGTCACCGTATCGGTTGCTGTACCCGCTGTCGGAACAACACGCAAAGGTGTGGCATCGATCTGGTCTGCAACCAAACCGTCCATTACCTGTGCCGCATCGATCTTTAAGACCTTGTGTATGATTTCCTTAACTGGATGCTCAGACAGATCATCCAATTTGGAGGTGAAGGGAATTGAGTTCCCCATCTCAGAAATCGTCATGGTTCCTTGAGTAATTGTGAAATTAGTTTCAGCAATCGACGTGCCTTCGGTTAAGGCCGCACCCGCTGTCGCAACAGTGGAGTACACATTCCAATGGAACGTATCACCCTTGTTAAGACCTTGGTGAGCGGCATCCTTGACATCAGCGAACTGACGAAACTTCACAATCGGACGCAGGGAAACACGCAATTCCTTTGACAAATTGAGCGAGTACATATACCCACCCATTGAGGAGGTTCCCCAAACTTGTCCAGCCATAGTGTGTTACCTATGTTAAAAGTGAAATTAGGAGATCAGGCGGGTTGGCCCCGTTCTTTCCTCATCTCCGCGATGACATCGGAATAGGTCGGCTCCGTGGTGTCCTCGCCTATATGGGCGCGTACATTTTTCGGAGTGACTTCATCCATGTTCTGCTTTCTCTCTTGACGAGTGTCATCGGAGTTCCCGCCCAATTCATCCGCGTAAGTCATAATCCACTCACGGGCAAAGTCGCCCGACTCTTGCATGATCTCCCACGGGTCGCGGGTAGGGTTTTCCTGATAAAGTTCAGCAGAACGGCGGTCAGCGACAGCCAGTAACGAAATGTCTTCAGCGATGTCCGAATATTCCTCCTTGAATAATTCGACTGCTTGCTGGCGACGAAATTCGTAACCTTGTTCGCGGGCCGTCTTCTCCTCTTCACGCATCTCAGCCTTCGTCCGGTTAATGATTGATTGAACATCAATCTGCGGTGCTGGTTTATCTGCGTTGCGTATCTGCTTTAACAAACTATTTGCTTTGGCTTCCTCGCCTTGGAAAAGGGCATCGTGGTATTGCTCATATAGAGCATCAGTATTCGCGTCCGAAGATGGCGATGCTTGTTTCTCAACGTCTTGCGATGGCTGAGAGGACTCTAGGTGAGTCCTGTAGTTATTCAGTTTGGCCTCATACTCCGCCAACTCGTGTTGACGTTCTGCGGCCTCCTGAAGTCTCTTATCAGCAGTGGAATTTTTCTGATATTGCGCCAATATATCTTCATACAACACTTCTACCAGTTCGCCGTCCACCTTTGCAGTGACATACCACTCGTCACCTTTCTGGTAAGCGGGAGAAACAAACCCTTGTTCCTCTTCCTCTACTTCGTCAATTACTTCTTGCGGGGTTTCTTCGACACTCTCTGCGATCCGCTCAATCTCTGCTTCATGCGGGGAGAGGTGAGGTTCCTCCTCTGACAGTTCCTCGACAACTTCATCAATAATATCGGATACGTCCTTTTCACGGATGGCGTCCATAATTACTCCTGTATTTCAGTCAGAGTTTCCTCTGCGTGTTTCGCTTGGTTAATAGCCTCGTCTAGCCATGAAATAACGACTTGAGGTAACCTTGCACGGAATTGCAATTCCCGAATGGTGTCTTCATCAAAAGGTTCGGCGTTCATCCACGCTTCAAAAGCCTCTTCTCTGGCTTTCTTTGCGCGACCCACGATGTATTTCCCAATAGGGGACTGCAAAAATTCCTTTGTCTGGAGGCCAAGTCGGGCCTCCGCAATCAACAAATCAGTTTCTTCCATTAACCCTCTGCGCCGGGAATCTTCCCGTACTTGTCGTTCATCAGAACATCGGACATCTGTTTCCCTTCGTCGTTACCGGGGGATACTCCAATGTTGGGTTCTTCCATCAACATCTTATGAACAAGGGCTTCTTTCTGTAGAAGAAGTTCCCCTCTTGCGATGTCGTTTTTCTCCGCCTTCAAGCGGGAATCAATAAGTGATATCTGGTGACGCAACTGGCTCACGCGCTCGCCCGTTTCGGAAGAGATTTGGGTGGATGTAATATCGCCCATAGCCTTCTCTTTCGCGGCGAGGATATCGGATTGACCTTTGATCTGAGCCGAAAGAATCTTCGCCTGTGCGTCGATCTGTTTGGCTGATCCCTGATCCATCAACTGCTGGACAATTCCAGACACCTCTTCGATCTGTCCTTGCATCTCCATCAGACGGGTCTGTTCTTCTTCTGCGATAAATCGTTTGGCATCCTTGTAACCCAAAGCACCAAACACCTCTTTTGTGACCTCTGCCTGATTCAGATAAGAAATAATGTCGGGGTTTATCTCCCCCATCGTTCTGATACCCAACAAAAGCCGTTCAATCTTTCTTACGGGGTCTGTCGCCCCAGTTCCGACATTCACCCCCACGGTCATCTCATGCCGTAGAAGATCATCGGTGTCTTCTCCTGTGAACCTCTGGTAGTAACCTGGTTCCATGTTCTCGTCCTGTTCGGCCCGATTCGCCGCAACAGTTAGCGCAACCTCGTCAGTTTCGTAGTACTGCTCTAACCGGATCAGTTGCATGATCACTGGTTCAAGCCATGTTTCTGCGAAAGTGCGAATCATGTATTCCATGATGGAGTTAGCGTTGGAAGAGAGCATCTCCATACCGCCAACCGTTTCATTCATCATCCGATTACTCTGGACACTTCCCTGAGAGAAGTTGCCAGCAATATCATCAAAGTCGATGTTCAGCCGATCCTGTTCTTCGTATGAACTATTTGTAACATCGGGCGTTGGAACCATTTGCACATCGGTCATTGGGTCGTCCATCATCACTGAACCCCCCGGCACACTTCTTTTCAGCGCGTGGATATCAATGTTGGCACTTCGACGGATGTGGTAACGCTTATTCAGGACAAGTTGTACGTTGTCTGATCTCTGGTTAGCAATATCGTTGGATGCGGTCTGTAAGTCCTGTGTCAGTTCAACCAGTGAAGTCGGATAAACCTTGTGCGCTTCGATGACGGAGTTACCCATCACATACGGGCGTTCCCCCTCTCTCAGGTGTGGGTAAATGTCTGTCAGAGGTTTCGGATCGGTCAGCATGAACTCAGTTCCCGCTGTGTAATAAACCCAATCCCTACCGTTTTTTCTCACGATGTTCTTGTGGATAAAAATCGTGGTGTATTCAGTCGTGTTCTCCCGTCGATCCGCAATCGGGTCTTGTCTTTTACCCTGTCGGGTCTGACGGGTGGAATCGAACTCTGAGGTCTTAGAGGCTTTCAGTAGTTCACCGATCTCCAGATGCTTCCACTTCGGCTCTTCAGTTTTCGGATCGATATCCCGCATCTTCTCTAAAACATCTTGTAGGTACATCGGGATCACTTCGATCACGAATGGGGAGGAATTCACCGGATCGTTCCAATCCGCCGCCGGGTCTATCCTGAAGTTCTCAGATGCAATCAAGCGAACATAAGGACAATCCTTAATTATCTTGACTTCTTCTTGGGATTCTTCCGCTTCGGTTCCATCCTCATTAAGAACAGGCTGGCCCTGTTCATCAAGAACAGGCCGCTTCTTGCGGCTTTTTATTTCCTTGTATTCCCAATACTGGTGGGATACGACAGAGCCAAACACAAGGGCTTCTTGATAAGCCGCTACCAGAGTCTGGAACCACGGGATGGTTTTCGTCAGGCGGAACTGGAGCAAGTGCTTTAATATCGTTGCGGATGCTCTTTGCTCTGGATCGGAATCGTTCTGCGGGTAAACAGATACAACGTCTTCAGTTGCAAAAAAGGCCGCTGTGACTGCGGCCTCGTTGGTGCGTATCGAAGAGCGTGTCTTCGGCCTGAATAACCTTGAGCGGTGTTGGTACTGACCACTGTGGTATTTAGAACCAGAGGGATGTTGGGATTGAAACAAGGAAATATTCCGTTCCCACTGCTTACGATAATTCGCATCCAGATATGATGTGGAGGACTCGTATGCGTCCCGCGCTAGTTTCAACCAAGGACTCTTGATCGACTCTTGGCTTAGAGGTACGTCAGTCATCGAATTTTACTTCACCTATGCTGTTCCGCTCCAGAGAGTCGAGTTCATCCAGTTTGGCTGACCCCCTCGACACACTGGCGCGTTCCAGAAGTTCACCCGCCCACATCACGACTTTTTTGTATTCCGGGTCAATGTCCTTTACCCGAATCCACATACCGTAACGGGCCGACAGGTCTTCATTCCAAATGGCAAGCATTGAATAATCATTGCTTGGGCCAACTGCCCAGAGGTGTCCGGGGTAATGTTTGTAGAGTGTGTCACCGACATTCTTGACCAGAGTGGTTACCGCCGCCTCTCTCATCATGTCAGGCTTGTCAGCAACTACCCTCACGCAAACTCCTGAATCAGGCCAATGACAACCACAATAGCGATAATGGCGATGATCACTGTTGCTTTGTTCCCTGCAAAATAATTCTTGAAATTCATTCCTACCTCTTTGGCCCGTAGGGGCGGTGTGGGTTTTCGTAAAGTTTCCTCTTAGGAAAGTTATAGACAGGTACTTTTGGCTCTGGGCCAGCGGCTTTGTCCACAAGGTCTTTCCATGAGTAGTTTCTGGTTTTTACTTTTGCCATTAGTGAAGAGTCCTCTCTTTTTCATTTAAAACTTCGACGGTTTCCATTGCGACTTGACGGATCAACTCACCCAATGCGCGAGTAATCTCTAAGTCAGGGACTTCTTCAGTGGGTACATTAAGGAAGTGCGCGATGAAGGCGGTAGCGATAGTTTCTGGTGTACTCAAAACGCGGGTAAAGCCTCCGGTTCCAGATCATCCTGAAACACTATCTGTGGTGGTGACGCTTCGATGTCATAAATCCGTGACATCGCATCCAGCATATCAACATGAACCGCTGGGAACAGGTTGTACTCGTTCTCAATCATTCGCTGGGTCAGGTCATACATTTTCCCTGTTTCGTCCTTTTGTTTTATTGGGCGAATAATTAGTGAAGCATCACCCTGCTCAAATGCTTTGCGTTGGTTCGATGTTACAAAGTCATCAGAAGGGGCCAAGAAGAAGCGCCAGTTCTCAAAATCGGGCTGTAATCTTTGTACGCGATCCCTTTTAGAACCTGGCCCTTCTCTCGGCCAAGACAATTCCTGAATGGGGAAGTAGTTGTTTTCAATCTTCATCATCTCTTTGAAGTGTTCGATGTCGGAATCTTTCCCGTACCGCTCGTATCCGATCTTCACTACTTGTATTCCCGGCTGGCGGAGCCACTTCCGTCTGAACTTCGACAGCGACATCCATCGTTCTTTCAGATTTAGTCGGTGGCACAACCCATCAAGGAGAAATTTGTTGTGTGCGTGGTCAACTCCGATCACCGCGATAGCGGTTCTATCGGAAGTCGCCTTCTTGGAATGGGCAGGGTCACACAGGATATAAATGTTAAGTATCCGGGGTCTGATCTCTGCCCTTCTGATCCACTCGGGATCAAATACCTGTTCGGAACCCGCGATGGGGTTCTGTAGCATCTGACAGGCCAACACATATTGGCCCATAGACACTTTCTTTTTATCCCACTCTTCTTCTGTGAGAAGAACCGGACTGCCATCGGGAGTGCCTGAACTTGTTGCAGGGTAAACCCGTATCGGTGTGCCGCGCTCTATTAACTGACGGTAGGTGTCTGCGTAATGGTATCGGGTTCCGATGTACCATTCTCTGTTCTGACCACCGGCTAAGTTCTGTGAAAGGTCTAATGATTCAGTTGTCTTGGCTATCTGATCTGGTGTGTTGACCGAATCTCTAGTTACAACATCGTCGTAGATTCTTAAATCGTAGTGGCGAGAAATGGGTTGCCCGTCCACTAAACCCCACGCCTCTACAGTAGCCTCTTTGGGGTTCGACTTTCTTTTTACAATAATCCCCGCATCTTCACCCCATTGGGGGGAGTCCTGTCGGGGATTTGCGTAGCAGACATCAGGGAATAAGTCCCGAAGGAAATCGTTGACCTCAAACTCGCGTTTGATCTGCTTGAGAAAGCCTTTTGCGATAGGTCTAGTGTGGGAAAAGATACCAATCGTTATGTTGGGGTCTTTCAGTATCTCCTGAATTGCACCCGCGTAAGTAATCAACGTGGACTTGTAATGACCACGCGCCCACAAATCAAGATGGCCGTCTGGGTTCTTCTCGACTTCTCTACAGCGGGCATATAGCCACGGATGAACGGCATCCTTCCGGTTGAGAAGTACGACGAGAAGAAACCAGCGGTCTATCTTGGCTAATTCAGCGATAAGCCTTTTGTCATAATTCTTCTGAAGAAGATTTTTATAGAAGGTTCCGCTTTGTTCTAATGTTGCAGTGGGGAGATATTCCTTTGCCTTTCCAACGAACTCTTCAAGGTTCATTTAGGAAGACTGTGCGCCCTACGCGTTCTGCTTGCGAATCTGTGCGTATTTTTTTAGGAAGGCGGCTGCGTACATTACCTCCTCCTGTTCTTTGCCCGAAGTTGGACTGACATCTCCTTTGTCCACTTGCCACCGGCATCTTCTACTGCCTTTTTGGCTCTTCCGAATTTCCCTGCTTTAGCGTGAGCCTTTATGTCTTCAAGTTCGTTTGCATCTACACCAGTCCAGTCGTATTCAAACCGACCACCATACTGTTTAATCGCATCAGCATCTTTTTTAAGTTGCCGATGCATACTCTTACTCCACACCCCACCAGTGGCTTCCACTTCTTTTTTAGCGCGGCCAAACATCCCTGCGTCTGCAAACCTTTTTGCTTGCTCCGCCATCACATATGGTGTGGGTGTAGGTGTGGGTGTAGGTGTGGGTGTAGGTGTGGGTGTAGGTGTGGGTGTAGGTGTGGGTGTGGGTGTGGGTGTGGGTGTGGGTGTAGGTGTGGGTGTGGGCTGTGGTTGCGATTGCGGGGTTGGGGAAACCGTCTGGTCTGTCACCGTAACCGGCTTTACTGGCTTCGGGGCGGGGGGTGCGGGTTGTCTGAACTGATCCCAGTAAGACCAATCAATATTCATGCCAGAAGGCACTTGGTAAGTGAAATCCCGAACTCCAGCGCCAAGCGCGGCGGCTGGATTTGGGTAGGCTTTTCCGGTTCTGGGGTCATAAACAATGACTTGGGGAGCATTACCTCTCCACGGGGTCGCAGTCCACTTATTATTCGCGTTAGCCTTTACCGCATCCTGAGATGCCCATTGCTGGAAATACGAGTTATTCTGCCGTTGCTGTCGAAGAGCCATTAACCGCTTCAGAAATTCCGGCGACATCATTCCATTTCAGCCTTGGATAAGGTTTCCTGACGAAGTCTCTCGATACTGGTGATGGTCTTTTCGGTAGAATCTTCCATCGCGCTAGCAATACGCGCTCTTTCAACAGCCGCTTTAGTCAAGTCGCTCAACCCGGCTTCCTTCTTTTTCCCGAAGTACCCCACGTTTCTGCCTCGCGGCGCTACGTTAACCATATTTCTTTTTCCCGTGTTTAATCCGCTTCTGCACTTTCTCTAATTTCACCTTGTAGTCAGACGCAGATAGATTTCCAGACCGCTTCAAGGACGCAAGTTGTTTTTTCTTAGCCCTTGCCCACTTTGTAACGTGATCTAAACTGGTGAACTTACCCTTTAGTGAGGCATCAATTTTCCGGCTTGTTGTGCCAGTTTCAGTTTGCGTACGCTCAACCCGCCTACCTTCCTGTACGCCCTGTTTTTTGAATTTCTTGTGGTGACCCTTTTCTCGGACAGCGGTAATGTGCTTTTTGTGGAATTCCTTCGCGTCTTGAGATGTCTGATACTGTGTTTGCGTTCTAGTTACAGTGGCCTTTACAGAGCCATCTTCGTTGTAGGTGGTTTTCTCCCACTTATCCCCGACCTTCTTCCAAGTTGGTGGCTTTTTCTTCGCCAGTGTTATGTCGGTGATTTTTTTCCCCGTCCTCACGCTAATCCGACCCTTTCTATACCCACGGTGTCGTATACGGTCAGCAATTCGCTCACGTATTTTCTTTTTTTGCGCGGCTGTTAAAGCCATGATCTCTCCTCATTTGATTGCGCGATTCACACGCTTTGATATCGCCTTCAGATTACCAGCCCGGTTATCCGTTGGTCTCCTGTTTGCATGATGGACATCTCTACCATCCCCCCTTCTCACCTTGCCCAATTTCGTCAATTTCCGCCGCGCCTTATTCCGCGAACTTCTCTCCGCAACTGCTTTAGGAGAAGAATGAAATTTCCGATATTCGTGCTTATAGTTGCGGGGCTTCCCGCCGCCTGATTTGTACTCGCTAGATGTCCTAGCCCTGATAAGTCCTACCATACTTTTCCCTTGGTGGAGGCGGCGGGAGTCAAACCCGCGTCCGGGCTACTGCCCTTCGGCCTTCTCGCCCGTCGATTCTCCATCGCCCCCTTTTTCTACGAGATGGAGGGTTCCGCACTCTGAGCATTTTTGGTACTCATACTCTTGCGGCGTAGCCTTCCACAATTTGACGCTGGCCCCCTCTTTCGGGAAGGCCGCATTTACCGCCTGTAGCGGAGTTGAAACATCAAACTCGCGCATCATATTTTCAAAAAGGCGATCCATCGCCCGCATCTGATTACTGAACATAGTTACTCCTTTGTTACACCTAAAAAGAAAAGCGGTAATTAATCATCACCGCACCGTCATCCCGGTAGTTAATACCTACCGTAGAATTCCTCATATTCTTCTGAATCCCGATCTGAAAACTGGTCTCTGTTGCCACCAGATGGATTGGAAGGTCGTATCTGGTAACCGCGTACAGGGTTGCCATTGCTACCCCGGCTACCACCATCTCGTCCTGATACCTGTCGTACCACCGCACCCTCTTCGGTTCTCTTCGCCCACAAAAATTTATGGCTCGCCCGTTTCCGGTTCCGATGGCCCCGGCTAAACACGCGGCATCGCCTAACGCCCTCGCCGCCGCTGATCTACTCTCCTTCGCATACTCTGACGCAACCACCGGCTTGCCTGTAACAGCAATCGCCTGTTTGACCATTGCTGTAATCTCTGCGGGAGTTTTATTCCAACCAGTTTGAAGAAAGACGTAATCAGCATTCGCGTAATATTCCTTGTTACCTGTGTGTCCACCAATCCCGGAAGTAAGGTGAACGCCAACCGGTTTATCAGTAATTGATTTTAAGTAAGCGACCAGAGTGTTTGTTGTCGCGGCATCCCAATATTCGTCACATTCAAGACAGGCGCAATATCCTGTCACCTTGTCATCAAACCTACGGACGATCTCGCTGAAGTGAGCCTTCTGAGCGTCCAGTGATTGAGATGTAATCTTTGGGCTGTCGTCTGGAGTAAGCCACATAACCGGGCTTAGACCTGCGGCATTCAATGTATCCAGTTGTGCTTCCCAATCTGGTTTGGGAGAGATTACGGAAAGATTAAAATTCGGGCCTCCGTTGAATCCATCCCCACCGTTGCGACTGTAGAGGTAAATGTGAGTGTCGCCGTTTGCCAGTGCGGCGGCTCTCATCCTCAGTTTTTCAGCCTGTGGGTGTAGATAATTAAGTGTCATCCACGAATCATCTACCATCAGGAAACTTGCTCTGGAGCCGTGTAGATCGGCGAATGCGGTGCTAACTGCGAGGAACGCAAATAGCGTTAATAGAAACGATTTTCCCAAAAATATTCTCTTGCTCGTAATCGGGGGAGTGAAGTGGTGGGGAGTGTTGTTTCACTTTGTAGTTAAGGGAGTCCATGATTTCCATCAGCATGGGGTTGTTCTCCACATGGTCAACTTCCATATAGATGGTGGGTTTCAATTTATGAATGGTCTGAATTCCACCCATAAGGACATCTGGCTCCATACCTTCAACATCAATTTTTATGAAGTCGATTTTTTCCAGGCCGATATGATCTATGGGAACCACGGCCACGTTCTCCCCCTCTTCATGGCCTTTCATACCTAAAGCCCCGAAGTTGTTTTCCTTATCGGGGTCGAGAATCGGAACCTTCATCAGTTCCTGTTTTGAACCAACCGCCATCTGCTTGCAGTCAACGTTGGCTCTGGAATTCAGCGCCATATTCGCGCATAAGGTCTGAAAGATCAGCCTCTGCGGCTCAAAGGCTAATACCCAGCCCTCATCTCCCACGCGGTTGGAGAACCACAGCGTATGAGTGCCGATATTCGCTCCAATCTCTAAGACCGCATCTCCGGGTTTGACATATTTGGAGAAGAACTTCAGTTCTTCCCTTTGGTATTCCCCGTAATGTTCTATGGAGCGGCCTACATACTCATCCTTTGGGTTGTAGAGGGTGTAACCGTAGTCGGTTTGCTTAATTACGTTGATTTGTCATCTCTCTTGGCCACATCCTGTCTTTTGGCACTTTCCCGTAACCCACGACCCGATCCCACTCTCTCTGGGTGAAGTAGTAATCTCTGTTTCTTATAGGGGGGTGAGGTAGTAACCCCCGAAAAATTTGATAAACCAAACGGTCACGCATAATTACAGTATTTTTATCCATCTGGAGATGAGCCATTTCCCGCCTTGGGATTTGGGGCGCTCAAATTCGGAATAATCCTCAACCATCACCTCGCGCCAGACCCGCCCCTTCTTGGACAGGTGTGGGGCTTCAGGCTGACTCATGCAATGCCAGAAGGGCCGCAACTTGAATCCCTTCGTAGGGTGACTCTCAGCAACCA
>Ga0098033_1000440_pt1 | contig 18985 bp, 19 predicted proteins | sample 1_EtaG_FD_75049 | JGI IMG/M metagenome (GOLD analysis project Ga0098033, IMG submission 75049) | Marine viral communities from the Subarctic Pacific Ocean - 1_ETSP_OMZ_AT15124 metaG | ecosystem: Environmental > Aquatic > Marine > Oceanic | place: Pacific Ocean | collected 2015-01-07
AGATATTACGTGAGGGCCAGATTCAAGAGGAAGCTTTGTTCAGCGCCCTTGACCAGTACGTGATGGTACTCGATGAGGAGATGGGTTATGATGTTCCGTGGGAACAGCTCAAGGCCGAGGTCCTTAATTTTGTCGACGGGTATTTCGTAGATACGACTCAAGCTGCAGACGACTACGCTCGAGAAAAAGAATATGCAGCCGGTCGTCCATGGGAACACAACTAAAATGAAAAAAATATCAAGAAGCCAGTTAAGAAAAATTGTGATGGCTGAGGCTGGTAGATGGATGTCTACACCTAAACAAAGACAGCCACGAGTCTTTAACCCGCCTCCAGCGGAGCCCGGATACGGACAGATACATTATCCATCATCCGGTGAAGAAGCTGAAGAAGAGGGAGCAGAAGCGTACTATCGTGGGCCCGGACCCTATTCTGACGTGGGTACACACCACTTTGGGGAGATTGGACGAAGTCATCGAGGAGTTGCTCCTGAAGCTGGCGATGCACTGCAGCCGTCTCAGCGGCCGGGACTGGACATAGATATGTCTACTCTCTTAGATGAGGTTCCACCGGTGGAAGAGCCTGATCCTTACGGCTTAAGTGATGTCGATGATGAAAACACACCTGGCTACGACGGACCTATTAACGAGAAGAAAGAGAAAGCTAAGAAGTCAGACTACTGGTATCAAGGATCACTTCGGAAAGATTATAAGCATGATGATGAGTGGTTTAACATAGGTGGATTCTTGTATGATGATGAAGACGAAGATACAGAATATTAACATAACAACAATTAATTTGCAGTCGGTTAAGAACTATCTCTTGGCAAATAATAATTAATGTAGAAGAGAACTATTGTAGGAGCATTTACATGAGAACTTTGAGACACCCAGACCCGAAGCTACAGTACGCTGGTCAGCAGTGGAAGAGAGATAAGGCTCGGATGCTGATCGCTGAGACCAGAAAGAGAAAAGCAGTTCAGTCTATCATTAAGGAAGAATTACTTCTTATTGAGCAGCACAAAAGAACTTGTGCGCTGATTGTAAACGAAGAGCGAAGAATGATCGCAGAGGGTTACTCTCGGGATCAGATAAATGAAGGTATCATGAGCTTCCTTGGGAAGATCCCAGGAGGCTACGTGTCGTATCTGAAGCAGTACTTCATTGAGATGCTCATGAACAGGCTGAACATGGATCCGCGGAGAGGAATCCTCGCGTACGCCCTTAAGAACGTCTTGGAAGAGATGGAGTGGACGAAAATTTCACAGTATTTTGGAAAAGGAGGGTGTGCTCCCTTAGTAGACCTTTTAGTCAGAGGTGTGTCTGAAGGTGTTGCAGAAATCGGACTTGATAAATTAGCTGAGACTCTATTTGGAAAACCGAGCGCGCTGCAAGGATTTATGTCTGGAACAGGTCGAGAGATGCTTACTGACATGGTTCATAACCTAATGGAAGGTTTCCGAGGACAAATTGAAGAGTATATTTGTAATCAAAAGTGGGCTGATATGGCTGGTGGACTTGGAGATATGTTTAAAGGCGGCGCAGAAGGTGCTATTGAAGGCGGAACACCAGGCGCTAGTGCTGCAGTTGATGCAGCTCGAGGCCTTGGAGGCACGGGGGTGTCCTCTGCACAGCTAAGGCCGGGTGCCCCACCAGCGACCGCGCAGTGAGCAATATAAATTTTGGAGAAAGATGAAATGAGTGACTATGACACAATAGCTAGAGATCAGATCAAAAAGAGAATCTTTGAGGTTCTTGCAGGAAAGATACCTGGCAATGTATTACTAGAGCAGGCACTTCTTGCTGAACAGGCTGAGGATGAAGCTGAAGCTACTGCAACAGGTACCGACCCGGCTGCAGCGGTGCGAGGTGAAGTAGGCGGTGTCCCCGGGCAGGGAGCACATCTAAGAGCACCTCCGGGATCCGATCCGGGAGCAGAGGAAGAGGAAGCTGCGCCCGAGCAGGTCGTAGATGAGGAAGCAACTAAGGCGGCAACTGAAGCACGTAAACAAGAAATCCTTGCACAGGCTGCAATATTTGAAAACGGTCCAGATCTCATTCAAGAATCTGATGCTGCAGCTATTGCATCAGCCATCTATGATGCAACAAAAGCGGCAAAGTGGAGTAATCTTGGAACAGGTGCAGGAACTGATGAGGAGGGACTAAGAGCAGCACTTAAGAGAGTTCCGACACAGATGGACTTGTCATTTGTTTCATGGGTCTTTGAGCAGAAGTATGGTGATGCTTGGTCGTTCACACCCACGTTAGAGGCTGTTTTTGAAAGCGAACTAGATGACAGGGATATGTACGATATAGTAGAGATAACTGTCAGAGAGATGCCAGTCCTTAGTATTTCGGGTAAAAAGTATACACTTGAAGACTTCAACAAGCTTTCAAAGGAGAGCGTAGCTTTAGTTTCAGCAGGAACAGATCCCACTGATGCATCCGCAGCAGCCATGAAGGTTGCGGGAGGCGCGGCCGCGACAGCAGCTGCAGGAACAGCAGCTGTTGCAACAGTCGGTGCCGGTATTGGTTTAGCTGCTGCAGGAACATTTGGTGCTACAGCAAGTACTGCTGCTATTGGAACAGCTTTGGGCGGTTCAATGGCAGCTGGGACAGCTGGTCTTGGTGCCGCATACACAGGAGCTGCAACAACTTTAGGTGCTCTTGGGCCGCCAGGATGGGCGGTTCTTGGCGTTGCAGCATTAGGCGTAGGTGTGTATATGATGCTTGGAGGTGACAGCACAATGGATGAGGCTGTAGCTGGAGCATTAAATTCAGAGAACTATCAAAAGATGCAGAAATTTTTCGAATCCACAGCAGCTAATTTCAAAGCACAGGCCGAAGCTCTTCCTCCGCAGACAATATACATGCCTGCCCCAGAGCCTGAGGAAGAAGAGGTACCAGAGGAAGGCACCGAGGAAGAAGAGGGCACAACATACGCTGCGCTTCCATTCAGAGGTCTCTCTGCTCCTGTCGTCAAGAATATACAGATTACAATGAACGAGTACTGTGTGACACGTGGTATATCAGAAGAAATGATCGAAGAAGACGGTCAATGGGGACCAGAAACCCAGAGTAGGTGGGAGAATGAGTTCGCAGGGCACGTGCTTGATAATCACAGTGTGATATCTAATTCGCAAGGTGCTGCTGACATAACAGATGCAGATCTCACAGGAAAAGGTTCCTGGAAGAATGTGTCTAAAGCGCTAATAGGCGAGTTTCCTGGGTATAACTCTTCACAGACAGGCTGTTTAGCATTCTGTGTCGATGGGTATAATGATAATACCAGATTCGGTGACAGAAGGCAGCGTAGAGGTGGCGGAGGCAGAGAACATCGTGGCGGAAGCGGCGGTGGAGCAGACCGCGGTCCTCGCCAGGCAGCGGCTAAGGCAGCTCCTGTCGTGGCAGCAGCAGCAGCTGCTCCTTCAGGGCCTTCGAAGTGGTATACTAGTCGAAACTTCACATCAACAATTGATCAATTAGGTACTGCAGCTGCACACTTAAAGAACAAAGGTAGAAGAGGCACAGACTACATTAGGAAAGTGAAGCTATTAATGAAGGGTGGCGTTGAACCCACATCAGCTACAGTTAAGGTGGGTAATGTTGAACAACTTAAGTTTGTTTTGGTACGACCTGGAATTCAAGGTTCAAAGAACACTGGAAGGGTAGCTGGAACTGCTCAAAATATTGCGTTGGCTCGGGCTGTAATGGGCTTCTAGCCAATGGAGCTTAAACTGTGTCAAAGCACGAAAAAAAGTTTATCAAGAAGAAGGTTGAAGAGGCTGAGTTAAGAGAGATCATCGGCAGCTTCAAAAAGCTAGGCCAGGCCTGGCGGCGCCGTAGATCAAAAGATGACGAGATAGAAGACGGCATCATTGAAGGGCCTAAGTTCACTATAAAAGGTGTGACGTTTCAGTCGAAGCCGTCGAAGATCGGAGCAACTAGAGCAATACAGCTTTATGACTCGTGCTGGGGCTGTGGTGACAAGACTCCAGGTCCGGACGGTAAAGATCTTATCGGCCGTATTATCTATGATAGGGTTAAACCAGGCTCGGCTGCAAAATACGCACCGCGTCTCGGAACGTCAAGAGAGAGTTTCTGGAGTAGCTGGTTCTTTGGTGCAGCATACAACGAGGATCCTGCTTACAGTAAGGTCGGGCGAAATGGCGGTGTAGGGTACCCAGCGAAAAAAGGATACCTTCTCAGGCAAGATGTCTTTAATAATCCTGAGAAGTATAAAGGTGGCGACGGGTTTTATATGACATTTCATATCAAAGAAGCACCAATATTCCCAGGTGATTCAATATTCCACTGGCGCGCCGAGTCGTCTGGGAAGGGATTTCATGATATAGGCGGCGGTGGTCCGGCACACATGAAAATCATGGGAATGGACGGAGCTTTCTATGGTGGCAACGAGGGTCACTCTGCAGGTAAGCCAGGAGGTCCTAATAATAGAAAAGAGAACACAGAAGGTAGTACTGTTGGAAAGTCACAATTCAGTCTAGACGGTCAGCGAAGACTAGTTCCAGGCCAAGGTGGAAGTGACGAGTACATGGCGGTTGTGAAGAAAGTTATTGTCATTGACGATGCTATTGCGCCAGAAACTACTGATTCCGAGGCTCCTGTACCTGACGATGAAAGTTTACAAGAGTCAAATAACAAGATGCAGCTAGCTGAGTTGATTAAAAGAATACTATAATCTATTCTTTTTAGACTCATACACTAAAGATCGATTGCCTTTTGTCTTCACGTATCGCTTAAGCAGCTCCCCGGCTCTAGAGTTTGCTTGATCCTCATGAAAGCCACCTGCGTCTCTTACTGGGCCGTTAATTAATCCTGTCTGATCTTGCATCATATGTGTCATCTCATGTGCTATCGACCTCATGACATCAGGTAATGCTCTATTTTTTCCATAGATGAAACATCTATTTTCACCGACGTGATAAGCTGCAGTCGTCTCAATATCATTAGCTTTTCTGTCTGTTACAACATGGATGTTGAAATCACCTTCGATAGGTAAAAAATCTGCGCAGAATAAGCAAAATTCTGCAAGGATCATTCCCTTGTTATCGTCAAGGTTCAACCGTTTGTCTAAATAAAGTTTCATAGTGTCACTATGTAATTATAAAGTTGTGATGCCAATTATAAATTTTTATCGATAATTTCTTTAATAGCTTCTAATCTTACACCACCGGTGACGTCATGAAATCCAATTATTGCTATTGTTAGAATACCTACTAGATCTCCATCTTCATTTAATATGCCACTGCCAGAGCTTCCATTTGTTCCAGGTACTGTGTAGAAACACTCAACTCCGTGTGAGGAACAGCCGCCGAAAAATCCATCAAAATGCAGTCTAATATACGGGCCTTTAACACCTAACGGTGCACTAATTGTATGAATTCTATCTCCAATATCAGGATAGTCATCTGCAATTCTTATTGTATCTGCTTGACTAGCGTAAGGAGATGTAAATGAGTATAGACATATATCATTTTCTATATTCATGTCAATAATTTCTATTTCATAAACAGCGCCAAAATAGTCAGCATAGAGTTTAATTGTCTCTTTTGCATCTTCAAAATTTTCATACCCAAGATATACTGTAAAGTCCTCAAACCCAGGACCATCAAGTGTTCTGCACCAATGTGCTGCTGTGAGTCCGTATAGCACATTTTTGTGTCTTTTAAATACAACTCCAGATGCTGTTGTTAAAGTTATCTCACTCTGATTTTCATCAGACATGTCAACTATCGTTTTGGTAAGTGAATTAAAGTTCTGATTCGGATACGGATTGTCGATATCGTTCTCATACACTTGATTCATTTCTCTGATATGCTCAATATTCTGCTGATTATGTTTAATTCCTACACATGAGTAAATCAACAACGACAATACAACTAAGTACATAATAACCCCCAATATTCTTTTTAAAAAAAATTTATTCATTAATATTACTTATCTTTTTAAAAAGAATTATTGCAATATTTGTGTTTATGCTGGGCTTATTGAGCAACCTTATTACAAAAGGTCTTATTTGTCCTCGAATGCTTGGGTTATCGCATTTTTAATTATTGCCCTTATAAACGATTCACTTATTCTAGCTTGCTGTTCTGGTGCTGCACCAGGCGCGGCGGCAGCCGGCGTAGTAATATTTTCCATGCCACCCTTATCATAAGGTGGGTTCCAGTCTACCTGGCCAGACTTCAATGCATCAACTTTTGCTTTTGGTGCTGTTCCACCTTTATCATACTGAGGCATTTCTGAACGTGACGTCATCGTCTTCGCAATCTCTGCTGTTCCATTATATAGTTTAATTGCATTTGATACAATGTGATCGATCACCTGGCTGTAGCCTGAAGCTGAGCCTCCTGATGGTGTCAGTGCTATAAATTCACGTAAAAATAGCTCTGATAGCGTTTTTTCTATGTCTTCTTTTTCTGATTCCTCAGCTTCACCAGGCTCCAGATCAGGAAGGTCCCCAGCTTGGGACTGTGACTGTCCTTCATACTCACTAGTATCTACATCGAACTGTTCCTCTCCCGTCGTAGGCATTGTCTGATACATATCCATGTCACTTTCTTGTGCTTCAGCGCCGGGAGCAGCATCCGGTCCGGTGAGCTTAGCTTCAAGCGCAGCTGCGAATCTTGATCCTTCAGGAATTACTTTTTCTATGATAGTTTTAATTGCTGCACGATCTCCTTGTGTTCTATACACATCAGTAGCTGTGTCTGCCTTAGCTCTAGGCACAGTTCCGTCAACAGCAGCAATTGCAATTTGAGACATCTTTAAGAAGTCTTGACCTGACGATGTTGCAGACATTCCTGGAATTGGAGAATCAGGAGCGACAAGATTGTAAGCAGGTATTTTTGCAGTAGGATTAAGTAAGTAGACTTGTGACCATCTGTGGTGACCATCGACGATAAATCTACCATCTGCTGTGATGATTCTCCCCCCTACATCAGCAACTGTTCCTGGCGGCGCTGAGGCCAATTTAGCTGCTCCATCAGGATTATTTTCAGATGCCCAACCTAATGAGTCAGCCAGGCCGATCTCGCTCTGCGTGGGAACTAGTTGAGTGACGGGTATGTCTATCTCATCAACTTGAACAGCATCATCTTTTTCTTCTCCATCAAATAATCCTGATGTTAAAAGTGCTTTTACTTTAGGATCACTTACAGCTCCGGCAAGATAATCTACAAATGCTGCATACGATCCTTGCTTTTTTATCGCTAATTCGTCATTTAACGCACGAAGCTCTTCTTGCTGATTTGGGAATAATATCTCAGGATCTTGATATGTTTCACCTTGCTCGAGAATAACATTCTTGATGTACTCTTTGAAGTCAAAATTTTTATCTACTGACATCTTTTCTCCAATTTATTATTGTAAATGTGCCTTGTAAAGTGCTTAGAATCTATCTAGATGCTCTACAACATAATAATTACTATAGTAAATATCATCTTAAGAGGGATTATATCTTGTCAATTTTCAAAGAACATAAGACTATAGCAGATCGATCAGCTTCAGATAGAAGAAGGCACAAAGAGAAGATAGAGAAAGCTATCAAGGAAGGTATACACAATATAGTAGCTGAAGAGAGTATAATAGGACAAGATGGAAAGAAAAAGATAAGAATCCCAGTACGAGGGATTAAAGAGTATAAGTTTGTGTATGGTTCTGGACCAGGAAGTAAAGGTGTAGGCTCAGCGCAAGGAAAGAATATACGAAAAGGACAAAAAATTAAAAAGGCTCCAAGAAAGCCCACCCAGGGAGAAGGAGGCGAGGCAGGAAATGAAGCAGGTGAAGAGTACTATGATGTAGAAATTACGCTAGAAGAATTAGCTAAATACTTATTTGATGATCTTAACTTGCCAGACTTAGAAAAGAAAAGTAGTGATAATGTCTTTGCTGAAAGAATTAAGAGAAAGGGTTACAGAAAGAAGGGAATACGATCTAGACTGTCAAAGAAAGAGACACTAAAGAATAAGATAAGACGACAAAAAAGCGCGATAAGAGAAGGTTCCTGTGATGAGGAAGAAGGTGAAAGGTTTCCGTTTCATGAAGACGACTTAAAATATAAGCATATTGAAATTAAAAAGAAACCAGTAACAAATGCATGCATATTTTTTATAATGGATGTATCAGGTTCTATGACAAAAAATAAGAAATTTTTAGCAAGATCTTTTTATTTTTTACTCTATCAGTTTATCAGATACAGATACGAATCAGTTGATTTAGTTTTTATATCCCACTCAACAGAAGCTTCTGAAGTATGCGAAGATGATTTTTTTAAGAAAGCATCAACAGGCGGTACATTTATAAGTTCAGGACTGCAAAAGGCACTGGACATAATATCAACAAGATACTCTCCAAATAGCTGGAACATATACACTTTTCACTGTTCTGATGGAGAAAATTGGTCAGAAGATAATCCAAAAGCTTTAGATTGTATGACAAAAATTATTGACATATCACAACTAGCTGGATATATTCAGATTAAAGTAGATGATCAAAAAATGTGGGGAGATGAAATGGCAGAAGTGTTTAATCCGCTAACTTCAGATAATTTTAAGATTATTAGAATTTCTAGCAAGGAAGACGTCTGGCCAGAATTTTCTAGATTATTCGGAGGAAAGTATGGGATCTGATTGGTCAGTTAATGAATTAAAAGAGTGGGACGACAAAATATGTAGTGCTGCTGAAAAGCATGGTCTAGATTGGTATCCGATAAACTATGAGATATGTGATTACTATGAGATGATTGGGCACATGTCCTACCATGGAATGCCGTCACATTATAATCACTGGTCATACGGTAAAACATTTGAAAGAACACACTTTATGTACAATATGGGAGCAGCAGGCCTGCCATACGAGCTAATAATCAATTCAAACCCTTCAATAGCGTACCTTATGCAACAAAATCCGTTATATTTGCAAGTACTTATTATGGCACACTGTGTGGGTCACAGTGACTTTTTTAAAAATAACAGGTGTTTTAAAAATACTGACGCAAAAAACATTGTTGTTAGAATGAGAAACGCAAAAAAAAGACTGCAATCATATGCAGAAGATCCTAATATCGGACAAGAAAAAGTTGAAACATTTTTAGATGCGCTACACTCAATTAATTTTCAAACTAGTAGATATGATATCCCGCGGCAAACAAAAAAAGAGATATATCAGCTTGAAGTCGACAGATACAACAAGCTTAAAGATGCAGGGTTTAAACTAGATTATTCAGGCTTAGGCGAGAAATTACTTAGACCAGATTATGATATTCTATCATTTTTTCTAGAATATTTTCCACATAAGTTTGAGCTTTGGCAGCTTGATACAATTGAGATTGTAAGAGAAGATAGCTTATATTTTATGCCCCAGATTAAAACAAAAATTTTAAACGAAGGTTGGGCGTGTTTCTGGCATTATAAGATCTTACATGAACTAACACTTAATGATGACTATCATCTTCCCTTTCTTAAGCTGCACAACTCAGTCGTCAGACCTCATATTGGAGGCTTAAACCCATATCACATTGGATATTATATGTTTACAAAACTTGAAAGAGAGCAAGGAATAGAAAAATGTTTTGAGGTAAGAGAAGTCCACGATGATGTCGCAGCTATAAGAATGTACTTAGATGAAGAAGATTTTAGGGAGCTTAATCTATTTTCATATGAAAAGGAAAAAGACGGTGCGACAGTAATATCAGAAGTTTCAGATCATGAAGACTGGAAAGTTGTAAAGGATAATATGCTAAAATCTGTAGGTGTCAATAGTATTCCTCAGATATACGTTGATAGAATTGAAAAAAATCAAACTTTAGTGCTTAAGCATGAGCATGACGGCAGAGATATTGATCTTGCACACGCGAATAAAGTTGTCGAGCATATTAGACATATATGGAAGGACGAGGTAAAATTATACACAATTATTGAAGAAGAAGTGTGGGAGATATAAAAATTACTTTTTTAACTTATAATTATTATTGCATGCATTGCATACACTAAATTAAGAGGTTATCCGTGGCACGTAAGAAAAATTTCTTAGACATCATTACAAGACAACGGTCTGAAAAAAAGAAAGAAAAGTTTGATGGGACTTTTCTCGACTACTTAAGTGTGGTTCAAGAAGACAGAGACGTTGTTAAGCTATCACACAAGCGTCTTTACGAGACCATTCTAGGGAATGGAATGTATGCACTAGATGTTGATAATGATGTCTATAGAGATATTTTTAATGGCGACAAGATTCGAGTATACGATTATTTTTCAAAAGAATTTTTTGGAATGGAATCAGTTATTAATAAGCTAATGCGTTACATGAAGTCAGCAGCATTCAAAGGAGAGGAGAGCAGACAGGTTCTTCTATTAATGGGCCCGGTTGGTGCTGGAAAGTCTGCATTGGTAGATGCTGTCAAGCGCGCCTTAGAAACTGCTGAGCCTTTCTATCATCTATCGGGTTGCCCATTAAGAGAAGAGCCGTTACACTTGATCCCAAGAAGTCTTAGAAAACAATTTGAGGAGATCTTAAATGTTCACATCGAGGGGGATTTATGCCCTGTTTGTCGACATAAGCTAATCAATGAGTACAATGGTGAGTATGAAAATTTTCCCGTCAAAGAATCATCTTTCTCACAGCGAGGTCGCCGAGGAATTGCTGTGGTTCCACCGATGGATGCAAATTCACAAGACGTCAGTGTCTTAATAGGTACAGAGGATATATCAAAGCTAGACTTATATCCTGATGATGACCCACGCGTTTTGTCTCTTAACGGCGCTTTTAATGTGGGTAATAGAGGTATAGTTGAGTTTGTTGAGGTGTTTAAGAATGAAATTGAATTTCTTCATACAATGTTAACTGCAACACAAGAAAAATGTGTACCATCACCAGGTAAAAATGACATGATCTACTTCGATGGAGTGATCTTGTCACATTGTAATGAATCAGAGTGGAACAGATTCAAGTCTGAACATACTAATGAGGCAATTTTAGATAGAGTACTGAAAATAGAGGTTCCGTATGTTCTAGAGCTTGATCAAGAAGAAAGAATTTATAAAAAGATAATAGGGCGGTCAGACTTCGCTGGTGCACATATTGCGCCCCATACATTAAAAATTGCTTCGATGTTTTCTGTCATGAGCCGATTACAACCTTCAAAGAAGTGTGATCTTCTTACAAAACTAAAAATATATAATGGACAGTCTATTATTGAAAAAGGCAGAGTAAAGAAAGTTGATATAAGGGATTTAAAAGATGAGGCCTCAAACGAGGGAATGACAGGAATATCAACAAGATTTATTATGAAATCTTTAGATGCAGCACTTTCAGACTCAGACGCAAACATGATAACCCCTATCAATGTAATGGATAGTCTTGTGACTCAAGTAAAGGAACAAGTTGTTAATGAAGATGACAAAACAAGATATTTGGAAATACTTCAGAAAATAATAAGAGAAGAGTATCTTAAGCTCTTAGAGACTGAAATTGCAAAGGCATTTATTAGTGCGTATGAAGAGCAGGCACAGAGCTTATTTGACACTTATCTAGACAATGCTGAGTGTTACACAACAAAGTCAAAGGTTAAAAATAAGATAACTAGAGAAAATACTGAACCTGATGAAAAGTTTATGAAAACAATTGAAGAAATGATAAATGTTGTGGGTTCAGCCCGCGATGGCTTTAGGTCAGATGTTACTGCTTATATGTTTTCAAAACTTCGGAGAGGAGAGACAGTCGACTATAAGTCGTATGCGCCTCTAAAGGAAGCTGTTGAACAGTATTTGATATCTTCAGTCAAGGATATCGCAAGAATTGTAACAAGATCTAAATCTAGAGATGATGATCAAAAGAAAAAGTATACAGATATGATAGGGACTTTAATAGAAGAGTATGGATACAATGAAAATTCCGCAGAGGAAATATTAACATATGCATCAAATAATCTCTGGCGCGACTCATAAAACAACAATTGCGTCTAGAAAAGATATTCAAAAATATTTAGATGATGCAACTGAGAAAGCTTTGCAGGCAGGATTCGAATCTTGTCTGTACGAAAGTAAAAAAGTTATAGCTAATCCTTCTTTGAACTTTTTAAACCTTGATGATGGAATTTCGTTAAATCAACAACTAAAATTTCTATTAAGGAATGCGTATGATGAGTGTGAGAAGATATACCCGTATATGGGAGACATATTTATACGTTTATTTTTTAATGACTTCAATCAAAAAGAATTTAGAACATTTAAGTTTAATGAAATGTACGAGGAAATATTTGTTAACTCTATACGCTCTCTGGATGTTAGAGAAATTGCAAGATGGTTTTTAAAAAACAGCACATTAGATAGGAACGTGTTGATAGAACCTGCAGATATAACAGAAATTATTTTAAAAAAGAAAAATAATATAAATTTAGATATTGAATTTGATCCGGACTTTCTGTCGACAAAATTATCTCACACTATGGAGCATTACAGGCACATACTTATTGATGGGTTTATAGAGTCAATTGGCGAAATTCACCATCTGTTACACACAGCCGCGGCAACAAAAGAACCGCATGTTATATTTTGTTTTGGAATGTCAGATGATGTAAAGAACACTATAATAAATAATAATAATAGATCGATAACAGAGATATTTCCAGTCGTAATTAAGTTTGATGAAAGCACAGTGAACATTTTAAATGATTTAGCTGTGATTCATGACTGTGACGTAGTAAGCGCACTCAAGGGTCAAACAATATCACAGGAAGTTAGAAAGAAGCTCCCAGTTGGAAAAAAGATAGAGATATTTAAGAATAAAATTGTTATAACACCTGTGTGCGACGATAAAAAAATCTTAAGTCATAGAATGTACCTTAAAGAAAAATTAGATGCTGATAAGTCCAGGCCTGATATTGATGTATCTTGCTTGATAAGCAGAATTAAAAATTTTAGTACAAAGACTTTAATAATTTATGTGCCAAGAAAAATGTTAGATAGCGTAACACATTCAAGAAGCCTTGATTATTTTTTGAGATTCTTGTCTAACATCGACAGAGTCATGACTGTTACTGATGAAAATATACTTTTGCCCTTTGAGTGCTTGGAATTAATTCAAAAAAAAGTTAACAGTGTGAAAAATATGTATAATAATATTCATAATGCAGTATTAGCTGTAGGGAGAACATAATGCCAAAGATAACACCTAACAAGGTGACAACAGAGAGAAAGGTAATGGCCAGCGTAGGCCTGATGTTTGATTTTACTAGAACGCAAGTAGAAAGCATGCTTCATGAAGCAAATAGCAAGGGCCTGGTTGAATTAGACCAGAAGAATTTAGAAGCCGTTGTGAACTTAGTAAGTGCAAGCATTAGAGAATCATTTGTTAGGTCATCTGGTGAGGTCATTACTGTTTTAAAAGCACTAGATAAGTGATGTGTGATGGTCATGGCGGGCTTAAAACATCTTGTGGAATGTCATTGTGTATTACGAATATTCAGTCATGAAGATGAAGTGCGTAATCACAAGTTTCCAGTATACTCAAAAATTGATGAGTTAGGAAAAATTATTCCAAAGCTAGTTAAGTGTAATAATTGTCAATCTTTGCATAATGTCTACGATTACTGCAAGTCTGATCTACGTGGTGGAAAAGATGAATCATTAATTCCACTTTCTATCGATGACTTATCATTAAGTCTGCCTGATAAACTAATTCAAACTTTATCTAAGCTAGACTGTGATATATCAACATGGGAACACTGTCTAGATATAATTGAAGAAAGTCGGTGGGGAGAGCATGTGATATTATCTAGAGACGTAATAGATGAAAATGAACATGTTAAAATTTTATTCATAAATAGTGAAGATAGATACAAAATAGAAAATAAAACAATCAATACTCTTGTGATTGAAAAGGAAGCTGTCAGTGGGTAACGATGTTCACATGAATCAGATGCTAAGGCAGAAGCAACAGTCAAGAGATATTGTAAAAGAAGTTTTAAAATTTGGTGTGGATGAGTATCAAAAGCTTGACATTATTTATCTTATTAGCCTATCTTTAGAGAGCAATGCTATAATGAAAGATATAACAGACACACTAAAAAAGCATAGGGAAACTATTAACAACGAAGAAGATGAAAGTAACCTTATAGAAACAAAGAATAAGATACTGACATCTTAAAGGAGAAAAAATGGTAAATGAAAATTTAATCGAACACTTTGAAGAACTTAAAGTTCTTGTTGAGACCTTGCAGAAGGATGTTATTAAAAACTCACAAGGAAATAAGTCAGCAGGTGTCCGTGCTAGAAAAGGTCTACGTCAAATTAAAAAGATGGCGTCAGACATTGTTAAGCTTTCATTAGAAACTGACAAATCTGGGTAGAAATAACTAATATAGTTCTGTTTTACTCAAGTTTTAAGCCCGAATTTCTTCGGGCTTTTTACTTTTCTGAGAATGATAGTTTTATTTTTTCAATTGCTCTTTTCTCTATTTGACATATTCGCATTCTTGTGACTTTGAAAATATTTCCTATCTCTTCTAATGTCATACTTTTTTTAATACTAGCTGCAATTAGAGTACAATTATTTGATTGACTACTTTCTATCCAATATCTGCAGTTACTATCTTTGCAATTCTTGCTTTTAGTTTTGCAGTATTCATAACACTTCATACTATTTACTCCCTGAGTCGATAATTATTAATAGTAATAAGCGGTTGTGAAAAAAACAAAAAAAGGTGATTAATGACTACTAACAAAAAGACCGATAAAAAAAGAAAGACATTTATTATTGACACGAGCGTACTTCTTTATGATTCGCATTCTATTCACTCATTTCCGAGAAACGATGTTGTAATACCACTGGTTGTTCTGGATGAGCTGGACAGATTCAAAGATAAAAAGGGATTGATAGGTGAAAATGCTAGATATGTTAATCGCTATCTAGATGAATTGAGAAAGAAAGGAAACTTGCATTCTGGAATTGAAATAGATGACATAGATCAAACAATAAAAGTTGAACTCGGTGGCTTTGACAAAGTACCTGTTGGATTAGATCCAGACAGCGCAGACAATAAAATTATATCATGTGTAATGCAGTATGCTGGTAATCAGGATGTCATCATGGTCACAAAAGATATTAATTTTAGAGTTAAGTGTGATTCGCTAGGAATCGAGTCAGAAGATTATTACAAAGATCGTGTTGTACAGCATCAAGATGAATTTTATAGAGGCTATGCAGACATAATCATAGACGACCCATTAATAATTGATAATCTATACGATGGTGAGCATTTAGACAGAGATCTGTCGCACATAATAGACAAGCTAGGAAGAAAGCCATATCAAAATGAGTATCTATGTTTGAAATTTAATCAAAAATCATTCTTAGGAACATACGCCTCAGGTAAGATAACTAAGGTATTCACTGACAAGGAAATGGATGACGGATTCGTTGGAATACGTGCAAAGAATAGAGAGCAATTATTTGCGTTGAATGCACTGAATAATAGCACTATCCCGCTAGTGTCTATAACGGGCTTAGCAGGAAGCGGAAAGACATTTATCACGCTAATGGCAGCAATTTCAGGATTGAACCAAAAAAAGTATGAAAGAATTGTTATAACAAGGAATATCCAACCCGTTGGAAAAGACCTGGGCTACTTACCCGGTGATCTCGAGGATAAGATGATGCCATGGATAGCACCGATTATGGATAATTTTAGGCATGGGTTTAAAGATAAGGACTTGACATACTTCGGTGCAATGTGTGAAAAGGGCCTAATTGAGGTAGCTCCGCTGTCATATATCAGGGGAAGAACGTTCAATAACACCTTTCTAATAATGGACGAAGCACAGAACGCAACCATCCATGAGTTAAAGACAGTGATCACAAGAATGGGCGTAGGTTCTAAGATCGCGCTGCTAGGAGACGTGGACCAAATTGACACGCCTTACATAGATGCGTTGTCTAATGGTCTTACAATTATTGCTGAAAAATTTAAGAATGAAAAAGTTGCTGCACATGTTCAGTTAAAAAAGGGCGAAAGATCATACTTATCATCGATAGCCGCAAAAATAATCTAAGGACTGAGAATGGCATGCAAAACCTATAAATTTGTAAGAAGAGACAGGAACAGGTACAGGAAAGTCTATCGATATATTAGAAAAAAGCCAAGGTATGAGTACTGTTCTGACGGTGCTTTTACAATACTCGTCGGCCAAGCAGAGTTTGGTTCTCACGTGAGTAGTGTTGCAGCCACTGCAACAGTCACCTTTACTGGCTGGCCCACAATCGACGACACTGTCACGATAATTGATTCTGCTGGAACCTCGAGGACATACACAGCTAAAGCTGGTGAGGATGCAGATGGCGGTCAATTTGACCGCGGAGACGGCGGTACGGAATCAACAGCCGAGTCGCTCAAAAACTGCATCGAACATGCATCTGGACATAATGGGACAATTACTGTTGTAAAAGATGATGATAGCGGCGGATTGACACTGACCCAGGCGGTACACGGTGCTGCTGGGAACACAACAATTACAGATGCAGCCGACAATATGACAGTAACGAATTTTACTGGTGGTGTCACCTCTGTGGACATATCCGATGCCGGCCCTGTGACAGTTCTTTTCTCAGATTGTGACGCAGAAGCTGCCTTCCTTCAAGTTCCTACTGTTACAGCGACTGCAGTTGACTCAGAGACAAATGACTCAGCAGATGTAAATGTTTTTATAACAGCTGTCACAACAACAGAAGTTCAGCTCAGCGTCAGTGCACCTTTTATAGGAACAGTTCACTTTCAAGTGGTAGCGGTGGATTAAAATGCCGCTAACAATACACACATGCACAAAAAATGCTGTCGATGATGATTATTTAGATGTGTCCTTTGAAGTTGCATTTTCTACAGTTCCGAAGGTTTCAGCAACAGCTGATACAAATGTTAACGTGTTTGTGTCAGATCTGACATCTTCTGGTTGTAGATTAAATTTTTCAGCAAAGTACACAGGCAGCGTGTATATCACTGCAATGATTTGGTCACTGGCATAACGGAGAATTAATAATGGCAAAAGATTTTAGAGCGAGTCAAGTAGAGACATCAAAGATAATAATGTCAGGTAACCTGGGTCCAAAGAACCTTGGCTTGGCTATTTACAGTGGGTCTATAGCATCTGACAGAGAAGGAGGCGTAAGTGACACAAATATGCTCCAGCACGTCGGTGAAGATGTAGGATTGTTTGTATCAGGTACTGTAGGCTCAAAAACAGCAAGAACAGGTGACAAATACGGTGGAACGACACTATTCGCCGGCGATGTCCACACATCAGGCTCTTTATACGTTGAGAGGAATGATGGAAGCACTGAACCCGGCATATTCATAGGTGATGGCGGAATCGACCAGGGGGAAGACTTCAATGGATCATACTTTGATATTAGTGGGTCAAACGGAAATGCATACGCACGAATACACGGTCTAAACTCAACGGCTGATGGTGAGATTCGTCTAGTGTATGGTGTCTTTGACACACAAAATGCATCATATTTTGGTAATGCAGCATTTTTTGGCGGCGCTTCAGAAACCCATACTTCTATACGGTCACACAATATAGATAGAATGACCATCACTAAGGGAGGTGCGGAACGATCAAATGCACAGGTAATAATACTTCCTAAATCTTCTACAACTGCCGAGATCAGTTATAAAGATATGAACTTTTTTGTGTCAGGCTCTGTGGGTAACACAGGAACGTCGGGGTCGCTAAAGAAAGGTACACAGGGCGCTGCTGTTTTCGGCGGCGACATGGTGGTGTCAGGAGTTATGAAAGTAGGCGGTGAAAACTTCCACCACCTTGTTGGGTCAAATTGTGGTGGTACGATATCAGGTTCTATCCATCACACATCAGGAGGCTTGGACTACATACTCGGAACGGGTGCGACAACAATAGCATACGCTGCAAACGGCCAGATAACAATTAACACGCCTGCAGCCGCAGCAAATGCATTCTCAACGATTGCTGTGTCTGGACAGTCTGACGTTGTAGCAGATGCTACAACAGATACACTTACACTTGTTGCTGGATCGGGAATGACAATAACAACCGCAGCAGGTTCTGACACAATAACTTTGGTTAGTACAGCAACGGGCGGGAACACTCTGGATGAAGCATATGACGAGGGAGGCTCAGGCGCTGGAGCAATTATTACGGTTGATACGTATCCTGTTCAGATTAAACACTCAGGGACTCCGACGGAAGTGCTTGTTGTTTCTGGCTGCGCACACTTTGGCCACGCTTCAGTAGAATTTTCGAATCATACTCCACCGCTTCCCGGTGCTGATGTATCTTTCTTTGTCTCAGGCGCTATAGGGCAAGCTGGCGGCGGCGTCGGAACTGCAACATTCACTGGCGACACTGTTGTAAGCGGTACTCTTAAAGTCGGAGGCCCAACATTCCATCAACACACTTCTCCAGGAAGAGAGGCCGTGGGTGGCACAATATCAGGATCGATACACCATACGTCAGGTGGGATATCTTATATTGTTGCAGGCACCAATGTTACAGTAGCATCATCATCAAATGGTCAGGTAATAATATCATCCACCGGCGGAGGCTCGTCTCAGTGGACAGACGGCGGAAGCTTCCTGCACCCTTCTGACGCGTCAGGTGCTGAAAGTGTAGTCATCGGCGGTACATCGCTTGGAGCTGCAGACATTCTATTGGCTCTCGACGGCGGCGCTGTATTTAATGAGCAAAGCAATGATGTTGATTTTAGAGTTGAGTCCAATGACAGGGCAGGTGCAATTCTTGTAGATGGCGGCACAAATCAAGCAGTTATATTGGCCAACGGAATCTCAGCTGCAACTTCCTACGGTGCTAATGCTGCAACAAACCCACTGCCAACAGACATCGCGTTCTTTGTCTCCGGCGCATGCGGCTCAGAGAGTAGGCCCAATACGTTCGGTGCTGCTGTGATGGGAGGTGACTTAGTAGTATCCGGA
>Ga0098033_1000442_pt1 | contig 18940 bp, 7 predicted proteins | sample 1_EtaG_FD_75049 | JGI IMG/M metagenome (GOLD analysis project Ga0098033, IMG submission 75049) | Marine viral communities from the Subarctic Pacific Ocean - 1_ETSP_OMZ_AT15124 metaG | ecosystem: Environmental > Aquatic > Marine > Oceanic | place: Pacific Ocean | collected 2015-01-07
ACTGCCTGATTTTACAGCCATACAGACGGCCCCACAAGGCATACCTCCAGGGATAATTGGATCGTCCCTGGAGGGTCCGGCTTTTGTTCCGATTAATTTAGGCTCACTTACCGATTTTGAAAATAAGTTTGGAATTGTTAGCGGGTCTCATTTTGGAACTTTGGCCGTAAGAGAGTGGTATAAAAATCATGGTGCGGTTACGTATTTGCGCTTACTAGGGATAGGTGACGGAGCCCGACGCCTTACGGCGGCAGGGACTAATTCTGCCAACGAAAATCTTTCTGCAGGATCCGTTGTCGATGGAGGCTTTATAGTAGGAAGTCAGCAACCACGCGCGAGCGGATTTTTGGGAAATAATCCATCCGCTTATGCAGGTGCAGGCGGTGCTTTGGGCCGTACGTATTTTTTAGGCGCATTTATGTCGGAATCTGCAGACAGTACCGTCTTTAGCTCTGCGGGAATTCAGGATGGACCTTCGAGCGTACCAATTTTACGAGGGGTTTTATTTGCCGCATCAGGTGTTATTCCTTCACTGTCAGGCTGTTATACTGGGAATGCGTCCACCGCCTCAGTCGGCATCACCACCGGGATTTTTGATCCAGGTCAAGACGGCGGATCTACGGTGGGATCCGTAAATTTGAGAGGGAGCAAGTATACGTTTGTAATGTTGTTGAATGGTCACAGCGCATCGGAAGCATATCCCAATACAATTACGGCATCTTTAAATCCAACAGCGGTGGAGGACTCGAGGCGGCTCTACTTCTCCGGAGTGTTCAACACTAATCCCAAGCATATCCAGGATGCCGGTTATTGTCTTTATACTCATTATGACGTTTGGACCGCTCAGGCTATATTGACTGGTGCTGGAGTTGTAACGGCGGGTACTGAAAAAAGCACTGTGTTTGGAGAGGATTTACAGGATTCAGTCTTTTTGTTGACTTCGTCTATGGGAAGAAATCCGGCCGATACGATCACCCCCGAAATTCCAAATTTTGAAAATTTTAGCGATCGCTACCAGGCTCCATTTTCTCCCACCGTGATATCTCAAAAAATTAATGGAATTCCGCAAGACTTATTTTCGTTTCATGTTTTAGACGATGGAAAACCTCTTGTTGAATCTCGGCTCAAGATAACACTCGCCAACATTAAACCCGGTGATACTGATGACGACTTTGGTGAATTTGATGTGCTTATTAGAAAATTTAACGATACTGATTACGACCCACAGTTGATCGGCGAGGGTGAGTCATATACCGCATTAAATCTAGATCCTTCCTCGGATAGTTACATAGCTCGTCGAATCGGGGACATGCACTTTTATTATGATTTTGACCTGGGTTCAGAAAGTCAAAAGCTTGTTAAAAAAGGATTGTTTGAAAATCGTTCTGCGTATGTTCGGGTTCAAATGAATAAGGAAGTAACCAACAAAAATATTTCAAAACAATTGTTACCAATTGGATTTCGGGGACCGCATCATCTGGTTACCTCAGGATCATCGATTATGAGCCTTCCCCAGCACCCGCTTACCGACGGTTCCGTTATATCCTCTGCCACTAATTGGTCACGGAAGCTTACTGAAATTCCAATACCGTATCGTGAAAATAAATGGACACTGAACTCAGACTTAACCCGCGATTCTAATTCCTTACTTACTTGGGGGTTTATGACACAGCGTGTTATTGCGGTAGATGATTTAAACGCCAGTATCGATATCAATCCAGGTGTTACGTCTTATTGCACTTATTTTCCAAATTTTTCTACAGTGCGTGAACCTATGTTTGCAGGTAATAATGCCAACAAGCCAGATTCGGATGGAACTGTATATGATTCTGATAGATTCAATTATAATCAGTTTTCTCTTGAAAACGTTCAAATTCACACTCGTTCAGACATAGACATTGTAGATACTGAGGAGTGGGCTTTTGCTACTTATCGTCGCAATGGTATTTTACAGCGCCAGCTGAAAAAAAATGCTACATATGATACTGGCCGTTTTTTAAATGTGCGCAAAGATTTTAAAGCGAATGGAATATACAACTGGCTAAGCTTTACAATGCCGATTCAGGGAGGATTTGACGGCACAAACATATTTGACGCTAATAAAAGTGGTTTCACCAACTCTGCAGCGACTTGGGAACTTGACGATCCGCTACAAGGTGGAAAGCGTGGCCCAACCCTGACCGCTTATAAACATGCGTTAAAAATTATATCTGAAAAGACCGAAACCGACGTTCAATTGTTGGCTATTCCGGGGATGAGAGTAAGTTATCTAACAAATCAAGCCATCGAAACTGTGGAAGAACACTTTGACGCAATGTACGTTATGGATCCAGAACAATATGACATTGACAACAACGTAGTGACGTCATCGGCCCAGACTGTCAGCATTCCATATACGATTGAGGCTCTCAAAAACCGCGCGTTAGATTCTTCGTTTACAGCCACTTATTTTCCTGATGTAACCATGTTTGATCCCAGTGGTCCCGGTAGCATCTTAACTGTCCCACCGTCGGTTGCCGCGATGTACGCTCTTGGCAATAGCGATCATATCGCCGGAGCATGGGCTGTTCCGGCCGGTTATACTCGCGGGAAGATATCATACCCAGGTCCTGCGATTGAGCTGAGAACCAAGTACGCATCCGGATCGGCTACGGCCGTAGAAGAGCTTTACAGCGCAGGAATTAATCCATTCCTTTCGCAGACAGGTCATGGCTTATTAATTTACGGACAAAAAACGCTTATGACGCCAGAAGTAGATTCTGCTCTAGAGCGTATTAATATTCGCAGATTACTAATCGATGTCCGCCGGCGCGTCCGCCGGATTGCGAATTATTATCTTTTTGAGCAAAATCAGGAAGAAGTATTGAACAGATTTACGATGGCCGTTGCCCCTGTTTTACAGAAGATCCAGGCCGATGGAGGTCTCTCTAGATATAAAATATCTGTTGATACTTCCACAACGACACAGATAGATATTGAGAACAATATAGTTAGAGGAAAAATATTTCTCCAACCAATCAGATCGGAAGAATTCGTTTCTATCGACTTTGACACCGAATAGAGGTGAATAGAGTTTGCGTGATGTATACATATTACTGTATAAAGGAGCTATGACATGGCTGAACTGACATTTAAAAGTCCTGGGGTCAGTACCAAGGAAATTGACTTAAGTGGACCAACCGCAATTGTACCCACTGGTGTACCTGCAGGAATTATCGGCACCGCCGATCAAGGACCTGCATTTGTACCTGTAACCGTGGCAACATTTGGGGATTTCCAGACATACTTTGGCAAGACCGACGGCGAGAAATTCGGACCGCTTGCAATGTATGAGTGGATGAAGAATGCCAAGGCAGGTACCTACCTGCGAGTTTTGGGAATTGGAGATGGAAAGAAACGCCTGACCAGTGCAGGTTCGACCTCCAATAGCCAGAACATTCCTGCGGGTGGCGTTAAGAATGCCGGTTTCATTGCAGGTGCCCAGCAGGTAAAGGCCAATGGTTACCTTGGAAATAATGCATATGCGTATGCTGGAGCCCAAGGTGGAGCCCTCGGCAGGACATTCCTTTTGGGATGCTTTATGTCGGAGTCAAACGGATGTACTCTGTTGAGTACCGCAGGAATTCAAAGCACTACCGCCACCGCCGCTACTACAACAATTGTAGGAACCGCGGCCTTGGCCGCCGAAACCGGTACAGATTTCATATTGACAAATGCTGATGGAGACGCTATAACATTTACTACGAACGCTACCAAGAACTTTGGCGATACGGTTACGGAAGTGGCGTCGCCCTTCACTATTAACACCGGAGGGTCGTTTGCGTCGGATGGAATCAGGAAGGCTACACAGGCGCTCTGGATATCTTGCAAGGCGGCAATAGATGCGGGGATACTCGATTGTACGATTTCTCCCACTACTGTCGATCCTATCGCTTCCGGTCAAGAATATTTTGTGCTAACTCAAACTACTGCTGGTACGACTGGCAATACAGCAATAACTTTAATAACTGGTGTTACGGCCAACGGTGAAACAAGCTTTGCTGGTGGTGGTTTTCCGTCACAACCCATTCTTCGTGGTGTGCTTATGGCACCGAGTGGCGTACTGCTGGCACTTTCCGGAAACTGGACTGTTAATGCTACAACAGCATCCGCGGCCGTTACTAAGGGCACCTTCACCAAGGGTAATGATGGTGGTGGTAGTGTTGGATCAATTACTTGTGGTGGTAGTACTCCTGCGACTGATTATAATTTTGTTATGTTGCTTAATGGTCACAAGAACACGGAACAATATCCCAATACACTGACTGCATCCCTAAATCCTGGAAAATCAAATTACATTTCGAACGTGTTTAACACCGACGCCACTAAAATTGAAGATGCAGGTCACTTATTGTACACCTATTATAATATCGAGACCCAACAGGCGGTGATCACCGGCTCAGCCATCACCACAGCCACCACCAGAAAAGGCGATATGGAAGAGGCTGTTTTTCTCCTGACTTCATCTATGGGTCGTAATCCCAATGATGACTCGAGTACCGCAATTCCGAGCTTCGAAAACTTTAGTGACAGATTCCAACACGCGTTTAGTCCTATGGTTGTCTCACAAAAGATAGGTGGAAAGAACAAGGACTTGTTTACGGTTCATTCATTAGACGATGGTTCATTTACCAATACGAATATTAAGATTTCTATTGAAAATATTAAGAAAGCGAAGCTTGATGGTGAGTATGGAGGCTTTGATCTAATTGTCAGGTCTTTCTGGGATACCGACTCCCAACCGTCAGTAATAGAGACCGGCGAGTCGTTCAGAGGGTTAAATCTCGATCCTGATTCCGATGATTACATCGGCCGACGAATTGGAAATACAAATACGTATTTTGATTTTGATAAGCTTCCCGCGGCTCAAAAGATAGTAGTGGATGGTGTGTTTGCCAACAAATCTAGATACATTCGAGTCAAGATGAATTCTGATGTTGCAGCTGCAGAACTCGACGTATCTGCACTCCCTGTCGGGTTCCGCGGTCCATATCACCTGGTGACGTCAGGATCCAGTATTATGGCACTTCCTCCTCACCCTCTGGCTGCAACTGAAGCCGGTGCCGGATCGGCAGGATCGGTCATCGCTTCTTCGTCTGCATGGTCTCGAAAGCTTCGAGAGCTCCCGATTCCATATAGATTGAATATTGGCGAGGGTTCGGGAACTAAGAAAACACCGAATTCGTCATTTTATTGGGGCTGGCAGAACACGCGTGTTGACAGTGTCTCTGCACCGAATTCGAGCCAAATTTTAAATAAGGGGCTTGGGGGCTTTACGACTTATTATCCCAAGTTTCTCACAACACGCCAGTCTTGGTGGGTCGGCGCCAACGCAGGTACGTTGGATTCTGATGGCACGGTTTACGATTCCGACAAGTTTAACAATAACCTGTTTACGCTAGAAAATATCCAGATTCACACCAAGTCTACGTCTGACATTGTAGACCCGAAAGAATGGGCGTTTGCAAATTATCGCCGAGACGGAACTCTTGTCAGGCAAGACAAATCCGATGAAACAGCAGATACCGGTCGATTCTTAAACGTCAAGAAAGATTTCGGCAGCATCGCGTCTCAAAAATACTTTAAGTTCACCTTCCCAGTGCAAGGTGGATTCCAGGGAACGAATCTCTTTAATGAAGACAAGGCAAAGCTGTTGGATAACGCATGTAAGCGTGAAATGGACGACGAGAATCAGGGCGCTACATTGGCTCCCACGATTTCTGCTTACGCCAAAGCATTGGATGTCATGGCAGAAAAGAGTGATGTTGATATCCAGCTTCTCACAATCCCGGGGCTTCGGGAAGAGAAGCTGACTGATATTGGCATTGAGAAGACAGAGGAACGCTTCGACGCCATGTATATTATGGACATAGAAGAGACCGACGTCGATAACAATGTGGTAACGTCATCGATTCAGCAGATCAGCGTTGCAAATACTGTAGAGACGCTCAAATCAAGAGCCTTAGATACATCATTCGCCGCAGTTTATTTTCCCGACACGTTCATTCAGGATCCTAATACCTTGACAAACGTTCGTGTTCCACCATCGGTGGTTGTACTCGGTGCTATGGCACTAAATGATGCAGTTGCTTATCCTTGGTTTGCTCCCGCTGGATTCACCCGCGGTGCCCTGGGTAGCGTAATTGACACGAAGGTTAATTTTAATCGGAATAATTTGGACACTCTCTACGAAACAGACATTAATCCCATTACTGAATTTCCAACAAATCCTGGAAAACACGTAATTTGGGGCCAGAAGACGCTTATGGCAAAATCGTCGGCTTTAGACCGCGTGAATGTCAGACGTCTGCTTATTGATGTCCGTCGAAAAGTTCGGAGAATTGCAGATACATTCATCTTTGAACCCAATCGCGAGTCTACTCTGGCACGTTTTTCTGCCGCAGTGGATCCAGTCTTGGCCGAGGTCCAAGCTCAACAGGGTGTGGATAGGTACAAGGTTATTATCGATTCTTCTACAACGACTCAGGCCGATGTAGAAAACAACACCGTTCGAGGAAAGATTTTTATGCAGCCGACCCGAGCTGTTGAGTTTATTGCTCTTGACTTTGTTGTTACCAATAATGGTACCGAGATTTAGTCAAACAAACGTGCAACGTTATATTTAATAAGAGATTAAGGAGAACATAAAATGGCTGATACACTGCCAGTTGCTGATATGCTACCAAATAAGTTTGAGCCGAAAAGACAGTTTCGGTGGGTTTTTGCGATTGAGGGAATCGATGCATTCCTGATGAAGTCCGCTGCCCGCCCAAGCGTATCTATGGGTGAACAAACGCTGGAGTACATTAACTCCAAGAGATACCTTGCCGGAAAGCTTTCTTATGAGACTCTGGCTGTAACTCTCTATGATCCAATTGCTCCGTCTGGGGCCCAGCAGGTGATGGAGTGGGTGCGTACCCACACAGAAACCGTGTCCGGGCGTTCAGGTTATGCAGATTTCTACAAGCGAGATGTTCAGCTTAAAATGCTGGATCCGGTTGGAACCGTGGTGGAGCTTTGGGACCTTAAGGGTTGCTTCCTGACGGCGGCTGGTTTTGGTACGCTGGATTATGGTACGGAAGATCCAACAGAAATTTCGTTGACCATTCGTTTCGATAATTGCGTCCTTCAGTACTAATTTTTCGATATTAGTTCTAAAACTCGTTTGGGTAGAATCTCTTTATTTGGAGCGTCTTTAGGGGCGCTCCTTTTTTTGCATGTCTGAATTTTTAAATTCATCTTCGTTTTACTTCTGTCCAATTCAGAATTCAATTATCATTATTATTAATTCAAGTTAGGAGCTTATTTTGGCACGTGGTACAAAGAACGATGTTTTTTCTGAAGGTGGCAATCCGTTGATGCCCTCCAGAAACGTAATGAAAGATGATTTTGGGCTGGACATTCCGGCACAAGTAGTTCCTCTTCCTTCGGGAGGGGTAATTTACCCTGTTGAGACGAACATGCATGGGAAGTCTGAGGTGACTATTAAGGCAATGACGGCCCGAGAAGAAGATATTTTAACTTCTCGTGCCCTGATTAAAAAAGGTGTTGTTATCTCAGAACTATTAAAATCCGCGATTTTAGATGATGGATTTGATCCTGAGGTAATGCTTAGTGGTGACCGAAATGCAATTATGACCGCTTTACGTGTGACAGGTTATGGAACGTCATATCATGTGGAAGTGGATTGTCCTGCGTGCAGCGCGCGATCTAAGCAAAATTTTGATTTATCCAAATTGCCTATTAAGCGATTGGAAATTAATCCTGTTGCCCCCGGGGCCAATATGTTTGAAGTCGAACTTCCTATGACGAAGAAGAAAGTTAGATTTCGCTTTCTCACAGGCGCAGACGAGAAAGACATCAGCGTAATGAACTCCCGAAAGAAAAAGCAAGGTAACCAAGTAGATAACCTGATTACTACTCGACTCCAATATTCTATTACGGCAGTTGATGGCATTAACGATAAAACAAAGATTGGTTTTTTCATCAGGGCCATGCCTGCTCGAGATTCTTTGTTTCTTCGAAAGTATATTGATGAAAACGAACCCGGTATTGATATGAAGCAGTGGATGGATTGTCCTGCATGCTTTGAATCTACGGAGGTGAGGTTGCCTATGGGCGCCGCGTTTTTTTGGCCTGACGAGCCAGCATAAAGAAATTTTTCTTGAGCATATTTTTTTGCTCATGTATTATTGCGGTTTTACATACCGTGGCGCGTACTCCCTCCCTGTTTACCAACGCATTTGGTTCATTGAAAGAATCAATACTGAAATAAAGAAAGCAAACGGCCAGAGCCGAGCCGCAACTCAGAATGATCCTGATACTCGCGGTCTACAAGGTCGATCGCGTGGAATGGTTCCGGCCAATTTGCGCAGATTCACGTGATTTTAATATTTATTAAACGAGGTCACGATGAATGATAAAAGAAAAATGACTGCAGCCGCGGCGGCTTATATTTTAGGTTTGTCTCCAGATGTTAGAATTAAGGGAGATGCAACACAAACCTCTACACTTCGAGAAGTTCTTGATGCGTCTCGAGGTGTGTATTTATCGTTACGAGATTGCACGGGTCAAAGTAACATCGCAGAAAATCTCGAAGCTAAATCTAGAGCTGCAAAAAAGTTTAAGAAGGTGTTTGGTTACGGTTGGCCTTTTTAGCGAGTTTTTGCTCTATGAATATTTATTGAATATGGGGCGAGACTTGAATGGCATCTGACCGCGCACAAGTAGAGATCGAACAGGCGATTAATGCCGCTATTTCTGAGCGTGCTGGTTTGCTTTCGGCAAACAGAACCCTGATTAGCGAACAACTGGCCATGGCTCGAGAACTTTGTGCGGCCCTGGATTGCCAGGACTTCGCGAGTTTGAATGGTTCCATTAGGGAAACCACGGATGGGCTCACGGCTGCTGCTGATGCCTCTGAAAGTCTAAGTGCTCAAACCGCCGACGTTAATAAAGAAATGAAGAAGGCGACGAAAACGTCTTTTAGCTGGAAGGCCGCCGGCGTGGGCGCATTTGTTGCAATTAAAAATGCGGCCTCGGGTGTGTTTGGAATTCTTGGCAGTATTGCCGGAGTGATTAAAACTGGTGTTATGGGTGCATTCAATCTTGTCAAGATGGGAATGCAGGCTTACAATGGTATGATCGACGGGTTACTTCAAAAAGGTCAAGAACTCTATAACGGTACCAGCGCAATTCGCCAGCAGATGGAAGCTCTCCGTGGCGAATTTGGAGCCCTTTCAAAAGGTGAAGGAAGAAGCATAATAAAGGCCTGGGATACGATGAATAATCGTGGCCAGAAACTTTCTGGTACTGGTCTGCGCTTGTCACGAGTTTTTGGATCTGGTTCTGAAGGCACGGCAAAGATGCTAGAACTGCTTCAAGAAAAAGCGGGTGAGATGGGTCCAGTCTTTACCCGGTTCTCTGCAGATTTTGAAAAGGCTGGCGAAGAAGTCATAATTGCCAGTAAGGCACTTGGTTTAAGTGGTGAGGCAATGGCTTCTTTGGCTCTCGCCGGGAGAGCTGCCGGGAAATCGTTGAAAGCGACGATGCAAGAGATGAATAAGCAGGTGGTACAGGTATCTAAGAGATTCGGCGTCAATGTCAAGATAACCGGTCAGATGCTCGATGCACAGCTCAAGGCTCCTGGAATATTTAGCACCAACACGAAAGAAATGTTGAAAACTGCGGTAGCGGCTCAGAAACTCGGTGTTTCAATCGAAACTCTGACCAAGACTACTAAGGTGTTTGACGATTTTGAATCTGGGGCAAAGGCTGCTGGTGAATTGGCCGCGCAGTTTGGCATTACCGTTGATGCGATGGAGATGATGACCGCAACACCGGCCGAGCAAGTGACAATGCTCAAGGATGCCCTACAGGAAAGCGGGCAGTCGTTTGAGGAGATGTCACGGCAGGAGAAGCAGAGATTGGCAGATCTCACCGGTATGGACATGACAGAACTTCAAAATCTCATGGATCCAACCAACGCATTTGATTCTGACGCGATGGATGATGTTGGTGCAGGTGTGGATGATGCCACAGCCGCAACAATGCGGCAAACAACGGCGAATCAAGAGCTTGCCAAGGCAATGGAACGGGTTATTGAGCAAGGCGAGCAGCTTACTGGTGCCGGTGGTTTGTTTGGTGCCTTCGTTACTGGCATCTCGAAAGGAATAGGCAAATCAGAGGAATTTAGACACATCATCAGAAACGTTTACGAGGTATTTAAAATTGTCGACCGCTCTGGCCAGCGTGTAGGTCTGATGCTTATGGAGCTGTTCGGCGAGGGTGGTCCATTTTATGTAGTCACTCAGTTTTTCGATAATATGTTTGATCCTGCCAAAATGCAGCAGCGCATGAATAATATCGAAGGTTTTTTCCGCGATTTTGTTGATACTGTTATGGAAGGTGGGGAAGGTGCCACCGGTGCGTTTACAACGCTGTTTAACAATATTGTGAATGAATTGTTTGGAGATATGGGTGGTGGCACCAGCTTCTTCACCATGATGTTGGAAGGGTTGGAGACTGCCTTCGATTTCATTGGCGCTTCTTTAATTAAATTTGCACCAACAATTTTGAATGGACTGACCAAATTATTTAAGTTAGCCATCGCCGCCATGTCAGGAGAATTAGGCACCCCCGAATTTGGGGGGCAGCTTGCAGCAGATGGTCTATTTCCCATGATTCAAAGTGCTATGCAAGATCCAAAGTTGATCGAAGCATGGGATGGAATGGTCGTTGTATTCCTGGAGATGCTCGACATGTTTTGGGGTAAGTATGGGGATGTAATTACTGACGCCTTTGCAGTCATTATAGGCGCTATCATTACCGCATCGATAATTCAATCCCTCCCCATTATTCTAGCTTCCGGAGCTATCGGAGGGATGGTAAAGGGATTATTCATGGGAATTGGGAGCGGTCTCGCCGGCGATGCGTCGACAGAAGGACCACCCGCGCTTGACGACAGCGCCGGCGGAAAGTTGACTAAAATGGCCGAAGATCTCGATGAGGCAGTCATGCAATTGAGAGACATTGATAAGGGTGATATGCTTCATGCTGCTGCTATTATGGTCATTATCGCGGGCGCGTTTGGACTCGCTTTGTTAGGTGTTATTGAGCTGGCCGTGCATGCAAAGGAACGAAAAGCATCGCCCGCAATAATGATGATCATGATAGGTGGTATTTATGGCATTGCCAAAGCTGCTGAGGCAATTGGCAATTTGATGAAGGTTTTAGACGGAGTCCAGCTCAATGCGAAAAAAATAGGTACCATGGTACTTATTCTTGGTTTGTTGATTGGCGTGATGTGGGCAGTCTCGAAAGTAGTAGTGGCCACTATGGAGTCGTTACAAGGTGTTGAGCCTCCAAAACCGGGCGTGGTCGAAGCCGCAGGTGATATAACAATGGTTGTTATGACCGCCGTCGCCGCTATTGTTGTTATGGGAGCCATGTTGGCCGGTATCGCCATGCTCGCTTCAAATCCAGTAACCGCAACAGCCTTGGTTCTTGCTCTAGGTGCTGCAATGATTATCTTCTGGGGTGTTGCCGAGCTGATGACGGAGATGGTGGAAGCCTTTGGATCCATCGACATGAATGTCGCCCAGCGAGCTTCCGTCGCAGCTGATGCTGCAAGTAAGCTCGTGACCACAATGTTTGATGTTCTTGATCTGTTGATGATCGTTATTGCCGGTACGTCATTAGATGAGTCTCTTTTTGAAAAAGCTGCACAGCAGGTAGCTAATATTACCGATATTCTCGCCGATCAAATGATGCCGGCGATGATGCGCGCGGCTGATATGATAACAGAAGATCCGGCAATTATTAAGGATAAACTGAGCATTATTATTGGTTTAATGGACTCATTTGCGCCTATTGCTGGTTTGATGACTGCCGCACTACAGATTAAAGACTTAAGACCTGATCAGGTAGCCACAGTGGTAAATCATGTCACTGCCGGAATTGGAGCCGTCTTGGGGAGCATTTCCAGCATGGTGACAGGGATTGTTGATGGGGTTGGAGGACTGTCCCCTGAGCAAATTAAGGCCGCAGAGGCAGCTGCTCCGTTGATCGGCGCCGTCGCGTCTCTGCTCGGTGCATTTACAATGCCATCCGAACTACTTGCCTCGGAAATGGTGACGACACAGGAAATTTATATCGATCATGAGGGGTTAGATTCTGAAGAGCTTCGGGACGTTCCAAGAGTAATAAAAACTGCGACGAAGCGGCAACGGGATTATATTGATAATTTTGTCTATATGCTCGAGCAAATCGGGCCTGCCTTACAAGGTTTAGTTGAAAAAATTGTGGCAATTGATATTCCCGGTGATCCGGCGACAGTTGGTAAGAGAATGGAGACTCTTGCTGCAATTTTTGGCGCTCTTACGGCTTTTGGGGATGCTTTGGGGTCGATGGAAGATTTGTCTTGGGAATCCGCACGGGATAAGGTAAAAGAAGTTGCATTTATGTTCGGGGACAAGTATAAAGATATTGCAGTTGATTATTTGTGGGAGGCCGTGGAAGGAATGAGCACTTTCTACGCCAAGGCAGAACCACTTGATCTAGAACCAAAAATTCAGTTTGCAATAATGGTTTTTGAACAGCTTGGTCCTCTGATAAATACCTTGAAGGCAATGCCGAATCCGGCAGGTGCAAGCGACCGAGGTACTGCACTTGTGTTGGCATTTGCCGGCTCAACTGGTGTTTTTACCGACCAAAATGTCCAGCCGTTGATAGATGCGATCAAGGTTTTTTCAAAGGTTTCAGATTCGATAGAAGAACATTCGGTCGGTGGACTAGCACATGTTAACACATTTATAAAAGACGTTTTGGAACTTACACCTAGAGTAAAAGAATTTGGTTCACAGGTGTCCGCCGCAATATGGGCTCCGCTTGTTGACGTGGTGTCCGCGTTTAATGAGCTCGGAGCTGAGATGGGTGCGGCAAGGAATATTGTGAGTATTAACCGAACGTTAAAAGCAATAGGTACAGCATTGAAGATTGATGATAACAATATTAGGGTGGAACGTGGAGATGTCACCGTAGTTGTAAATCTGAAGGTGAAACTCAACGCTTCCACCCTCTCGCAGGTGCTGGTACAAAATATGCTGGTCTTGGGTGGTAAGTCATACGATCCTCCCGGAAGCCAGGTCGTACCGCCTCAGGTCCCAGCCACTCCAGGATCTCACGGACCCGTTTAAGATATAAGATATAGGACAAGTTAAAATGAATGATTATGAACCAGAAAATGAAGAAGAAGAGGAAGAAGCCCGTCGAGCTCGTTTTAAGAGATATGCCGAAACCGGTGAAGTAGGTGACTTATATGCTGAGGCGGTCAAGCAGGATGGCATCGCAGAGATGCTTGAACCACTTGATGATGAGCAGCGATCACAGGTTGAAGACACAGTCAGAGAGTTTGCCGAACCATGGCAAGATATGCTGGGACAATTATTGGGTAACTTTGATAATGAAGAAGCGCGTGAAGAATTTGTAAAAGCTGCAGCCAAGCGCTTTTCAAGTTTAGGATAAATTAGATTTAAGGGATAAAAATGTCAGATATTGACGATCTTAATACCAAACCGGCAAAAGAAGCAACCGACTTACTTTATCCTGACGATACCAACTCTGACGGCAAAGCTACCCTCGGTTCACCTTCTAATCCATCTGCTCGAGCCGACGGATCTCATACGGATACCGGAATTAAACATGGGGCTGAGGGTGACGATATTGCTCCCGACGCAATTCAGACTCTCGGCCAATATATAGGCGAGATGACGATCAACAATGTAACCCCTCTCAATTATGACACCGACACCGAAGCGACGCCCAACGTCAATATTAATTACAGCGCATTTCAGAAGGCATTTGACAAAGATTTTATGGCCGAAGCCGCCGGGACACTGACTCAAACTGAGCGCGAGTCGTTGATGGGAACAGACGGCGCCGGACAGCTGTGGGGTCAAATAGGTGATGATGGTGTTGACGCGGCGCTCGGCGCAAACTGGATGCTTCGAAATGTAGTGGATAGCGGCGGACTAGAAGGTGCCGCGATTGATCCATTTGCAACAATTGAACCAGCTACTGCCGGAGATGCCACCCGGGTCGGTGGCGCAGTTTCGGCCGTATTAAAACGAAACAGATTTCAGCAAGGAAATCCAGTTGGTCTTGAGGTTGAACATGATTTTCCTGGCCTCGCGCCGACGTTCTTTAACATTAATGCTCCACTTACTCGGGAATATATGCTAACCCAGCGTGCGGGTGGTGACAAGGCAACACTTGGTCGATATAATGCGACGGCAGACGGGATCTCCCTCGAAGATATGAATGACATGGCACAAGCAATGCTCGAGAAGGCTACAGGTGGATCAGGTCTTGGCGACGGCGCTTTACCAATTAAACTGGCTCTTGGACGAATTGATACCGACGATTTAAATCCAATTAAAAATATCAGTGGTAATTGGTCAGATGGTCCAACGTCAGGGTATCTGGTGAACCCACGACGCCAGTCGTATGGACAGTTAAATTCGCCTACCTCTAAGTTTGGCGGAGCTTTGCCAACAGACATGATTGTGCTGGCGGCTATTTCGGCACTTATTGTTATTGTTGCATGTTTGGTTTTATGTATTATTTTGGATATCTTTGCATTAATTCCTGGATTTCCGCCCATAAAATATTCAGCCGAAGATCCAGGTACGTTACCCTATGGCCAGCGTTTTGGAAAGGCGGATTTTGGTCACGATATTCTTGGGGCGAAGATTTATAAATTCTTGCGCCTGCCGAATCTTTCTTACGATTATCCCAATTTCTTTTTTAAGTTTACAGTTGCCGGAGCAACCGGAGCAATTCAGTTTTTCGTTCCACAAGTTTTCGGTCTCAGCGCAGGGTTTTTTAATGTTGTAAATCGCAATGCTATTCGTGATTTGGAACAAATTACAAACGCCGCAGAGGAATTGGGGAATGCCTCTGGCTTTCAAGGTATTATTGAAGCTATTTTTATGCTTATTGATGCATTTACGAGTTCCGCGACGTTCAAGCTAATGACGACACTGATTGCTTTGGGTGATACGGCGCTCGTTGCAACAGGGGGGTTGGGACATAGCACTAAGTCGCTTTTTGCAGAGTTTTATATTCCTTGGGAAGATTCTCCCAACCGTCCACAGATGAATAATATTGCTTTCCGCAGTCGCTTAACCGCAGGAGGAAGTAAGCAGGCGCTGGCATTTGGTACTCTTCCTCGACTGTATAACTTGGAAATGGGGTTGGCATGGGATCCCGCTGCCGCAGACGCCATTCCTAAGGATGCCGCATTTCTGCCAAGTGATCCTGCGTTTCTTGATTTTCCCGATACGGGAGCAATCCCCGTGGGTACGACAGCCGTTTCCAATACTTCAAAACCCTTCGTGAACAGATTTCAGTCTTTTACGCACGGTCGCATTCCAACTCAGATGCGCGAAGCCATGGAGACATTGCTGGATTCGTATTATGTTCCGTTTTATTTTCACGATTTACGAACAAACGAAATTGTGCCGTTGCATACGTTTGTAGAAGGTATTTCTGATTCGTTTTCTCCCGAGTATGATCAAATAAAAGGTTTTGGACGAATGGATCCGGTACAAATTTATAAAGGTACAACCCGGAAAATAGGCATGTCATTTTATGTAGTTTCCACAAATCCAAACGATTATGACGATATGTGGTTTGGAATTAATAGGCTCGTGGCAATGGTATATCCCCAATGGACGGGCGGTGATGTCCGCGCGTGGCAAGACGGAACCAGATTTAAGATGCCGTTTTCGTCAGTTCCTGCCGCATCTCCTGTGATTCGTATCAGGCTTGGTGAACTTTTTGCCAGCAATACTGCTCCGCACAGCGTGCGTCGCCTATTTGGGTTTGGCGACCAATCATCATTTGTTTTGGGAGATTCATTTAGCCACGAGAAAACTGGCGGTGCAAATAAATTTGGTATTGATCTGGCCGATGCCGAGGAAGAAGAAAAGTCTCGTATTGCCGACATCGTGAATAAGATGGAAGATTCGATGGTCGGTGAGACAGATTTAATAGTAGACGGCGCGTCAGAGTTTGATGCAATTATGGTTGGTACTACCGGTATTGCAAATACTATTTTTCATGGTGTCATTTTGGACAACCCACTAAAAATGAATTTTTTTAATCGTGACCTTTCGGACCACGGCGCATTTCATCCAGGAACTATTGTTGTTGTCCCGGGAGGCAAGTCATATCCGGGGGCACTGTGGAACGGTTTACAGTTTAAGCGGACTGGGCGCCGCGCCAGATTTGTGGGGGATACCTTGATGGAAGTTTGTGGTTATGCCTGTATTCCTCTTTCGGTGAAAATGGATGCAACAGGCTACTCCCCCGCAATTAGAGCAAAGGGCAGGAGGAATCTTTACTATGTGTTGCGGCCTTGGAACGAATCGTGGGTAGTCGACGACGCCTTCAATCAACCCAAGTTTCCCAAGAAGATTGTGGGAATCTGTGTCCCCGTTGGAAAGGTTACGATGGATCGAACTGATACGTACAGGAATTATTATGCGATGGCCTCCGCTCCTCCTATTCCGCTTCCAATGGCACCGACGGAAGACGACCCCTCACCTGAGGAGCTTGCTGATGAGCTCTTCTTTGCGGTCGGGTCAAACTCAATTACGAAAGGTTTCCGGGAGGCTGGGGGTGGTGGTTTGGCAGGAGTTATAACCAATATGGACATGGATTGGAACCTTGCACCATGGGCAACAGAGCAAGCTCAAGGCCGGGCTCCTATGTATGTAAAGATATCGATTGGATTTGCTCCAATTCACGATATTCCACCTGGACTTGGCGAAGATGGTACTATGCGTGCGCCTGTTTATCCTGTCGGAAATGTTGTGCGGGATCGATTTGGAGATAGATTCGGCGTCCCCGGTGTCCCTTCGCCAAGGGAGTCTGCAATGCAAGAAGCGCTGGCAGCCAAGGCTGCTTTTGATAAGGCGATGGCACCCGACGAAGGTCCGCCAGACGATCTGGATTGAAGATAGGTAACAATGAATAGATATTTTAATACGAGAATAATCAACGGAACTTATGGTACCTGTCGCGTTGAACGTACAATTTGGGTGGCATGTAGGCGGGGACGCCTCACGTATACGAAACGCGTGGCGGTTGAAGGTGATAGACTTGATACGCTAGCCGCTCAAGCGTATGGCAGCGGAATTTATTGGTGGATAATTGCCGCGGCTTCTGGGATAGGTTGGGCTCCCCAGGTCCCACCAGGCACTCTCTTGATAATTCCGACAACTCTTGCGGAGGTCGCTGAGCTAGTATGAAGACCGCAACTAAAGCTGCAATTCTCAGATTGGGAAGGATATACCCTATATCGTCTGGCGTTCACAGTACTCTCAGCGATAACGAGTTGCGCGACGCCTTTGGGGCGCTTGGAAGTAGTTACAGCGACGAAGGGCTTAACGATTCGGCTGTTGAGCTGATGACGAAGATGCTGGCGTCAGGGGAGAGGGACATCGGTAAAGGCCGCTCTTGGAGTCTGGATGGGATGACGAATCTCCTGGATTCTAAAGTCCAAGGTCCCCTGTCCACGATATCCGCATCCTGGATTGCAAAGATGGCTTTTAGACTGTTCAACCTACAGTACGAAATAATCCTCAATGTTACGTGTCCGCAGGGGTGTGCATTAATGATGGCCGAGATAGTCAACAAGAATGGTGAAGCTCTCGCCGATGAAGAGTTTGCGACCATGGTCGACGAGGTGGAGGCCGCAATTGGGGCAGGTGGTGCCCCGGTTCCACATTTCTCCAAGAAAGAACTCGAGTGGGTGTCCGATCGCATGAGGATGGCTGCCGGGAGCTTTGGGGCCGTTGGTACTGGGTGGCAGGACGACACCGACCGGATCGCTCGGGCCGCTATTTTGGGAGTGGCGTTCCATAACCCTCATGCGTTGTCCTTCCACTGCTTCTTCACGAACCAGTGGGTTGACGACGACCCAGTAGCTATTCGTTTGTTGGGAAAGGCCAAGTCTTCCGACTTCATCGTTTCGGGCGATGGCGACGCCTACAACACGTATGTGAATTGTATTAATAAAGCTGTTAACGTCCATTCCAAGGATTCTCCCGATATTGGAGCCATACAGATTTGGGATCCGGCGATTCAGTATGGGGAGGCCGGGCAAGCTGTGTCGAGTATTTTTTTGAATCATATGCCAGCTGTCGAGATGTCCAGAGCCTGTGTTTATTTTAAGATGTCGATCATCAATCCTGTCGTTCCTACAAATCCTCCCATATCCTTGGCCATCGACCCCGGCTCGAACGTGACACCAACATCATTTAGTTTGCCATCTTTTTTGAAGGGAGATATCGACTACAACGCCGATTTTGGCCAGGGCGCTATGCTTGTTGATAATATTATGATAGCTTCCCAACTTGATATCTGGGGGCATGGGGAGTCACCAGAATCCGCTGCGAAGGCTGTTGCCTATACTGGCATGGAACTTTTTACCGCTCCTCAAACCCTTGTAAACTATGACACTCCCGGGACACATAAGGCGGCCCAGGAGACCTTGGAACGTGAGGGGATTAAACCGTTGGATCCTTCTCGCCCATTTATGAGTCTTCGGTCGTTTAAAATATCGGTGATGCCCACCCGCGGTGCAATGTCAATGCAATCTGGAGAGCTGATGCTCACGCTTCATGATAGATCGAGGATGGGTGAAATTAGTGAGCTTATAAAACCTGATTTTCTTGGAGTGTTGGAACTTTTTATTGAATATGGGTGGAGCCATCCTGATCCTTACACCAATGATTATGGTGCATTAATAGATGCAATGAAAACAGGAGCGAAGTATACAGTCTATAACTCTTCGTTTCAGTTCGTCGAAGGCGGTTCTGTGGATATAACATTA
>Ga0098033_1000444_pt1 | contig 18790 bp, 27 predicted proteins | sample 1_EtaG_FD_75049 | JGI IMG/M metagenome (GOLD analysis project Ga0098033, IMG submission 75049) | Marine viral communities from the Subarctic Pacific Ocean - 1_ETSP_OMZ_AT15124 metaG | ecosystem: Environmental > Aquatic > Marine > Oceanic | place: Pacific Ocean | collected 2015-01-07
AGGGGGTAGTAAATTCACCAATCACATCTTCAATTGGGTGATTGTAGCGGATTAGAATAAAATGACCGGCCTCTTGCTCCACCCACCATTCGCCGTCATGCCGCTTAACTGAATTTTCTTGTCCTAATTTTTTGTCCGTCATGTGTTCTCTCCTAATTGTTATACCCCTTAAGGCCCGCGCATCGCTGCTACGGGCCTGTTGGGATTATGTGGGGCGGCTAGGCTTCTTTCCTCGCCCTCCTCTTGGCCCAGATAAAAGCCGCATCGAGCGCCTCATCATAGCTTGGGAAATAGTGGTAACGCCGCCCGTGTACGGAATGTCCCTGTGTCTCTCGCTCGTACCAGCCGTCCACCTCTGTAGGGCGGATAGAGCAATATCCTTTGAAATTTAAACCGGACAGTCTGGCGTGGATCCCGTTCGCTTTGTAAGTCTCGATGGCTTCGACGCTCATGTCGTTCTCCTCTGTTCCAATTTGTTCCGGATTGTTCACCTTGACAGCATGTATATACATTCTATCCTCCTGTCAAGTTCTAAGAAGCGTTTTCTTGAATTTTTTTTTCGGGGGATTCGACAGCGCGATGGCCGGGAACAAGATACCCTTTTTCATTCGCATGCATCCTGCGCTCCTGCAGCGCCTGAGAGCCGCGGCGCTGTCTCGAGGTAGGACGATGACCACTATCATCGAGGACGCCCTGCGCGCCTATCTGGGCCAGGAGGACACATGACGTGCGTGTCCTCGATCTCTTCAGCGGCATCGGTGGGTTCAGTCTCGGCCTGGAACGGGCCGGCATGCAAACCATCGGGTTCTGCGAGATCGATCCCTACTGCCGGCAAGTGCTGGCCCAGCACTGGCCCGGTGTCCCCATCCATGAAGACATCAAGGATCTGACGCCGGATGGTGGATCAGCTGACCTTATTTGCGGGGGATTCCCCTGCCAGCCCTGGTCACAGGCCGGGGAACGCCGAGGCGCGGAAGATGACCGCGACCTCTGGCCGGAAATGCTGCGAGTTATTAAAGCTGTTGAACCTCGATGGATCATTGGAGAGAATGTCCGAGGCTTTGTTAACCAGCCCTTGGGCCTCCAGCGCAGTGTTTCTGACTTGGAAACATGTGGCTACTCAGTCCAGTCATTCCTTATTCCAGCTTGCGGTGTCGGTGCCCTCCACAGGAGAGAACGAATCTGGATTATTGCCAAGAAGGCTGACGCCCACACCGACAGCCAGCGATCACATAGAGAGAAAAAGCACAAGCACCGAGAAGGTGAATCCGCTGACAGGCAAGAGCGTCACATTAAATCGGTTCGTAAAGTTCTGGCCGGATCAGGAGACACAGAGGAGCGGAGTGCCGGCGCTGTGGGCCACGCCAACAACGGCAATGACGGCAGGCTACTCGAAGAAAGAGAACAACAAGGCGGCGGCGGAAGGAAGAGCGGGACACTCAGGCAACGAATTGTTGAGGCAAGTGGTTCAATCCCAACTAATTATTCAGAACAGGGCGAACGACAAGTTTCCGAATTTAGAAAGCGTTGTGGTGAAATCTCTATGGCCGACGCCCAAGAACAAACTGTACCCGACTCCCACGGCTCCAGGAAAGCATCAGGTGGGAACGATCGGGGAATGGGGGGGAAGCGGGAACCCGCTGAGAACACCGGAGACAATGACCCTTGCTGGTGGCTCCCTGAACCCGACGTGGGTCGAGTGGCTCATGGGATACCCCGAAGGGTGGACCGCCTTAAAGCACTCGGCAACAGCATCGTCCCGCAAATCGCGGAAGCCATCGGACGCGCCATCATCGTCGGAGAATACGGATGAGTAACGTCACCACCAAAGAGGTCGAGGTGAACTTCCTGGGCATGCGCGCCCGCAAGCTGGTCCCGCTCGACTGGGCTGACCAGCTAGTGATCGACGCCTTTGCCCAGGGCGACAAGGCACCGGAGATCCTCATCGAGGCGCTGCACCGCGTTGCCAAGGAAGGCGCACCCAATGCGTGACATCCATATCGCATCTCGCAAAGGCCCGCCGCCGCGCAAGTGGTACTGGCCCAAGCCGGCGTCAAAGAAGTATCGCGATGGATGGGATCGGATTTTCAAGAAGAGCAAGCCGGTGAAGGTGAAGAAATGAAAAACCTCCCCGCACTTATTGATTCCGCCACACACACCTTAGCGAATGCACGGACATCCGCTGAAGTGCTTGAGGCGAAGGCCCAGGCCCAAGCCGCGCTCCATTATTCCAAGGTGACAAAGGCCGCACTGGAAGTCCAGGGCGACTGCCTGAAGATGGTCTGTCGCGCCGAGGAGCGGTTCGCGGACGAGATCGATGCGTCTGAAGATTTTAAACCGGGCAGGGATAAAAGGTCGGGAGATATGACCTTTCAGGATATCGGCGTAACTAAACAACAGGCGCATGACTTCCGCAAGGTCCGCGATCTCGGCCAGGAGAAGGTCGCGGAGATCGTGGACAGCGCCGTCGCGGAAGGGCGCGCACCAACAAAATCCGAAATCTTATCGCATCACGGGTCTGGAATTGATCCGAATGTAAATCCCAACCCGCCAGAAGGGTTCGCAAAGCGAATACACATGAACGGCTACATCAAGGAATTAGCCGCGTTTTGCGAAAAATACTCACCACAGTTAATCGCTGGCGCATGCACCGACAAACAACACGCCGACATGTTGGGCGGTTTAACCACAATCTCAGACTGGACTAAGGATTTCAGAAAATGAGCATGAAGAAAACAGTCCGCTCGGACATATTACGCGAGATCGAAAGAGTGAAGAAAACAAACAGTGTGATTGCACCGCGTTGGGTGGCTAACGCTGTCACAAAAGTCTATTTCAAAGATTTACCGAAAACCGAAACTGCAGAAATCGTTCGTTTTCTCGCATTTTCAGAGTGCCGGCGTGAAGTAGCGAAACTCATAAGCAAATCTCTCAGCATCAATGGAAACGATCAGAGAGAGCTTGTCTTGCCTGGGTTTGCTTACCTTCAAACACATTACGAAATAAAACGTGAAGACGAATGGCTCGGCGTTCCTATTCACATGATGACGGTTGAAGAACTTCAGGGGAAAGCCAACGAACTACAATCCATGGGGAAAGCCTGTTTCCAGCATGCTGAAGAAATACTGGATTATGCAGAAACAGCCTTAGTCAAAACGTTGTCAGCCCAATGATCATCGGCATTGACCCAGGCAAGACCGGCGCCATCGCCATGCTGTATCAAGCTGGACACCCCAAGTGGGGCAAACTTTACATCGAGGACATGCCGGTACTCGGCAAGGAAATCAACGGCGCCGCCTTCGCTGATATATTAGAAGAGTTCCCGCCCATCATAATCTACATCGAGGCGGTCAACTCTCGTCTGATGGGACGCCAGTCCGCATTCAATTTCGGACAGGGGATCGGCGTCCTCAAAGGCGTCATCGCCGCCAAGCGGATCAGTTATTGCCAAGTGTCTCCAGCTAAGTGGAAATCACACTTCAAGCTTCCAGCCGACAAAGACGCGGCCCGCGCCAAAGCGACACAGTTATTCCCCGCGAATGCGGACCTATTCAAACGCAAGAAGGACGACGGTCGCGCCGAGGCGGCGCTGATCGCACTGTACGCTCAACAGACAGGAGGACGAGCATGATCGATACACGAAATGGAGGGTATCCCCTCGATCCTGAAACCCTGACACAGACCACCGGACCCATGGAGGGCATGATGGGTGACCGCGTGGTTTACGACAGGTTCGAGGTGCTACAGGACGCCATCGTGGCAGTCGGGAAGCGCGGCGAGGACTACGGCACCCCGCGCGAGAACATGGATCGCACCGCGAACATTCTCAACGCGCTGCTGGCCGACAAGCTGAAGCACCCCATTAGTCCCGGCGATGTCTGCATGATCATGGCTGGGGTCAAGCTCGCCCGCCTGATGAACCAGCCGGAACACCACGATAGCCAAGTGGACACGGCGGGCTGGATCTCCCTGATGGCAGAGGTGGCGTGATGGAACCCGGTATTCACGATATCAGCGACGAGGAATACTTCGCCGCTTATGGACTGTCCAACTCATATCTGTGGACATTCAACAACAAAACCCCGGCTCATGCCCAAGTCCCCTTCCGCCTACAGACGAGATGACGCTGGGCAGCGCCGTCCACATCGCCGTCCTGCAGCCCGACAAGATCGACGCCATGATAGTGCAAGGGCCGGCGGATCGGCGCGGCAAGAAGTGGACCGACGCCAAAGACAAGGCCGAGAAGGCGGGTCAGATCATCCTGATCGAAAAGGAATACAACATCGCCATGACCATGCGTGACAAGGTCTGGCAGAACCCCACATTCGCGGGTCTGCTGGCCGGCGAGGGCGCGCTCTACGAACAGGCGGCGTTCTGGAACTACCGCGAGCAGCTGTGCAAATGCAAGCTCGACTGCGCGAAGGACAGCTTTATCCTCGATCTGAAGACCAGCGCCGACGCCAGCCCTGCAGGATTCGCACAGTCCGTCGCCAAGTACGGCTACCACCAGCAGGCGGCGTCATACAAATATGGCTGGGAGCAGGCGAGCGGGCAGCTGATCGACGCTTTCCTGTTTCTCGTCATCGAGAAGACACCGCCCTACGCGCCGGCCATCTACGAACTCGACGCGGCCAGCCTGCGCGAGGGCTGGGCGTCATACAACGCGGCCATCGATAAATACATCGAGTGCGCCGCGGCCAAGCACTTCCCGGCATACCCCGACGAGAAGGTGCTGCTGCAGCTGCCAGCCTGGGGATTCCGCCACACCAACCCACGCGAAATCAACATCAATGGAGAACAGCGATGACCTTTCAAGCACCACCTCCCGACGCGCCCCGCGGCGACGGCGGGAATTACGCCGGCTACATCCTCTGGCATGCACAGGGATCCGGTAAGCACGGACTGCCGCCGGCCAGCTGGTCGATCAACGTCGAGACAGGCCGCGTCCCCTTCCCGCCCATGTCCACCGGATGCGTCTGGAATATCGAGAACATCATCACCGGCTGGGAGAACTGGCCCGATGGCGGGCAGAAGATCTGGCATGCCAACCCCGCACCGCACACGCCCCTGCCCTACCCCGGCGCCGGCTTCACCGAGGGTGTGAAGATCCCGATGGCGGTCGATGCCAATACCGTGGTCATGTGGGATCAGGCAAGCGTCGGCGCATGGAAAGGCTTCTGCCAGGTCGCCGCTATTCTCGGCCAGCAGGCGCCCCAGAACCCCGGCATGTATCCGGTCATCCAGTTCGCCGGATCCACGCTCACATCCACCGGGAAGAACAGCACTCAGGTGCCTAACTTCCAGATCCTGCAGTGGGTGCCGCAACCGGCCTGCTTCGCGGCCCAGGCACAGCCGCCGGCCCCGCCGCCGGAACAAGGCTGGCAGCAACCCGCCGCGGCACCGCCCCAACAGCCTGCACCACCGCCCCAACAGCCTGCACCGCCGCCGGCAGCGGCACCACAGGGCGGCGCATGGGATGCCGGCGCCCCGGCGGCAGGACAGCCCGTACCAGCTGCTGCCCCTGCACCCGCTCCTGCCGCGGCGCCAGCCGGTGCTTGGAACGGCTAACCTCCTCTGCCCTGTCTGCCTGCAGCAAACGCGAGGGTTCGGCTTCATGCCGTCCCTCGTCGGCAGGGAGGGTAAGCGCCTCGCGACCTGTTCGTTAAAACATTTAAACGCGATCGCGGATTACATCATGGCTGATCATAAGCTGGAAAGCGACGAGGACGAGCCGCTCTGGGAAGCCGTCAAGGCTGCAGGGCAGTACCTCGATGAGCTTCAACGGTTTGATCTGCGCCACCTGACCCGCGATCAGCTGATGATGTTCGGGTCCATCGTCATCAGCAAATATGCGGAAGCCCGCGCCGACTGGTTCGAGAACCGGCGGCATCCCGATGACACCTTCGCAAAAGATGTGGGGATTGAGTGATGAAGATGACACTTGGTTATATCGGCCTAATCGTACTCGTAAATTGGGGTTTCACGGTTGTCCCGTTGGTCCCGTTACTGGGCGGCGAGATGTTCCCGCCAATGTCATTGGTAGTGGGGTTCATCTTTGTTGCCCGTGACTTCGCGCAGCGTGAAGTTGGACATTGGGTTATCCCGGCCATGCTTATCGGGGGCGCACTTTCATGGTGGATGGCTGATCCGTTTATCGCCGTCGTCAGTGTCTCGGCCTTCCTTATTTCTGAAGCTGCCGATTGGGCTGTGTACACATGGACACGCAAGCCTTTTGCTCAACGGGTACTGCTGTCGAGCCTTGTCGGGACGCCGCTGGATAGCGCGGTATTCCTCGCCATGATTGGTCATCTATCGGTGACAGGCGTTGTAGTGATGACGCTTTCAAAAATGATCGGCGCGTTGGCAGTCTGGTGGATGCTGCGAAAAAGGGCGCTTACATGACAGTCCATTACCATTGCGCCGATATTTCGGGCGGGCGGTTACTGGAATTGGCCGGCGCCAATCTCTTAGTTTCTTACGCCTACCCATCAAAGGTGAAGCAAGCTCATTATATCGCGCAAACGGTCATGCTCGATAATGGAGCGTTCACAACATGGCGACCCACAAAATGACATCAGAAAAATGATCGACAGATGGGATCGGAGACAGTGCAAATCTCGATGGCTCTTCACGCCAGAACAACCAAAGTTTCCCCTGTGACCACCGCCGCCGACATCGTCAAGCACCTCACAAAGGTGAAAAAGACCGGCGAAGGTGAGTACATCGCCTGCTGCCCAGCGCACGATGACAAGAATCCCAGCTTGTCCGTCAAGGACGGCGACAAGCACGTCATCTGGAAATGCCACACCGGCTGCTCACAGGAGGACGTGCAGATCGCGCTCATCAGAATAGGTGCGCTCCAGCCGAGAGAGGAACACGAGGAGTTCACCAGATCCCTCGCCTTCTCATCGACATACGCCAACCCGCGGACTTACGCATATCGCGACAAGGATGGCACACTCATATATATAGTGCGGCGCCAGCCCAACCCTGACGGCTCCAAAACATTCAGGCAGTACCACCTCGAGGGTGACCAGATGGTCCCCAAGATGGACGGCGTCACGCGGGTCCCATACGCACTCCACCTGTGGCACAATCTCGATACCGTGTTCATTGTCGAGGGCGAGCAGGCCGCAGAGGCGCTCATCGCACAAGGCTACCCCGCCACATGCAATCCAGGCGGCGCGAAATCATGGCAACCAGAACTAAATCCACACTTCAAGGGCAAGACCGTCTACATCCTCCCAGATAACGATGACCCAGGACACGAACACGCCATCCAAGTCGCAGAACAACTCCACGGCACCGCAAGCACTATCATCATCGCGGACCTCTGTGCCGGCATGTCAAAGAAGGCAGACATCGTGGATTGGATGGCGCAAAACCCATCAAAGATCAAAACAATTTACGACCAGGTCGCCACTTGGAAACCATACCGCGAAGGCGACAACGCACCAAAGCTCACCACATCAGGCAGGCAGTGGCTGACCGGCGGGCAGATCCAATACGTCATGGACGCCAACTGGACAGTGCGCGACATCATCCCAGCATCAGGCATGGGCGCAGCCTACGGCAAGCCGGGATCCGGTAAGACATTCTGGGCGCTCGACCTCGCAATGCACATCGCATCAGGCACCGGATACCTGAACAAGACCACCAAGCATGGACCCGTGGTCTATATCCCGCTGGAATCCGGCACCCGATTCCAGAACCGCGTCAAGAAATGGGCGGATCATAACGATATCAACATCGATGACATTCCCATCCACATCAGCTCGACGCCGCTCAACCTCCTCTCGTCGCCAGAGGATGTGAAGGAACTGATCGAGGACATCCGCGACATCGAGGAAAACGAGGGCCAGCCAGTCAAGATCATCATCATCGATACACTTTCGCGCTCCATGCCCGGCGGTAACGAGAACAGCCCTGAAGATATGACGGCGCTCGTCGGTCACTGCGATGAGATCTGGAAGGCGCTCGACACGTTCCTCCTGCTCGTACACCACACCGGCAAGGATGAAGCCAAAGGACTGCGCGGTCACAGCGCCCTGATCGGCGCCGTCGATACCGAGATCGAGATCAAGGCCGAGGATGACACATTCAAAAACGCCACCATATCCAAACAGCGCGACGGCGAAGACGGCATGGCATTCGGCTTCAAGCTCAATACATGCGAGATCGGAAACGACAGCGATGGTCAGATGCTGACTACATGCGTAGTCAAACACATCCCGCCCGACGACATGCCTGCGCCAGCGGCAAGGCGTAAAGGCCCAACCGGCAAACACCAGAAGGTCGTCCTTACAGCGATCCAGACAGCACTCCTCGACATCGGTAATGACGCATCCCCTGGAGGTGGCCGGCCCGTGGTTCGGTGCATAACAGCAGGACAGCTGAAACAATTCGCATACCCAGCCATGACATCGGACACCGATCACAGAGCCGGTGACCTTAAACGCGCCGTCGCAGCACTCGTAGATCAAGGGCATTGTAATCACTACAACGGGTTTTACTGGATATGATTTACACCACGCAAACCACGCAATCATGGAATGCGGGGTGTGGCACAACCTGTGGTCAAACCACGCAAACCACGCATTGTTCTATAAGAATGCGTGGTGCGTGGTTCTCAGAGTGGCGTGGTTTTGAGAAGTGAGGGTGAAATGACCAAAAAGAAAACCCCCCACGCCGATCACGGATCACCTGAGATCCAGCAGCACGGTGAATATCAGGAAATCGAAACACCTATCGCAGGAGTGACCGCTCTTCGCAATACCACACATGATCCAGTCGAGACATATCGCAAAAGAAAACTGATCACCGAGCGACAGTATCGCGCAGCTGATCGGCTCGCAGCGCAATACCGTCGCGCAACCCTCACCGCCGTCTACGCCACCGTTCGATGGGATGACATCAGGTCAGGTGGACTGAGTGATCGGGCCGCCGAGATCGTCACTCATGCTCGCGATGAAGTGCGAGCGGCTCTTGCTCATGTCGGATTCCCGCTCGCTGGCGTCCTTGAGCATGTCGCCGGCAATGGTGGCGCCGTCAACGACTGGAGCGGCGTCAGCGGCTCTTCTCGCCCCGCCCAGGACGGTATGGTCGCACTCCGACTGGCACTCGATGGACTGTGCCAGTTCTACAAGATGTGACCTTTGAAAAGTTTTTCCGTGCGTTCTCGTCTGTTTACCTTGTCGAGGTGATCTCGCTGTGCCAGTATGTGTCATCTTGTGGTTTTTGTCTCTGGCGGGGCGGGACATTCCTCTGCAAGATTTGTGACTCAGCCCGTTGGTTCAATCCGGCGGGTCTTTTTTTGAGGTGATTGGATGGCTCGTCCGACGATCCGCAACAAGAAGATGGTGGACGAGATCCTTGAGCGGATCTCAGTCGGTGAAACACTGACCTCCATCTGTAATGATGATCACCTCCCGACAATCCGTGCCGTCCAGAAATGGTGCATCAAGGATCATAAGCTCGATGACGATGTCCATCGCGCCAGGATCAGAGGCACCTTGATCCAGGCCGACGAGGCTGTCGATGCACAACGCGCCGTGATTGCCGGCGAGACTGGCCTCGATGCCAAGCACCTCCAGGCTGTGGTCACTGCTGCCAATAATATGGGGCATCAGGCTAATGCTCGCCTGACCCGTATCGATAAGCGGTACAAGGACAAGCAGGAGATCGAGAATGTCGGTCCTGTCGTCGTTGGGTGGAAGGATACACAGCCGGTCACCAAGCCTAAGCCTGAGCCACTGTTGACCGACGCACAGCTGGATCAGATCACACCGGAATCCAGCCCTAACTAGGTTGGACATCACATATTTGTTCGTGCCATCGCGCACGATCAGATGGTGCCGATTGATCGGCTAAGTCATTGAAGTTGTTACTGTTTTTCTGGCCGTGTCACAGTTGCTGACGAGCGTCTAAGATTGTGACAGCGGCCTCGAGCGCGGATTTCTGTGGGTTTTTCGGCGTGACCCCCTGGGGGGCCGAGGGCGGGGGTACCCCGGCGCCGCGGTTGCCGCTGTGGACTCGTAGGGACCACCCGCTGTATCCGCCAGGAGATTTTCAGTATGGCTCGCGATTACGGGAAAGAGTACCGGCAGTATCACGCGAAGCCGCTTCAGAAGAAGCGCCGCGCCCAGCGCAATGCCGCCCGCCGGAAGATGGGATCTGCTGGCCGGGTGAGGAAGGGTGACGGCAAGGACGTTGATCACCGGGACAGGAATACATCGAACAACGCGCCTGGGAATTTGCGGGTGCAGTCGAAGGCGCGCAACCGGGGCCGGAACAGCATTCTGGGCCGGGGGCGCAGGGGTTTATTGAGTTGAGGAGGAGAACATGTCGTTGAGATTGCGGAAGCGGAAGGCGAAGGCCGAGGAAAAGGCACTTGTCGAGGGTGCGCCGAGGACTGCCACCGAGGCTATCGCAGACGGCGCACTTGTCCCCAAGACCGCCGACCAGGTCCGCCGTGAAAACCAGCGGAAGCGTTCGACGCGCCGGCTGGGCGGGCGCCCCGTTGCGTGACAAGATTGAGGGTGTCCTGACGCCTTCCCAGGCCAAGGATCTTCGCGAGTATATCGGTTATCGCGATTTCGCGGAGCCATTGATTGCGCCTTTGGTTTCGCTTTTGCGTGAGCGGATTCCGATCATCACGGAGCCGCCGGCGTATTGCCGTGTGGAGCGCCGCCCAGAGGGGCATCCCTGGCACCATGACACTGGTCCGAGGGGTCATATGGGTTGGTGCCGATTTACGGCTGGGTGCGTCCTGACGCCCCAGGAGATGTACACGGGTGGTGGCTTTTACTTTCGGGATGATCCTGAGACAGCGAGCCATCATTACTGTGATCTCGTTTTTTACGATGACGCGGTTGAGAACGAGCATACGGTCGCGAGCCACCGTGGTGACCGGCGGGTTCTTTTGATGTTTTTCCGAGGGCCGGATGACTGAAGCAGCCAACCACATTACGATTCCTTATCGGCCCCGCCCGCTGCAGGCACAATTCCACCAAGAAGCCGCGAGGTTTTCGGTAGCTGTGTGTCACCGCCGGTTTGGCAAGACGGTTATGGCGGTCAACTGGCTGTTGAGGGAGATCCTGACTTGCCCGCGAGATCGAGCGCAGGGAGCCTATATCGCGCCGACCTATTCCGCCGCTAAGCGCATTGCCTGGGTGATGTTACGAGATTATGCGGGTGTGATACCGGGGGCCAAGTTCAACGAGGCTGAGTTGCGCTGTGATTTGCCTGATGGTCAGCGGATCTGGCTTTTAGGATCCGAGAATCCTGATTCGCTGCGCGGCCTTCGGCTTGACGCTTGCTGCCTCGATGAGTACGCGGACATGAACTCTCGTTTATTCCCTGAGATTGTGCGCCCGGCGTTGTCGGATTTCGGGGATGGGAAATGTCTCTGGATCGGGACACCGCGGGGCGAGAACCAGTTCAAGGAGATTTACGATCACGCGGTCGAGCGGATGGAAGCTGATGATCCTGAGTGGTACGCGATGCGGTTCCCGGCATCCGAGACTGGGGTTCTGAAGCAGGAGGAGTTGGATGCGGCGAAGGCGACGATGGATGAATCGCAGTATCTTCAAGAATTTGAAGTTTCTTGGTCTGCTGCTCTTGTCGGCGCCTATCTGTCTGCTGCTCTGGACAGTGCAGATCTTGATGGACGCATTACGAAAGTTCCGTGGGAGCCGAATCTCGAGGTACACACGGCTTGGGATCTGGGTGTCGCGGACAGTACGGTTATTTGGTTTTATCAGACCTATCGTGGTGATCCCGGTGTGCGGATTATCGATTATTATGAAGCGTCTGGTGAAGGCCTGCACCATTACATATCGGAGTTGAAGACGCGGCCTTACGTTTATGGCCGGCATCATTTCCCCCATGACGTGATGGTGCGCGAGCTTGGTTCTGGGATGTCGCGATACGAGATCCTGCAGGGTTTGGGTGTGCGTTGTCATGTGGTTCCGAAACTGTCCTTGCAGGACGGTATCGAGGCTATGCGGGCGATCATCCCGCGCTGTTATTTCGACCGCGCGAATTGCGCTGATGGCTTGCGGAAGTTGCGGGCGTATCATCGGAAATTCGATGAGCGGACTGGCGACTGGAAGGACCGCCCCAATCACGATGCCAATTCTCATGCCGCTGATGCCTTTCGGTATCTGGCGCTGGGGTTGCGTGATGACGGCGGGGAAGATCTTTCCGTGATGGCGCGGACGGGCCGGTTGGCTGGGGGCGGCGCGGTGGTGCGCTCGGATTACGATGAGCTTCGTTGAACTGGTGCCGGCGCTGTATTCGGATGTTGTCTTTATCGCGCGGCGCATGCGGGCCTTGGACGCCGAGGAGATCCTGCCGTTGGTGTGGGGAAATTGCCCGGAAGACCTGGCGCTGCAATCTGTTTCGGCTGGCGGATTGTCTACGGTTGCTCTTTCCGGCGTTGAGCCGGTGGCGGCGTATGGAGCGTATTTTTCGCGTCCTGGAATCTGGTCAGTGTGGATGTTCGCGACGGACAGTTGGCCGATGGTTGGCCGCGCTGTCACGCGGGACATTCGGCGTCGGATGATGCCTGAGATGCTGGACACGCCAGGGGCTGTCCGCGCGGACTGCTGGTCGATGGAGGGCCATGACGAGGCCCATCGCTGGCTTGAGGTTTTGGGCGCCATTCGCGAGGCGTCTGTCGAAGATTACGGAGCAACCCGTAGGACATTTCATTGTTATTCATGGACGCGCTCGCGGTTTGAGCGTGATGGGAGTTTTGATCATGTGCATCGGACCATTCGCGCCAAAGATGCCCTCGCCGCCGATGCCGGCGCCGCCACCGCCACCGGAGCCACCGCCGACGCGGGACGATCCGGCTGTCAATGCGGAAGCGGCAGCGGAGCGGAAGCGCCGGCTGGCGGCAAAGGGCCGACAGTCCACGATCTTGTCCGGTTCACTGGGCGACCAGTCGGGTGCGAATGTCGGTAAATCCTCATTGTTGGGAGGTTGATTATGTGCAGTAGCAGTCCTCCTCCTCCTCCTTCTCCTCCTCCTCCCCCTCCTCCTCCTCCCCCAGCTCCGGATCCAGAGCAGGATACATTGGTGGCTGGGGGGAATTATAATCGTCGCCGCCGCGCTATGGCTGGTGGCCGTTCTTCAAGCATTCTGACCAGTTCTCGAGGTGTGCCGGAGCAGGCGAACTTGGGGACGAGGTCGTTACTGGGCGGCTGATGTGTACGCCTGAGTTCACACAATCCCAGAAGCAATCAGGGGGGGCGAAAGCTCCCCCTTCTTCTTTGGGGGCGAGGCTTGATCAGGCCCAGCGGCTGGCGTCCTCGACGGCTGGCGGCGGGACGCAATTCGCCTCGACCATCCTTCGCGGCGCACCGCGCAACTCCGATGCGGACGCGATTCGCAAAACCACATTGTTAGGTGTCTGATGGATATTCCCGACAGCACGGCTGAACTTTTCAAGCGTTTCGATCAGCTGAAGAAGGATCGCGGCGTTTGGGAATCCCACTGGGAAGAGGTCGCGGAGCGGGTACTGCCTCGCTCTGCAGAATTTACCGGCGAGCGGACGCCTGGGGACAAGCGGACGGCGAAGCTTTATGACGCGACGGCGGTGCTGGCGCTTGAGCGTTTTGCGTCCGCGGTCGAGGGCTTGCTGACGCCGCGCGGCGCCCGGTGGCACACATTGCGCGCGACCAACCCGGCAGTGAATAACGATGATGATGTGCGGCAGTGGTTCGACACTGTCGAGGAGATCATCTTTCAGCTGCGCTATCGGCCAAAGGCGAATTTCGCATCCCAGATGCATGAAGGATATATGTCGCTGGGCGCCTTCGGGACCGGCGGATTGTTCGTGGACGAGGATCCCGTTCTGGGGATGCTGTATCGGAATATCCACCTGGCGGATTTGTTCCTGGCGCAGAACGAGCGCGGTGTTATTGACACGGTATTTCGGCAGTTCGAGGTGACGGCGCGTCAGGCGTTGCGGATGTTCAATGACGGCGACCTGTCCGACGATCTCCTTAAATTGGTGAAGGACAAGCCCGACACGCGGGTTAAGCTTTTACATGTGGTAATGCCGCGCACGGATCGCGATGTGGAGCGCCGCGACAAGCTGAACGCTGCATTTTTCTCTGGCTATTTCGAGGTGAAGACCAAGCACCTCATCGAAGAAGGCGGTTTCGATGAACTGCCTTATATCATGTCTCGTTACGTTACCGGCCCGCGTGAAACTTACGGGCGATCTCCAGCAATGAGCGTTTTGCCAGAGATCAAAATGATTAACGAAATGAGCAAAACGGTCATCAGGGCGGGCCAGAAGGTAGTAGATCCTCCACTACTGATCGCCGACGATGGTGTTGTCTTCCCGGTCGATACCCGATCCGGCGGCACAACCTTCGCCCGCCTTGATGGCAGACAGCAGGCTCCAGTCCAGCCGCTCCATACCGGCGCGCGGGTGGATATTGGTTTCGAGATGATGGAGCAGCGCCGGCAGCAAATTAACGATGCCTTTCTGGTGACTTTGTTCCAGATCCTTGTCGAATCCCCTCAAATGACGGCGACGGAAGTTCTGCAGCGCGCCCAGGAGAAGGGGCAGCTGCTCGCGCCGACCATGGGCCGGCAGCAGAGCGAAACGCTTGGACCGTTGATCCAGCGTGAACTGAACATTCTTGGCTTGCAGGGCGCTTTGCCGCCTTTGCCGCCCTTGCTGATCGAGGCTGAGGGCGACTATGAGGTCGAGTATGTGTCGCCCTTGAGCCGCGCCATGAAGGCCGAGGAAGGCGTGGGAATCCTTCGCACCCTGGAGATGGTGCAGCCGATCGCCGCGGTTGACCAGTCGGTCATGGACAATTTCGATTTTGATGCCATCACACGGATCCTGGCCGACACCAACGGTGCGCCTCAGAAGATCCTGCGCCGGCAGGATGATATCGACGGCATGCGCCAGCAGCGTCAGCAGCAGGACATGATGTCGGCGGGCGTCCAGGCCGCGCCACAGGTTGCGGACGCGGCGTTAAAGGTCGCGCAGATCGCGGAACAAGCGCAGCTGCCGCCGCCTCAGTAAGACCAGATTGAAATCTTGAAATTTAATACCGGGAAAAAGATGGCACAGGAACAAGCAAAAGTCCAGGCCGAGATCATGCAGGCCTATCGCGACATTTTTCTGCACACGCCGCAAGGCCGGCTGGTTCTCAACGACATGCTGAAGGCATCGCAGCTGCTCGCGATGACCGGCATTCGCCGCGACAACGAGCTTCAGCATCTGGAGGGGACACGGGACATGGTGCGCCGGATCATTTCGATCCTGGCAATCGATGAAGAGCAACTTTTGAAACTGGCAACAGGAGAAGAAATCAATGCCGAATGATGCAACTGGGTCCGTGCTGGACACGGGTAACTCGGACGCAACCCCTTGGGATCAAGGGCTTGACGATTACCGGGAAACAATCGAGGCGAAGGGCTGGAAGTCCAGCGCCGATCTGATGAAATCATATGTCCATCTGGAGAAGGCAGTCGGCGCGGACAAGGTCGCTCTTCCCGCCGCCGACAGCAACATTCTCGAGTGGGAAGGCTGGTCGAAGCTCGGAACACCAGAGGACGCCGCGGATTATTCGATGGGGGCGCCGGAAGGCTTCGATGCCTACGATGCCGGCCTGTCGGATGACATGCGCGCCGCCTTCCATGAGGCTCGGCTGACGCCGGCCCAGGCGCAGTTCATCCATGACAAGTTTGTCGAGCGGATGATCGGCCAGCACGGTGATGCGGCTGACGCCTTCGCGGACACACAAGCTGCTGGCGAGGCGGACCTGAAGAAGGAGTTCGGCACTGCTTTCGATGACCGTGTCGCCGCGGCCAAGCGTGGGATCGCGGAATACGGTGGTGACGCCCTGGCCGACGCCCTGGTCAATGCCGGCCTGGGATCCAATCCCGCCGTCATCCGCGCTTTCGCCACCATCGGCATGCAGCTGAAACAATCCGGCCAATTCAAGGACGGTGAAGGTTCCGGCCAGTTCGGAACCACGCCTGAGGCGGCCAAGGAAGAGATCGCGAAGATCAGGGCGAATCCGGCGCTCATGGATGAGAGCCACCCTGAAAACAAGGTTCTGAAGGATCGCCTGACGCGCCTGACGCAGATGGCGTTTCCTGATGCTGGGTAACCCTTAACTGGGTCCAGAAGAGACAGCTGGAGAGACAGCATTCGGGTCCGCGAGCGCGGGTAACCCTTCACCCTTTGTATCAACCAACGCAAGGAGGACTGACTGATGTCTGTCCAAATTACCACTGCGATGGTCGAGCAGTATAAGGGAAACGTCGAGCATCTCGTTCAACAGAAGGGCAGTCGCTTGCGCGGCAAGGTTTCCGTGGAAACCGTAGTCGGTAAGAACGCCTTCTTTGAGCAGATCGGCGTGACCAATGCTCGGACTCGCACCTCGCGGCATGCTGACACGCCGCGTATGGATACGCCCCATTCCAGGCGGCGTGTCTCCTTGGTCGATTACGACTGGGCCGATCTCATCGATGATGAGGACCGTGTCCGCATGCTGATCGATCCCACCGGCCCGTATTCCGTCGCCGCTGCTGCTGCGATGGGACGCGCCATGGACACGGCGATTATCGACGCCGCCGATGGCACGGCTTATACGGGCGTTGCCGGTGGAACCAGCACTTCTTACGCCTCTGCCAATACGGTCGATGTTCAGGTGGGGATCTCCCCGGCTGCTGACACCGGATTGAACGTGGGTAAGTTGCGCGCTGCCAAGCAGATCCTCGACGCCAACGAAGCCGAGGACGAGGGCCGTACCATGGTCATCAATGCGAAGCAGCTTCAGAACCTGTTGGCCGAGACTGAGATTACAAGCAGCGATTATGCTGTCATAAAATCCTTAGTCCACGGTGAGGTGTCAACTTTTTTAGGCTTCGATTTCGTAAGGACGGAGCTTATCGAGGTGGATTCCAACAGCGATCACAAGGTTCTGTACTGGCAGAATGCTGGCATTAAGCTGGCAATCGGCAAGGAAGCCTCCGTCAAGATCAGTGAGCGTGATGACAAGAATTACGCGACACAGGTCTTTTACTCCATGTCCATCGGTGCGACCCGCATGCAGGAAGAGCTTGTCGGTTACATCGAATGTGACCCGACCTAGAAAGGAGATTGAACAATGGCTGTTGTTAATCTCGTCGGCTCGCGGATCATGGATGGGCTGGACAACGTCCCCGTCGATCTGGGTGATCCCGGTGAAGGCGGTGGCGGTGTCAAGACGTGGGTAGAAACCGTGGAGGTTGGCGCTGCCGACACCACGGCCTCAACCTACCTGATGGCCCGTCTGCCGTCCAATGCCCGTATTCTCGGAGCGTCCAAGTTGTATTGGGACGATCTGACGACCACGGGTTCCCCGACCATGGATATCGGCGTCTACAATCAGAGCGGTAATTCCGACTTTACCGACGATCCCGACGCCATGTCCAATGCTCACGATGTCACCAGTGCGGGCAGTGCGTCCGCGATCTCCGACATCGCGAACTACGGGCTTCCTCTTTGGGACTTCATCGACTCTCAGACGACTGACCCCAAGAAGGATCTCGACATCAAGGTCAAGCTCACCGACGCGGCGGTTGCCGGCGGTGGCACCATGACGCTGGAGCTATTCTACAGCGTTGACTGACCTGTCATCGGGGGGAGGGTTTGCGCCCTCCCCCCTCCCTTTTTTTACGGAGGACCGCGAATTGTGGAGCATCCAACCGGGAATGCGCCTGAAAAGGTGATCCTCGTCGGGCTTGGCCCGTCGAAGGCTGAATATATGGACATCATGTCATCGGACGCCGTGGTCATCGACCGCGATGAGGTCTGGGGCGTGAACGGTGCTGGCGCCGTCATCAACGTCGATCTGTCCTTCGCGATGGACGACTACCTGACTTGCGTGAACAGGACGCCTGCTTTCGCAACATGGTTTGAAAACGCAAAGGAACCCTTCTTTACCTCGATGCCAAGGAATCCGAATGCCCTCGCGTATCCCCTGCAGGAGGTGATCTCGATGCCGGGAGCGCGGCCATATTTCAATGGGAGCGTTTCTTACATCGCCGCCTACGCGGCGCTGATCGGCGTCAAGGAACTGACGATCTTTGGCTGTGACTATTTGTATGGCGGGATCGGGCGAATGCACCCGCGCCAGGTCGATACTGTGGCGCGCTACATGGCTTGCATGTCATGGTGGTTGGGTTACTGCCAAGCCCGTGGGATGGAGGTGGTGGTCACGCCGGGTAGCCCGCTCCTCGATGCGGACCTGACCCTGTTGGAGCAGTTCTACGGCTACATCGTGAAGCCGTTCCTGCACACGGCGAAGAGAATGGATCCAGACGTGCCGGGGCATCTCGGTGGTCATATGAATCGCTGCCACATTGATGAGGGCGCGCTGGATTACATGATCGAGCGGTTTTCGGTCAAATCTTTGATCGATATCGGTTCTGGAACTGGCGGCATGGTGGAGGTCGCCATGGATCGGGGGCTGGTGGCTGTCGGCGTTGAAGGTGATCCTTCGGTCAATGGGAAGTACGCCTGCTTCCAGCACGATTTTACGGACGGTCCTGTTGCAACCGGGAGAAACGATCTGGCCTGGAGCGTCGAGTTCCTTGAACACGTCGATGAGAAGTACACCGACAACTACATGCAGGCGTTTATGAACTGTCATTACGCTCTGGTGACCGCTGCGCCACCTGGGACGGACGGGTATCACCACGTCAATTGTCGCGACGAGGATTACTGGATTGACGTGTTTAACCAATACGGGTTTGACCTTGATGA
>Ga0098033_1000447_pt1 | contig 18750 bp, 18 predicted proteins | sample 1_EtaG_FD_75049 | JGI IMG/M metagenome (GOLD analysis project Ga0098033, IMG submission 75049) | Marine viral communities from the Subarctic Pacific Ocean - 1_ETSP_OMZ_AT15124 metaG | ecosystem: Environmental > Aquatic > Marine > Oceanic | place: Pacific Ocean | collected 2015-01-07
CGTCGCCTTCGGCCGTGAAGTATGCCGCCTCGAAAAACGGCACGGGCGCAGACATCAGATCGCTCGACTGTGTGAGCCCACCCGAGAAGTCAAGCGTAACCGAGTAGAGTTCGCGCGTGCTGTTCTCATCGTTCCAGGCGCGAACCTCTACTTGGCCGGCTGTTGACGATAGTTCGCCGTGCACACCCCACAGCAAGCCCGCCGTGATGTCGCCACTGTTGGTGGTGATCGCCGCCTCCGCGGTCTCGGTCCCGTCAGCCAGGGACGCAGAGGTGATGGTGTCAACGTTGATATATATGGGGATTGTCTGTGCCATTGTCGAGGCTCCTTGGCTGGGCGCCGCTGCTCGTAGGGCGGCGCGGTGGGTTATGCGTTGATGTCGATCACGTGGATGGCGTACTTGCCGGCGAGGCCCGACGTCGCGCCGGTGGCCATGCTTGCGTTGACGTATTCAGAGGTACCCCAAAGGTGGACCTGTTCGCCGGAGGTGCCCTTGTCCTTGATGTTATCGAAGGCTCCGGTGGAGGTGCGCACGTCCAGCCCGTCGATCAGCGTGGCGTAGCTGGTGCTTGCGCCAGCACCCACCCCAATGTCAAGGGTGCATGTGTCGCCCGCGATGGTGCTCACGTAGATCAGAACGCGCGTGATGATTAGGACGGTGCCGTAGGTGTTGCGCTCTTGGAAGACTCCGGCGACCGCATCGCTTGCGGTGAGCGAGCCCTGCAGCCAGTGCCCGGCGTACTTGGAAGACTGGTCGCGCTGGAGACCGTTGGCCAGGGACGATCCGGTGTCCACGATCCCGAGCTTGCCGGTGGTGCTGCTCACCTCGATGGAGGTGGTGTCGGCGGCGGTGCTCTTGAGCGCCTTATCTCCGACGCTCTGGCTCGTGATCTCACCACCGCTCTCGACCACGCTCATGTCGCCGATGTAGCTGATTCCGCCCGGCATGCCCTGCTCCTATCCAGCCCGGTACGCGCCGGGCCTTTGTTGACCGAACCGGGACCGATCCCGCTCCGGCTCTTTGTGCTCGGCCACTTGCATGGCCTTGTCCTTGCGTGCCACTTCGCCCTCGACGCTGACCACCTTGGGCACTGAGGGTTGATGGTATGATCGCACTGTAACGGCTTGCTTGTCTAGATCAAGCCTCATAGATCGGATCTGACCCGGGCCGCTGTAGACCCCTTGGATGGCGTACTCGATCACGTCGCCCAACTCCTGCCGGAACGACGGGTAGCCGTGGACCGCTTCCAGCACCGGCTGTGGCCTGGATCGCTCAGCCTCCAGCAGCCCCGCCACGGCCTCGAATGTGGCGTCGTCGCGGAAGTTCCAGCCGAGCATCGGGATCTTCTGCTCGACCACGAGCCCCGTGGCGGTGTCGCTCTGCTCTGCCAGATCCGCCAACTCGACCACGCGCGTCAGTGACACCTCGGCCTGATCGGAGGTTGGCTCGTCGAGGTACTCCGAAGTCTCGACGGTGACGGCGTTGCCATAGACTCCGTCCGGGTCGCTGCGGTGGCGCGTTCCGATACTGGGCGTGCTGACCATCAGATCAGCCTCGGTAAAAGTGCGGGTCGCCTTGTCGCCCGGCTGCTGCCTGGGCACTGCGTAGAACTTGCGCACGTAGGTCTGGGAGGACGGGTCCCGCTTCATGATCATATCGGCCGGGATGCTCTGCATGAAGCCCTGCATCGCGCGCCGAAACGAGATCGGCTCATCCGTCAGGCGCAGCGGCAGCGCACAGGTGCGGTTGTCGGAGCCGGCCGGGAGGTAGTTCAGGACGAAGTTGGCGATGGCCTGCACGGCGTCAGGGTGCAGGTTCTGCGGCGTGCCGAGCAGCGTGCTGATCATATCCTCAAAGACTAGTTGCGGCTTGCTCTTGGTGTCGGTGCCGTACACGTCCGGGATGGCCTCGGCTCCGGCGGGCAGGTTGTCGCCGAGACGGTTGGCGCCATAGGGAAACGTGGGCCCATAGGTCGCGGGGCGGCTGATCGCGTGCGGTCCTCCGGCGACCTTGCCGAAGGCGCGAGCCCCGCCAGTCGGCGAGAAGTCGCCGAGCGTGGTGAAGCGCACACAGGTACCGAGCGGGCCGACCCTGGGATCCTCGTTATTGAAGCAGATGATGGTGGACACGATGGCGCTGCACTGGGTGATCCCGCCGCCATCCTTCTCGTACCAGACATCGAAGCAGAACTGGTCGAAGCGTGGCGACACCAGGGCGAACCAGACAGTATTGTCGACACCGTAGATGACTAGCTCGCGATAGAGACTGTCGACGCTGATCCCGCCGTACAACTGCCCTAGCCACTTGCCCTTTTGATCAGGGTTCAAGTAGTACGCCGCAGGCACCGTCACGGGCCACGAGCCCAGCCCCATGCCGCCGGACCCCGGCTCGATCCATTGGTCGGTCTTTTGCGGGACCTGATACGCCGGCCAGTCGAGCGTGGGCGGCAGCGCGTCGGCTACGTCGATCGTCATCTTGAAGGATCGATCCGTCATATCGGTGGGGTCTCGGTCCCACGAGCCCTGCGCCACCGTCTCCATGTGGTCAGGATCGTCAAGGTCGAGCAGCGTAAACCGCACCGGCTGCCCGCGCCATCGGCCATGTACTGCCATATCCCGCAGCGCCGACACGTCAAGTTGTGCGGTTGGGCCGAGATCGTCGTCGCCCAGATCGACCGTCAGCGTGATCTGTGAGAGCGCCTGCACGTTCTGCTTGATGGTGCCGAGCGTCTTGTCGAAGACGCAGCGCGAGAGCCTGCCCTGAAAGGCTTCTTGGGATGTGGTGTAGCGCGTGTCATGCGTGTGACCTTCGAGTAGATGGTCGGTCGGGATGTCCTCATGCACGGCCACGCCATCCACCGAAGCCCGCGCCAGCAGCCCGCTGCCGGTCTTGTCCTTGGGCCCGCACCAGCGCACCACGTGCCGCCCTCCGTAGGTGTCCCGAAAGACTCCCTCGACCAAGTAGGCGATCCGCAAGTGCGGCTTGTCCCAGTCAATGGGCAGGGCGAGCGGCTGCGCCATCAGCGCACCTGCTCCAGCGTGATCTCGCCCGAGATGAAGTCAGACGCTGCGCCGCCGTAGTCGTCCTCGCTGTAATCCTGCAGGGCTGCCCACAGCAGGAACCCCTTGTCGGCCTCGTCGTCCGCGCCATAGGTGCCGTCTGCCACGGCTGACCAGCGCAGCGACCACGCCAACCCCGTCGCCCGGCCAGCCCGCACCACTTTGGTGACGACGCTGCGGTAGTCGCTGGCCTCCCAGTTGTCGAAGTTCAGCGGAGCGCGCCAGACCTGCAGCCGCTGGCTCGGGTAGTAGCTCCGCACACCGAGAGCAGGGGTGCTGTCCACCAGCCCATGGCCTCGCAGTTGGGTCACCTGACGGCTGCTGCTGCCGTACTCGACCAGGGCCTTGAGCAGCCCCACAGCGTGCAGGGGATCGTCGTCAAAGTAGCGCCACGAGAACGCCCAATAGCGATAGCTCATGGCCGCGCCGGCAGTGTCGAACGCGATCTGGATCTTGTTCTGGTCCTCGTCGGGCCGGTTGCTGAATGTCAAAGTCTTTGCTGCGCCCGCCTCCCATACGGATCGATCCGTTGGGCCCAGGTTGCTGGCGCTGCCGTACAACTTGACCACGCTGGCGGCCGTGTTCCATGCCACATCGTCGCCGCCCTCAAGGATGCAGGCACCCAGGGTGAACCCCTTGGCCGAGCCCAGGTCAAAGACTGCCCAGTGGTCCGTTCCATAGCGCGCCTCGGGCGCCGTGTAGGACGCCGATCCCGTCATATCCACCTTGTCGAAGCCCAGCCAGGGGCGCACCGTCGCGCCGTCTGCGTGGGAGCCCGTGCCCCACAGGATCGAGAAGTCGCTCGACGCGGTGATCTGGAACCTCGCGATCGTCGGATTGTAGAGAACGGCATAGGTGTGGCTCGTGCCGGCGTCGGAGTTGATGGCGGTCGCCAGTTGCTGGGCCACAGCGGGCCCCGTGCCGACGCAGTGCGGCAACTGAACATCGATCTCCCCGCCACCCTCATCGAGATCGATGTACTGGCTCCGGTCGATCGAGAAGTAGCCATCCGCCGGGGTCTGCCAGACCACGCGCGGCCGGTCGTTAAGGGCGTTGCTGAGCGGCGACGCTGGGCGCTCACCGCTGGGCCCGATGGTCGCAAGAGTCCGCTGCGCGCTGAGCCTGTCGTCCATGAAGAAAGCAGTGCGCGCCATCAGGTGCTCCCGTATCGGGCGCGCTCACCGTAGGGCAGCCCGCGCTCTTGTGATCGGATCAGGTGCGCGTCAACCGTCTGGCCCAGTACGTGCCCGTCGATCTCTAGCACAGTGTTGACCACCATCGGCTGCCCGCCGGATCGCTGCGTCAGCATCTCGGAGATCGCCCGCGTGCCGACTGGATCCAGAACCATCTCATCATTGCGCACCGCGAGCATGGTGTGATTATTCAGCCCAGCAGCGCGCAGGGCGCCCGGAGGCAGGCCCGCATCTGCTACGCCTTGGGTGATGCTGGTGGCGACGATGCCGGCGATCTGGGCGGCTCCTGTTGCGCCGGCTGCAATCATGGCCGGGATGCTCAGCGGGTAGCCTAGCTTGTTGGCTTCGCCAATCGCCGCGAACATGGCGACGGTTGCCTGCGCAATGGCCAAGCCTTGGCTGATCCCAAACATCACCTTGGAAGCCTTCTTGGCCTCCTTGTTCTCTTCGCCCATAGCCGAGATCATCAAGTTGGAGAACTGATCCACCATGTTGCCCATGGCCCCAAAGGCATTGCCCCAAGATTGGGTGAACTGCATGGCGGCGGCTTGCTCGTCGGCCAGGGCTTGCTCTCTGCGCAGGCGCGCCTTTTCGGCAGCCTCATCAAGGATCGCGTTTCGCGCGTTGATCCCGTCTTGCAGGATCGCGGTTTCCATCAACTGGAACTGCTCGGCCAACGCCTTCTGCTCTGCCGAGTCGCCCTCGATGGCGTCGGTTCGCATCACCTCGATCTGATTCCAGACCAGGGAGTGTTGCTCGCGCAACTTGTCCAAGCGCCGTTCTTCCGCGTCGTCGATGAGTTGGAACGCGCTCATCCGCGAGCGGTCGATCTCGTCAAACATGGCCAGCCACTGGACCCCAAGCGCACGGAGGGCGGCCTCCTGTTCTGAGATAAAATCAACGGCGCCCTCGCCAGTTTCGCCGTCCGCAGCAGGGGCGCCCCGGCGGTGGCCCGTGCCGCCATCGGGCGGCGGCGGCGGCGGCACGGTGGCGCCCGGCGCCCGACCTCCCGCCACGTTCATGGCCCGGGAGTACGAGTTGACCAGATCCCGCATCCGCGCAAGCCATCGAGCATCACTCTTGGCGACGTCCTCCTGAGCGGCCTTTCGGGCCTGTAGCGCCTCCTTGAAAGTGCCCATGGCGCCGGCCAGATCGTTGGTCGCGAGCCTTGCCGCGCTGAGCGCAAACAAGAAGCTAGCCTTGAGGCGGAGCGCGGTGCGCTCGGCAATCATGCCGATCTTCAAGAGCGATTCACCAGAGCGCGCAGCCATCGTCGTGATCGCGGTAGCGAAGTCATTGACCGCCCTGGGGTCGAGGCCCGCGAGCGTGTTGGCGACGGTGTTGGCGAAGGCCGTTAGGACAGGGATCAGCGGGCCGAGCGCCTCGTAGCGCAGACCCAAGAACGCCCGGCGCATTCTCAGGATCGCATCTTGCAGATCTTCGGACTGACGGACGGTCTTGTTGCTGGCGACTCCGAAGCGCTTGATGTCGTCAATAGCCCGCTGCAACCCCTCACGGCCGCCCTCCCAAACGACATTTAGGTCTTTTCCAGCGCGGCCCAAGAGGGCGACCCCTGTGGAACTCTGCTCTCCGCTTGTGCCCAGGGCGTTCATGCCCTCGGCTATGGCCAGCAGCCGTTCATCTAGGGGCAACTCCGCGAGATCTCGAGCCTCGACTCCCAGCTTGGTGAAGGCGTCCACATACATCTTGGACGGGGTGGCCTTCATGGCCTCGCCCATGGATTGATTCAGCCGCTGAATCGCCTTCTGTGTCGCGCCTGCCTCGATTCCCGCCAAAGAAAACGCGCCGATGATCGCCTGAAACCCTTCAGGATCGGCGCCCACAGAGCGGGCTTTTTTCCCGATCGTGTCGAGTTCTTCGGAGATCTTGACGGCCTCGCCCAGGACCCGGGCGTAACCCTTCCACAGAGCCTCGACCGCCTTGACGGTGGCCCAGACCCCGACCGCCGCAACGGCGACGCCAGCGACGGCGCCACTGGCCGCCACGCCGGCCGGGCTCATCACCACCTTGGTCATCTTGCCGAAAGCGCCTGTGACCGCCACAGCGCCCAAGCCGGCAGTGCTGAGAGCGCCGCCCATAACGGCAGCACCAGCAGCCCCAGTCTTGGCGCCCTTGCCCATGGAGACGGCGGCATCTCCGGTCTTCTTGAGTTCCCGCTGGACCTTGCCCGCGCCCTCGACTCCAAGCTTTACATTGATGTCGCCGCCGCTAGCCATTGCGCGCCCGCCGCTCTGCGACCTGTGCGTGATACGCCCCGATCAAGTCCCGTTCCAAGTCAAGCACGGCGAAGGCTTCCACAAGCTGCGCCTCTTGATCCTGCACGCAGCCGGGCCCAGGCATGCCGCCCAGCCTGCGCCACGCCGACCATACCGAGATGATGCGCCACTCGGATGGCTTGACCTCGCGCACCGGGCAGCGGGATAGCTTGCGATCCTCGGGGTGTACGCCCGGCGGCCTGCGGTTGCCTGTCGGGATCATCGCGGGCGACCGCCAAGGCTTCCCGTCGCCCTGGCAGCGAGTGCCGCCGCAGGAGCCCCACAGCTTGCAGCCTCGCCAGTCGTCGCCCCACAACTCGATCTGGTCTGCGCTGGGTGCCGGGCGGGCAGTGTACTGGAGCGCCGCCCTTAGTCTTTTTCCGCTGCGTCCGTCAGCGTGCCGGCCGAGATGATCGCATTGAACACCTCTTCCCGCAGGCCCTCGTTGTCGAGCAGGAAGGCCATCGCCTCGGAGAGATCCACGTCCTTGCCGTCCAGCGTGAGGCCCTCGATCCCAACGATCAAAGCGTGCAGGATCTCGTCGCGGAAGACCTACACCTTGTCGGTCCAGTCCGACACCCGCTCGGCAAAGCCGTCCTCGCCTGTGCGCTCGGCGAACTGTTCCGGGTCCAGGGTCGGAGCCCAGATTGCCAACTCTCGCCAACGTGCCATCCAGCCGACGCTCGGAGGGTGGTACACGATGACGCATGGTTCGGGTTCCGTGTCATTGCCACCCCACGTCGGGGTGAAGCGGCGGCGTTTCCAACTTTGAAGGTCCACAGGGCGCTCCGTGGTTAGGGGTTAGTGCTATCCAAACATCAAGACGATCTCATCTTCCCCGCTGCTGGTGCCTTCGCAGCGACCTGCCAAGTCCAGGGTGACCTCTTCGGCTCCACGGTCAAGGCTGACGTCCGTGGTGCGCAGCCTGGGCGCGACCCATCCGAACATCTTCCCTTCGGTCTGCCCGCAGACTACGGCGACGGTGATCTGCTGAGAGCTTGCCCCGGCGATGTCGGTGGTCTGGAAGGCTTGCATGGCGGCCTTCATGTTGTTTTCGTACAGGGTCCAGCCGCTCAGCGTTGCGCTCACCTCGCGCGGGCTCATCACGTAGCCGCCTACCTTGTAGGAGTCGCCCATGATGTCCTCACGGTACGCCAGCCCAAAGCCGCAATCCAGGGTCGCCTCACTGCACTGCAGTTCGATCGGGGTGGTGCCGCCATAGGTCGCGAAGACCATCTGTCCGCTGGTCGCTGGCACGGGGTCGCCCGCGTAGGTGCCGGTGGGTCGGTAGGGCTGCAGCTTGGTGCCGGCCGCCCAGGTGGTGCCGGGGTCAGAGGTGCCAAGCGCACGCCTAGTGATCGTCCACGTGGCGCCGGAGATCGCGGTCAGCTTGACCGTCTCGGCTGTGGTGGCTCCGTCGTCAAAGGTCCAGTAAGTGTTAGTCAGGTTGCCCGCCGAAGCGAGGCCATCGTTGACGGTAATGCTGACGCCGGTGGTGCCACCCGTCGAAAGCGGAGACGCTAGCTCGGTCTGGAACAGCCGATCTTGTCGGCGCGCTGTGCCGCTGATCGAGAAGCGTGCAGCGTCCTCGCCGCCCATCGTGAGCGAGAGGGCGCCAGGGGTCCAGCCGCCGAGCCTGTCCGCGCTGTTATTGTTCAGGATCCAGGCGCACAGAGCGGCCTCAGATGAGTCGCGAACGTCGCTTGGCTTGTAGGCGATGGCTCCCTTGACATTCGCCGACGCTGCTGGCGTAAAGCTCAGTGGAGGCGCTACCGTGATGTCGGTGCCGCCCGTGTCGATCGCGGTGACCCGGCGCATCTCATACAACGAGGTACCGTTTCCCGTCTCCACGATCACAGCGTCGCCGACTACAAAGCCGGTTGAGGACGCAAGATCTACCTGAGCCGATGTGCTGCTGCCGCCGCTGACAGTGGTGGTCGTCCCGCTGCGGTCGACCTTCTCCCAACCGCTGCTGGTCAGCAGTTCGTCGATGTCTGGCGCGGTGGTGCGCGTGCCGCTGGGCATCACGTAGCCCTCGATGCTGCCCTCGGCTGTGCGCTTCTGCTGGATCCCGGGCACTGCCGTGGCGGTGCCAAACTTATCCTCGCGCGGGTTGTAGGCCATGGTCCCCGACGCGCTGCTGCCGATGGCGCGGACGGCATCGGCTGCCTCGGGGTAGCTCTCGCCCGCCGTGTCGGAGAGGGTGAGGCCGGATTGGCTGGAGACGAATACCGAGAGGGCTCTGCCGATGTCAACTTTCGGGCCGGTCATTTTCAATTCTCCTAGTAGGCTTCGCTCGTCCTGACGAGCAGGTCTGTCAATAGTGCCACATTGGGAACCGCAAGCCCCGGGTCTGCGCCCGGCGTCTCGGCCGTGATGGTGGCTCTGATAATGCCGCTCGCCTGCCCCAGTGTCCAGCCCTGAGATCCGGCACCGGTACGGCGTTGCATGATGGTGTTCAGCGCGGCCCCATATCTCCACATCGCGGTCACCACGTCGACCTCGTTACCGTCGATGTTGGCATCGAGGACGACGAGCCCAAGCTGGATCCGCACATCGTAGAACCGGGAGTTCGCTTGGACCTCCCCGCTGGTGCTGTCCACAGTGATCGAGATGTACGGGAAGGAGTTCGCCTGAGCGGCGCGGTGGTACCACTTCTCGACGGTGGCAACGTCGGGCAGGAGGCTGCTGTCGACGCCGAGCGCAGTGCGCAGGGCGGGCAGGGTCTCGGCATTGAGCCCGGTAGTCTCGTCCACGAGGTAGGAGTAGACCGCATCCACTGCGCGCTCTGTGAAGGTCGCCATGGCATCACCGAGTCTTGAGGCGCATAACGCCGCGCCGCATCTTCTTGAAGTCAAAGCGATCAGAGAACAGCTTGTCGGCGTGCGCCTGCTTGCGGGCGCGGATGATGTGGACTTGGAACAGTTGCGCGATGGCAGTCCCCAGGGGCACCGTGCCGCCCTTGCCGACCTGCTTGATCCCCTTGTCCCAGACGGACGGATCCCAGCGCACTGGCGGCCGTGGCTTGCGCTGCTTGCGGTAGGCTGGGCCCCGGGCGAACTGGTGCGCCACAGCGTACTTGCCGACGTCGGAGCCAGGGTCGATCCCGACCTCAAGCCACCGATCCCCGCGCAACCCCTTCTTGCCGCCGATAGATCCCGGGCCACCTCTTACCAGCGCGCCCCGGAGCGCCCCGGTGCGCACCAGTATCGGGCGACCCGGGAAGTGCTTGCGCTTCCACGCCGCGTACTTGGGCGAGAGCTTCGGCCAGCGAGGTCCGGTTTGCTTGCCCTGAGTGCGGAACTGATCGCGCTCGTGCTTGTGAAACAGCTTCACCACGTCATCGAAGACCGGATCGAAGTTGTCGATCAGATCCGCCCACTGCTCGAAGCGGGCTTGGATCTCGGTCGGCGCAGGCTCGATCCTCATGGTGAACATCCGGCCGGGCTGGCCGCCGCCTCGGCGCGCGTCGCTCATGGCGACCGAGAGCGTGCCGCGTCCCGATCCGTACTTGGTAGAAAGCGCCATCAAAGATCCGAGCCGTCAGGAAAAATCGGCGTAGCCGCATAGGGCACATCGTCCCCGCCGGGTGCAGGATCCCAGTCGGGATCCTTGGCGCGCGTCCAGTGGCTACCGATCCGGCTGTCGCTGCTGCCCTTGTCAGCGGTCGCCCCGTTGTCGAGCAGCATCATCCGCACCAGGGGCAGGCGCGCCAGCATAGACTCGCCCATCTCGATCAGGTTGGGTGCTGTGCTCTCGGCGTTGATGCCGATGGATCCCTTGGCCATCAGCACGGCGCCAGACGTGAGCAGCATCTCGGCCCGCTGGGCCCAGCCCTCGGCGATGCTGGAGCCGGTGAGGCTCGTACCGATGCCGGTGGCAAGCAGAGCCGCGCGGACCTGATCGTAGGCCGCCGTCCAGATCACGGTAGCTTGCGTGCTGGTCGGGGTGCTGGTGCTGCTCAGGGTGCCAAGCTGTGGCGCCATAGAGGTGGCCGTGGCGATGTCTGCGTTGTATGCCACGGGATCCTCTTACTCTTCGGCGGCCTTGGCCTTCTTCTTGGTGGCTTTCTTCGGAGACGCCGCAGGAGCCGCACAGCCGCGCTCTACCAGCTTGCGGGCGCTGTACTCGCTCGGCTCGTCAAACGTGTCTCCTGGGGCAAGCTGGGTGCCCTGGTGGCTAAGGTTGCACAGCGCTCGGAGCTTCACCCTGCGATCTCCAGTTCACCGATGCGCTCTTGGATGGCATCGCGTCCACCCTTGCGGGCCTCGACCTCGTGCATGGCGCGCAAGGTGTCGACGTCAGACACGCCAGCCAGGGCGGCGGGCATGGCCTTGATCGTCACGTGCTTGATGGTGGCGGGGTCGGCTGGGTTGAACCCACCACGCGCGCTGCTGGGCACCGGCTCGGGCTCTGGTCGCGATGCGGGTTGTGACTTGCGCACCTCCACCAGCACGCCAACAGCGCACAAGGTGTCAACGTCGCATCCGCTGGGAGCCAGTGCCCCGGCTCGGAAGCGGCGGCCACTGTGGATCAACTCTTGACCTTCGGCGACCTCGTAACTCATAGGGGCGCTCCTATTTGTCCGGGGTTATGCGTGGCTCAGGACACCCATGGTCTCCCACGAGGTACCGTCACACATGAAGATGCCCCACTTGCCTTGGCCCAGAGTTTCCTTGGTGGCCGCTGCGTCGTCCTCAACCACCAGATTCTCAGCCCCGCCTGCGGTGTTCTTGATGATGAAGAACAGCCCTTGGCTTGCCTCTTCGGCGGGCAGGGTGACATCGCGGTGTGAGCCGTCAGGATCGAGCAGTTGGAACTGCGCGTCTTGCGGAACCAGAGTCTTTGCTCCCGCGAGCGTCTCGACGTTGTGCCCGAGTCGCACGCGGAGGCCGTTGGCGGGGTTGACCGCGACGCCTTGAAATAGAAGTGTCTCAGCCATGGCAGCCTCCTAGCTTACGACGGTGGAGTACAGGTAGCCGAGCTTGACAGTCGGAGCGGCGAACTGGTCGTTCCAGAGCATATCGATCTGCTCCACGTAGGGAGTCGGCTCCCAGCGCCTCACGGCACCGTCCGTGCTGCCAGCCATGCGGAAGCGCTGCAGGCAACTCTGGGGAGTCATGGCCGCCGGGCTGCTCTTGATGTGGGCGAAGAGGCAGAACTTGCCCCAGATGAAAGCGTTGCTCTCGGTCAGCCCGGACACGGCAGAATTGGCGACGCTTTTACCCACATAGATCGTCTCAACGTCCAGGGCCCGCGCGAGGTCCTCGTTGGTCAGGACTCCCGCCGTGTTGGCGGTGCGGCTGGTGTATTCGAGGATCAGGCTGGACTGCCTGAGCGCCTTGTAGACCTCGAAGCCCATGATGCAGGTGTTAGGAGCTTCGCCGCTGTTGGTGATGATCGTGTCGCGCGCGTCCTGCGCCTTGCTGATCGGGTCGCTCGCTGCGTTGTCCCACTGGTCAGAGCCAGAGAGCGCGGCGGTGTAGCCCGAGAAGGTGGTGGTGTTGAAGGCCAAGGCGGCGGCAGCCCGCTCACGCTGGATCAGACACTCGCGCGCCAGGACTGCGGCGTTGGCCTTGCGCAAGTCCAGCCCGTTGCCCTGGGCGTACTCGGCTGAAGACTTATTCATCTTCACGCCCAGACCGTTGACGTCGACGTCCCAGCCGGTGACCTTGCTGATCGAGGTGCTGATCTGAAGGGGCGCGTCTTGCCCGTCAGCGATGATCAGATCGTGACCCGGCGCGGCCGAAGCGAACCCGCCCGCGATGTCGTAGAACTTGCCCGTCTTGGTGGACACGTCCACGCTGGGGAAGATGGAATCCGCGATGAAGCTACCGAGCGACGGGCCCAGCAACCTCGTGTAGTTGGTGAGCATCCGGTCATTGACGAGGCCTTGAATATTAACCATTTTCTGAGTCTCCTAGAGCGAGCCGGTGAGGCTAGCCTTCCTCGTAATATGACGGGGCCCAAAGGAATGAACCGATCTCGCCGTCGACGAATGTCCCGAGCGCGATCCCGATAGCATAGTTGCCAGTTGTTGCTGTGACTGCCTCGCCAGCGGAGTCAGCCATTACGAGCGTGTTGGCTGTGATGGAGCCTCCGCAAATCGCCTTGATCATGCCGCCGCACTGCACCGGCACATGGACCGGGATCGATGCGGTGCCCGCCGCGACGTCGTTGGTAAGTGCTCCGATGCACAGGTTGCCCGCGCCGGCGAGGTCGATGTCATTGTCACCGACTGCTTTGACGAGGAACCACGCGCTGGAGGAAAGGTCGTCGTCGCAGCGGCGCGTGATGACCAGGGTGGGATTGCTGGGAGTTGACATCGCGCGCTCCTACGAGTCGAGGCTCTCGGCTTCGTAGGCCGCGAGCTTGGTTGGGTCAGCGAGGACCGTTGACATCGCCTGAGAGTAGGCGGCGGCTTCGGAGAGGTTGGTGTCCTTGTGGATCTTCTCGGCAAGCGCCTCGACCTCGGCCTCGATGGCGCTGGCCTGGGTGCCAGTGGCGGGCGCGTTAGCCTCGGCAGTCTCGCGACCGACCGGCAGGCGGCCCTCGGCAAAGATGCGATTGGCCTTGTCCTCGCCCAGCGTCTGGCAGACCTGCCAGTAGTCCTCTCGCTCGGCAGGAGCGCAGCGACCGATGGAGCACGCGGCGTCCAGGGTGCGGACCTTCTCGCGTTCCTCTAGGATCGAGTTCCGATCGCGCAGGCCCTCGACCTCCTTGGTTGCCGTCTCCAGCGTCTCGGTCAGCACCGTCACCTTGTCGGCTTCGGTCTGGAGTCGCCGCACCTCGGCCAGTAGCTCGGGCGCCTCTGTGGGCAGCCCGGTAGCCTCGGCCAGCTTAACGAGGATGTCACTCATCGGGGTTATCTCCTGCTGAGCTTCGGCACCTTCGCAGAGGTGGATCCGGCTCGGGGTTGGGTCTGTAGGCGCGAGCGTAACAGACGGATCGATTCCTTGCATAGCGCAATCAGAAAAAATGGTAGGACGCGCCATAGATGGCACGAACGGTTGGTTAGTGAGGGTGGCCCCTACCACCGTCCAGCCGCCGAGCGGTTGCCCTGTTTGCTTGCTGGTGGCGGCGGTCGGCGGGATAAGCTCAGCAGAGATCCCGGCGAACTCCTTGGCGCTGACTCGCTGCGCGCCCTCGTCGGTCCACGAGAACAGGCCCCACAGACTGACCCCGCCCTTGTCGTTGGGCCTGACCTCGACCTGCTTGATCCTGGCTGCGGCCTTGGTGCTGCTCGGGTCCATGTTGCCAGCGGCTAGCGCGTGGTTGTAGCCCACCGGCGCACCGCCCGAGAACCACTGCTCGGCCAACACGGTCTCATAGTTTCGGGCCATCGCGTACACGTCGGCCTCGGTCAACTCGACCTTGCGCGGCTTCGGCCCGGTGTTGCCGTAGAAGGTGCCAGAGCGCACCACCTCGACCCAGGACTCGGGGCCTTCGCTGAGCAGCAGCGGAGCGGACCAATAGCCTTCTGCGTAGTACTTGCGGCTCGCGGGGTTGCCCATGCCTCCGGTCTTCTTCGGATCGTACTTGGGCCGATTGGCCTTCGCCTTGCGCTCGGCCTCCGCCTTGGCTTCCGCCTCTTCGCGCGCCTTGCGTTCCTCTTCGGTCTCGGCCAGATCCTCGGACTCATCTCGTAGCAGGTTCCGCGCCTTGTCCTGTAGCGCGCGCATCTTGTCAGCGGTCAAGCCGGGAGCGGTGCTCTGCGGGATCCGGCCGATGGCGTTGCGCAGGTGCGGGAGATCGATCTCTCCCTTCTCATCCTTGAACGGGAAGTAGCGCAGGGAGCGCGGCTTGGTCTTGCCGTCGTCGTCCTCTTCGCCGCCGGGCGCGATGTACAGGAACGCGCTGTCGGGCAGGTCGTTAACGTAGGCCGTCGTCCAGACTGCAAGGTTGATCTGATCGGTCATGGTCTATCCCTTCGGCACAAATATCACGATGCAGTTGCACTGATCGCCGCCGAAGCAATCAGGATCGGGCGTGGCGTACTCGTCAAGCTCGGCGATCTCAAAGGTCGCCCCGTCCTTGCTCAAGCACACGTCACAGGTGCTGCTTTCCAGCATGGCGGATCGGATGCCGGTCTCGGCCTCTTGGGCGCGAGCCTCCTGCATGCGGCCGAGACCAAAGATCGTGTTGGTGTCTCGCTGGGCCTGCACGAGATCCTTACCTGGGCTGAGTTCAGTTACAGCAGCCGCCACGGTCTCAGCAATCGCCGCCGTCTCCATCACCCCGCCGATGCTGGCCGACTGCACAGCCACAATGCTGGCGTCTTTCACGCGGTCGGCGGCAGCCAAGGCAGACGTGCGGGCGATGTTCTCGATGGCTTCCTCGGGATCGATCTCGTCTGCCACGGACTCGCCCGCAGCCTTGGCCTTCTTGGCCGCGACCTTGCGCCCCACGGGAGCCAGCAGCAAGGGCTCACCATCGCCCAGGCTGGTCAGGTAGCGCAGGCCGGTCAAGCCTCCCCGCTGCTGGCCGGTCCATGCAAAGGAGGTCTGCTCGCTCAGCGTCTCGGTCTCGGCTGGGAGATCCACCACGATGTCGTCCCGGGTGACTTCAAAGTCTCCCGCCTCAAGGGCAGGCAGCAGGTCGGGCGACGCCGCGATCCGATCCATCTCTTCACGTACCGACGACTGCCCGGCGCGGTACGCCTTGCGCAGTTCGATCCTGAAGGCCTCGCCCAGCTTGCCGACGTCGGGCACGTCCGCGCCGCGCATCTTGATCAGGTCGCCAGCACGCGCCATCCGGTCGGCGTACCTCTCGGCGATCAGTTCGCGCCAGTCCTCGGCAGCCTGGGCCATCGCGTCCTTCACACTGACCATCGGCGCAAGCGTCTCGTCAAGGCGGACGAAGCGTTCCTCTGCACGTAGCTCCCGGCCGCTGACTGCCGTGGGTCGGCGCAGGCTCTCGGCCAAGGACTCCATCTCCTTGGCCTCCCGCTCGGTCTCGTCGGCCTGATCGTCGGTGATCTCAGTGACGGCGGGCGCCTTGCTCTTGACCTCGGTGCGCTCGATCTGCTCCACCTCGGTCTCGACCTCTTCCGGCGGGGCAGTCTGCGGCGAGGGCTCGCCTCCTAGGATCTCTTCGGCCACATCCCTGGGCAGGTTGAAGAAGTTGCCGATCATGCCGACCGCGCTCTCCCGGCTGATCTCGCCGATGGCGGCGGCCTGCACGATGGCCAGGGCAGAGGCAACCTGAGAGCCGTTAAGTGCGGTGTCGGCGGCCTTGGCCTCGTCGGTCCTGATCTCGGCGGGCTGGTCGTTGCGTAGCCTGTGCTCCATCTGCTCGCGGCTCTCTAGCTCAGGCAGCCCCAGCGCAGCGCGGACCGATTCCTCTATGCCGCGATCGGGCAGGAGCGCCCCGCCCTCGGCTGCGGTCTTGATCGACTCCACAAGGGCCTTGGGGTCGCCGAGACTCAGTGAGCCGGGCACCAGCTTGGGGAAGCCCTCGGTGCGGTTGTAGTTCCATCTGCACAGCCGCTGGATCAGCGAGTCGCTACCGTGGCTGAGCGCCGCGCCGATCATGTCGGCGACGGTTTGAAGATTCATCGTGAAGAAATCTAGCTGGCCCGCGATGAGGCTATACGATCCCGACTGCTCTCCGGTGAACAAGAACGGGGCCATGGCGGCGCGGGCCATGTCCTGGCCAGCAGCGATCCGAGCCTCGCGCAGATCGGCACCCTTGAACGGGAAGTCTGCGAACTGCAGGTTGTACCCGGGAGGGAAGGCGGCCCAGGCCCGGGCCCCGGTGCGCAACTCCCGCAGGATCTCATTGACCGTGCTGCTGTCTCCGGTCCGCGCGGTCGGGTCGACCTCGACGTAGGGGATGCCGAAGGCGCCGCGCTCAAAGCCAGTAGCCTCCAGCTTCAGCATCAGACGTCGAGACTTCCAGCCAGCGTAACAGGGCCGCAGGATGCTCATGCCCTCGGGGTCGTCGCCGCTCTGGTTCCAGACCACGTGAAGCAACTTCTCGGGCGGCAGGCTCGCGCCTCCCTCGGGCGGTGCTGCGCCAACGTCGGAGTCGCCTTGGTAGGGCTCCTGCGTCACGCCCCAGCGTCCCGACTCGTAGCGGTTCCATGAGTAGACCGTGTTGGGCAGCATCGGGCTGAGTTGATCCAGCCGGGTCTGCTTGCTGTCGCGGTCGAAGCGGGCGACGATCTCGAATAGCGAGAAGCCACGCCAGACGGCAGCAACTGCCTGCTCTACGAACTTGTAGAACCCACCGCTCAGATACTCGAACAGGTTGGCCCGGATGAACTCGGCCTCTTCTAGCGCCTGCCGGTCGTCACCGCCGGGCTCGATCTTCCAGTGGCTGCGGATGACTGGGGCGGTGAGAGCAAAAACCACCGCCGCAACTACCGGATCCTCCATCCGCATCTGATCGACCACGCCCACTTGCGTGCCGTAGCCGCGCCAAACGTCCGGCGTGAGCCCCGGGTTGCTGTCCATGTTGACGACCCCGCTCATCGGGTAGGTCCCGATGTCGGTCATGCGCTTGGCCATCATCGAGGCATTGGCCCGCTTGGGCTTGCCGCCCATCTGCCCAGGCAGGGAGATGTACTCGCTGAGCGCGTCCATGCCCTCGGGGTAGACCCGCACCGCTTGCCCGCTTGCTGCTGCCTGCTCTGCTGCTGCCTGCGTCACGTACAGCGGCCCGAGCTTGGCCCAGGTGGCGGGGTCAGGTTCGCTCATCAGAAGTCTCCCAGGTGCAGATCTCCCGCACCATACCCCACCGAATGGGATTGGGTAGAGCCCGAATTGTCAAGGCTCATATTCAGCGCCGCGATGTCTGGCTGCTCGACTACCCCGTGGCGGGCGACGATATAGTATCTGAGCGCATCCATACTATGGTCTTCCACGCCACTTTTCACCGGAACGTTGCTGTGGGATCGGTTGGCTGGGTACTTGTAGGCCATCAGCCCGCCGTGGATGCCGACCGTGCCCTCGGGGTAGCGGCTGGTCCTGCTCTGCTCGGTCAGCGCCCTGGCGACGAACAGGCGCCGCCTGCCGGCGTGGTCCTGCAGCCTGCACCGGGTGGCCTCGACACCGTTGGGGATGTGGCGCTCTACCGGGCCGCGAGGGTGCTGCATATGGCCAGAGAGCACACCGGCAGCGCGGAACGTGTCCATATAGACCCTGAAGCTGCTAAGTCCGCTGTGACTGTTTCTCGCGCGCCCTGCCGGGTCGCAGTAGCACTCCAGCATCGTCAGCCCCAGCCGCTGCAGGTGCTCGGCACAGTCCCGGGCGTGGCGGCTCTCCAGCACGTTGGCAGCCACCACCTCTTCGACCACCACCTCGCCGCAGTCATGGTCCTGCACGATGCCGAAGTAGGGCTTCCGCCCGCCGAAGTCGAGCATCCCATAGGTCGGCTTGGTGGGGTCTGGCTCCACGTCCACGATGCTCTCGTCGGTGTAGTTCCAGTACACCACACCCTCCAGCACCACGAACTCCCCGTGGATGTAGGCGCGGGCCAGTCGGTCGGAGAGGTTGAGGTGCTCGACGTAGCCGGCCGGGAGGTGCGGGTTGTCGGTGGTGCTGCCTCGGATGACCGCGCGGTTCGGGTGCGGCTTGCCGAACTCATCCCACATCCAGCCCATGGCGGGAACGCCAGCCACAGCCCTGCGCAGTTGCTTGCTCTGAGGGTCGCGGATGCGGGCATTGAAGATGCGCCACGCCTCGTGCCTGACCAGCCTGGGCTCATCGAGGCAGCCCCAGGAGTACGAAGCGCCTTCCAAGCTAGCCACATTGTCTGCGCTTCCAAACATCCACTCCGACGAATTGAACAGAGTCAAAACGCGATCACTCGCCGACCAGTCCTTGACCAGCGGGCCCAGGCAGTCGCGGGCATTGGCTGCGCCGCTCGGCCACCGCTTGGCCTCGGGGAAGATGTCCACGATGGCCCGGTACAGCGTGCGACGTTGCAGCGGGAAGGTCGGCGACACCAGCACGCCAGGGCGGCCAGGGTTCTCCACCGTCAGCCGCAGAGCCTCGGCGATCAGCCACCACGTCTTGCCCGAGCCCCAGCCTCCAGCAAAGAGCACCGTATCCTGCGGCGCTGTGTGCGCTCGGACTTGGGCACTGTGCGGCCTGTAGTCAACGCTGAGCGTCCTCACTCCGCAACAGGTCCCGGCACAAGCAGATTGACCGTCACGGGCTGGACGTCGATCTCAGCGGCTCTCTCCACTCCGGTGATCTTGCTCTCCAGGGTCATCA
>Ga0098033_1000448_pt1 | contig 18723 bp, 25 predicted proteins | sample 1_EtaG_FD_75049 | JGI IMG/M metagenome (GOLD analysis project Ga0098033, IMG submission 75049) | Marine viral communities from the Subarctic Pacific Ocean - 1_ETSP_OMZ_AT15124 metaG | ecosystem: Environmental > Aquatic > Marine > Oceanic | place: Pacific Ocean | collected 2015-01-07
ATCCAGCTTTAGATAATCAATTCTGTCTATTTCAAGTTTTTCGAAAATCTGGTTTAGGCTAGTAGTCTCACACGTTTCTCCAGTATCCTGCAGCGTTATCCCTTCTCCTATCTGTTGCAGACACGTGATGTTGCCCGAGAGCAACTCAGACTGAGATGGGTGACTCAATTTAACTAATTGTCCGGGGCGGGATGTGACAGCCAAATTAAACAACTGAATATTGTTAAGATGTAATTGTTCAAAAACCTGTAGCGCAACTCCGCAATTCTGTGTGGAGGGCTCAAAGGCGTATATTGTTTCAAAACTATTGCGAGCACGATAGCAAAATCCGCCAACATTTGCCCCGATGTCAACAGCTACGGGTAATACAGTGTCTATCATAGGATATGAAGAAACACATTCTCTTATACTATTTTTAACCCACTCCTTAGCAGCACCCTCAGATGCAAAATTTTTAAACTGTGACATTTTTCTCCAATAAGTAATATTTTTTCTTGAAGCCGCAACTCTCAAAAAGCCGTATGCTTGCTTCATTATCTAGCTTAATTTTGGCCACACAATCAGGATGCAGTTTCACCATTTCATTAACCATGAATTTCCCAATTCCTCGACGTTGAAAACCAGGGTGTGTCGCAACCCCGATATCCTCCCCCATTACACGTATAAAGCCGGCTGGTTCATTGTCCGCTAAACAAATATAGAACCTTTCTCCATGTGTCATCATAAACCTTATGTGTTGCTCAGGTTCAATATATTCTTGCTGTATAAACCCAGGAAGTGCACGAGGGTCATTGCGTAAATTTCTTATAAACTCCCAATATTTGGATTCATTTTTAACGAGTTCTAGGCGCACGACTTGTATATATCTCCAAGTGGCTGTCCTTTCCAGTATGCTTTTAGGTAATCCCTTTCTAGCGAAAGGTCGAGCCACTTGTGGAGTGTTGTCCCTATATCAATATAACTGTTTTTGGCGGATAATTTAAACAATTTGTGAATTAGTATCTCACTTAGACTGCTGGCGGAGAACAGAAATACATGATTTTCTATATTGTTTTGTGTAACCCAGTCAGAAATCTCTTCAATCAAGTGATGATCGTTAACAATGCAGTTTTTTCCTACCCTGAAATCTTTTACGACCTCGAACGGAAGATTGTCAAACGCAGCGTTTTCGCTACACACCATGACTACCTTATGGTTTTTGAACTCCGGGACGAAATGATTAACGAACAAAGGATAATTGGCATTCACGAAAAGATTGGGAGTTGTCCAGTGCTCTTCGCCATTCTGGTAGTGTTCTTTGAGCCATGGTATAAACTCTCCTATAGCACACGTGCAGTTAGCGCATCCGGCGCCGACGAAGTAATTCTTCTTCTCAAACACAAAAGACTCAAACAGCCCTTCTTTAACATGAGCGTCGCGTTCCGGAAGAAATTCCTTGTAATCGTCTGCGGAATATCCGAAGTTATACCGGATGTCGCCCACCTCGACGTGATCAGTTTCCAGGATAACCTTCTTGTTCTGCATAACGAAAACTTCACCATCAGAATATCGTGTGAAGGCAAAATGTTCCTTGTTCTTAAGCTTATTTAAGAGTAGGAAAAAGTCTTCTACGTATCCCTTGGACACTGCTATGTTCCCTCAATTGCAAATATTTCCGCTATCTTCTCAGAAGTGTATCCGTCACCGTAGGGGCACGGCTCGTCGGGGTCTGGAACAGGCTGTTCGTGGGCCCATAAGAAAGCTGCCGGCAGTTCATCCGGGGTGGGGCATAATGTAGAGAACACTCCCATTCCTTCAACACGCTCGGTGGTCTTTCGACACACAATACACTTCTTTCTAAAAAATGATGACTCCTCTTGGAGTCCTCCGCTATCTGTTATGACAAAACGACTCTGGGAAAGCAGCTTGACGAAGTCTTCGTATCCCATGGGATCGACGACACGGACATGTTCAAAGATATCCTTGTGTTTGTAGACGTTTGGATTAGGGTGGATCGGCAAAATGAACTCCAGATCGGGGTTTTGTGCAGCCAAACTGTCAATAGTCTTAAACCAATCCTTAATCAGTGAATGATTTTCCCTCCGATGCATTGTTATGACGATCTTGTTGCTGTATTCTGGCTCAATCTTGACGATGTTATCTAAAACAGTGTTGCCAACCACGTATACCTTTCCTGATATGCGTTCTTTTGCTAAATTGGCGGCTGACTCTTCCGTGGGACATAGGTTGATGTCTGCTAACCGAGATACTGCCTGCCTATTAAATTCCTCCGGATATGGGTTCTCTAGATCATATGTGCGAAGTCCAGCCTCAAGGTGGATTACTTTTAGTTTTCTGTGGAACGCAGCAAGAGCAATTGCAAATGCTGAGGAGGTATCACCCTGTACTAGGACGCTTGTTATCCCTTCAAAAACTTCGTCAGAATTCATTATAGAGGAAACAATGGAATCTAAGCGATTCGTGCCATCCTCAACCTGTAACCTCCTCACGGTACTATCTGAAACGTGAGCTAGGAGATCCTCATGTTGTCCTGTAAAAAGAAGAACGTGTTCAACCTTATTTTGTAGCTCTTCGATTAGTGGTTTAATCTTAATGTATTCCGGACGTGTTCCAAAACTTATAAGCAGCATATTACTTCTCCTGATCTTTTACTAACACCCACCCACGAGCAACAGCGGTGCTCACACAATAATCTCTCTCGGAGAAGAAAGCCTGATGGCTTAGACTCGAATTGGTGGAGGTTGCTTTATCGTCAATCCCTAATTCATTGCCTAAAATAGAACCGTGAAGCTCTTTATCGTTGGCTGGGTGTGGTGGGCAATAGGTATTGATGTTCCCGTATTTTTGTGCAGCATATGAAAACTGCATGTCCTCGCCATTGTCCCAAGTGATCGGGGATTCTGTCCACAGGTATTTTAGCCACTCTCGCTTAAAGAACCATGCATGACCTACTAAGTCGACCTGGGTCACTTCTTCGTTGTGGGTGGGCCAGCCGCAGCGTTGGTGTGGGTTATATGTTTCTCCCTCTAAAATCACTCCTGCTGAACCTAGAATACCTTCGTGGGTTTCCATCGTGTCTAGGCAATTCTCAAGCCACTGAGAGCCTGGGATGGTGTCGTCATCAAATATGGCGACGTGCTCCGTTTCTGCGAGCAGGGCCGCTGCGAACCTTCCATAAAACTTCCAATTATGATCATTTCTAAAGATCTTGTCTGCGTCAAGCTGGGAAAAATCAAAACCATCCAGGTCCTCATGGTCGTTGACCCATACCCAGATTTGTTTCGGCGGTTTCGTTTGTTCTCTTATCGCCTTGATTTGTGCGTCCAAATTATAGGGGCGCCTGTAGGCGTTTAGAATAACAGTGATGTCTTCATAGGGACTGTTGTTGTTGGGGGAAAAGATGTTTTCGACAAGCGCCGCTATTTCAGTGCGCTTTCCTCGGGTGTGGTCGACCAATTCCTGCCCCTTAAGGGAAAACCAGTCTTCACTGGTTGCCCCAATCAAGCCGTTGGTATAAATCTTACACCCCAACATTTTAGCTTCAACAACTACGCGACTCATAGTTTCCATCACAACAGGGAAAAAGGCAAAACTATCACACTCGCTCAATTCCTTAATGAAATCGCTATGAGCGCTAGGAGGGATCAATTTGTACTCATATCCTTGTTGTTTACAAAACCGTATGGCGCCTTCGGTGTTTTTGACCTGATTAGGCGAGTCCATAATACCACATAAGTTCTTTTTCGGAGCGTTCATATATTCTTCTATTGCTTGTAGATGTTCTTCAGGCCACGGATTGCCGCTGGCATTAACCACATTTTTTAAATGTGTGTTTTTTACCAGAACCTCAGCATGCATTTTGCTTTGGCACATCACAGCAACGGCATCTCGATAAAAGGCTGTATTTATTAGCTGTTCCTTTGGAGCTTGCAAGCCTGGAAACACAGAGGGATCCCGAGTCTTTAGATATTTGTGGTCATGTTCGTATATCATATAGCGCTCACGTCGTAGACGACGACGCGAGGCGGGTGATAAATTCAAGAAATTCCCGACTATGAAGTTTGAGCCAGCATATTCTTCTATAAATGGTAATGTAACTAAATGACTGTGAATTTTAATCGCTTTCTCATCACGGAGTGCAGAAAGTGTGGCAAGCATCTCGTCGTTTACAATCTCTCCGCCGCCTGGGATGTCTTCTTTAAAGAAATCGGCAATTAAAACATACATATAACATCGTTATTCAAAAGTCTGGACTTGTGTTAGCTCAGCGACTGGCGCCTCAATCACTCCTGCCTCAGCGGGTACCCAAACTGCATCGGCAAAAATCTTGCTCTGATTCTCAAAAGAGAACCTCTCTGTAATGTATTTCTTAAGCTTCTTCGCATTACTCTTGTATACCTTATGTTCTTTTATTGTGGAGCGTAGCGCCTTTTTAAATGATCCCTCGCGAGCAAAGGCCCACAATGCCTCAGGAATTATAACTCCTTCCCACAGTGCCTCTTTTTGCACCGGGGCGAGGTCATAATCTACCCGGACGAAGTGGGGACGTGACTTGGTTTTGTTGCTCCCCTTCTTCTTCTTGGGGGCATATAGGAAATCCAATTGTCCACCCCATTCTATAGTAACGACAGGCAACCCTGCGCAGGCGGCTTCAAATAAAGGAAGCCCAAACCCCTCTCCATGAGCGATATTGATTATCGCAGTCATTCTTGGATGAACGTAAAGCCCATGAAGCTCTTCTTCAGTCATCTCCCCGTGTAACAGGTATACATGACACTTAATATCATCCTGAGCTAATTTTGTTCCTGCAATTATCTTCTGGATTAGTGCTGTGGTTCTTTCGTTATCGATGATTGAAGTGTCCATCCCAAAGGTCTTTAGAACCAGACCGGTGGTGGAGTCATCCTTAAACTCTTCGACAAACCATTTTATAGTGTTCTCAAGGTTTTTCCGAGGGCCGTTTTGTGCAACAAACAAAAAGTTGTTTTTTGTTTGCAAATCAAGATCCGGTATTTCAGGAACCAAAGTCCTTACTGGAAAGCTGGCTACAGCAATTGGGGTGTCACATTTATACTCAGGGTATTTTTCGCCAGTTTCCCTGTTCTCAGCATGATACATAGTGTCTTCAAATCCAAACTTTGCATGATTTGACACTACTATTATCTTGTCCATCATGTTGGATTTCTCTACCCACACCGGGGCTATCTTGCTACACTCAATTCCTGCTGTGAAACCAATGTTGTAAGCTGCAATCTTTTCCCACTCGTTGGGTATAGTAACCTGAATTGATATATCGTACTGGGGGTTCGGCTTTTGATTTGCAGTGATTGTCTTGTGGATCAAGTGATCGATCCAGCGACGCTCTTCATCATCTGTGGCTAGCCAACTAGTTTGCCCCCAACCCACATTGATAAGGTGGATATCAAAGCGCTCCTCAAACCTCCTTAAGGATCTGAGAGCGAATCGAGTTTGTTCTCCGTAGCCGCTACGCGATAGGGCAGGTCCTCTGATTATAATCTTTTTTCTCATGCTGCTATTTTAATCCTCTCAAAGCGCCAGCTCTTATAATTCTTTCTAGTGTCCCAAGAACCGTTAGTCTCGATAACTTCCTGCATTAGTTCATCCCAAACCTTCATGGTTTCATCGAAATTGTAATTCTTTAAAACGTGTTTGCGTCCTCGCTTTCCCATCGCAGTGCGTTGCTTCTTTGTCTTATTAAACATTTTTACCAAAGCTTTAACAACAACTTCCTCCGAAAGGCGGTCTTCATAGATCATAGGAATATCCTGAGATCCTATGATAGCCTTAGATGTGGGTTCCATTCCTATCCCGAACCAACTCTTTCCGTCGGTAACTTGTTCTTGGAGTCCTCCCGTCATGGTGGCAATAATTGGAGTGCCGCATGCCAACGATTCCAGAGTTGAGAGCCCAAAGCCTTCTGCATCTGAAACATTAATGGTGCAATCAACCATATTGTAGATTAGGGCCAGTGTTTTTTGATCAAGCTTTTGTGTTGAGAGCATTACTTGCCCGTTATTCACCCCAAGGTTTTTAATGAGATATTCAAGATCTTGCCCATGTGGGTCCTTTGGATCTGTGTGCATCAACAGCATAGCCTTGTCATGACCCACTTCGTCCAAGAAAGTTTTGAACCAGTAGATCAAGGATCCACTTTGTTTGCGTCGGGCATTGCGATTGTTCCAGAAGAAAATAACTCGTTCGCTCTGTGTGGGGTCTTCATGTAGACTTCCCTCTCTAAACCCAGCGACCTCTTCAGCAGAATATGGCTGAAACACGTCCGGAACAACGTGCCCGATGCGGGTGCACGGAACGTCCGGAGAAACCGTGCGTACAAGATCATCAGTCACCTTGGATATCGTTACAATATGATCATTTGAATCATAATATTTTTTATTGAAAATAGGATAAGGATAATTATCCCACACATGATGATAAACCATGGGACACAATGGTCGTATTTCATTTTCAATCTCCCACAACCAGCGCCAAAAACGCGGATCAGTCATAAACCAAAGCACGTCTGGTCTCTCGGCGCGTAGAATTCCACGTATAGCTTCTTTGGTGCCGTATCCATCAATAGGGTGAATAACCCAATCATCACCCCATTCTTCGGTTTTGATGGGGTTGTAATTTTCATGCTTTATGGCGCCGCCGAGAGAAAAGAATTGATAGCGGCCAGTTTTAAGGAGCCCCTCAATGAAATATCTAGTTTGAGTTCCCACGCCGGAGGGTGATAGTGGATGGTCTCCGAGCGTCAGTATCTTATGTTTCTTAGTCATAACTTAATCCTTCACTTACAGTGTTCAGTATTATAGAACTCGCAGTACCCCCATTGGGATTTACATCCGAGCCTATTCTTCAAAAAGTTCTTATTGTTGATATTGTATAGTGCTTTTGTCAATAATTTAAGGGCATTATCAATTTTTTTATTACCGCTCGTAACACGGAACAGTTCTACTTGGTTATTTTTTGCTGTTCTCTTTAAGAGCGCAAAGTGAGTTTCTATCTGATCAAGAGGAACGTTGTGTTTCTTTGACCAGAAATATTTGTAGAATGTCAATTGATATGTAATCATCCTATCGTTCTTTTTACGAGAATCCCAGCCCCATGAGCAAGTCTTCCAGTCGATGATGTGGTGTTTGCCGTCTGGGGTTTTGACCACCAAGTCGATGTATCCTTTGAAATTATATGGTGCGTTAGAAAATTCTTCAATGTTTTCGTATAGTTGCTCTTCGATGGAAACATATTCAAACTCACCAAAATAGTCATATAGGGCCGGAATAGCCATCTTTGACAGCAGCTGCCCCTGCGTCTCCATCTGTGAGACACGATCTTTATCCATGGTTTCTAAAACGGTGGATGGCAGCTTTTCTAGCTGCTTCTCAAAAGAACCCAAGAAGTATTTCCCTGGTTCTGTTGTTTCTTTTAGAATCAGTTTTTCACAAGTTTCGTGAAGAGCCGTACCAAAAGAGGTATATTCATTACCCTCGAAAGCTCGTAATTTGTCTAAATTAACGAGCTTGTGATAGTGAGGACATGTTGCCCAGTTTTTTAACTCTGAATATGATATGTGTTTCTTTTTATTTTTTTGTTCTTCGGGAACTAGATCGTTTTTTTGTTGTAGTTGCATTAACACTCTTTTTGTTTAAGGAAGGTTGTGGGGTTGTGGTTGGTTCTTCTTGTACCAGTGGGGTTTCAACAACTGTTTGTGTTCTTGCAAAAACCCACGTTTTTTTTCGGTTAGTATCGCTTATATTGTGGACGCTGTGTACGTCCTTCACGCATGTCAATGATTTCATCTCAATGCCGCGTGTTTCAAGCTCAGCTATAACATCGGCAGTGCCGCACCAAATCTCTCTATTTTGTGGGCTTAGTCTTAATGTTTCATCTATAGCAGGAAGTTCGACACTCACATACATTAGCTCTTCTTTTTCTTTTATATCTATCTTCATCTATTTTCGTCCTCCAATAAGCCCTCTATCTTATTATAGATCGCAGGGCTCATGTTCTTTAAGTAGTTTTGATCCTTTAAAAAATATTCTTCAAACCCAGTAGAGAAGTACTCTCTGAGGGATGTTATAGCATACGGAGATACAAAGAGTCCCATAGATAAGCTGGTCAGCAATGGGTATCCTAACACTTCGTACAAATACCTGTCAAATTGAGCACTGTATTCGGGATTGAGAAACTGTTTTGCCCACATATTCATCTTACCACTAAACTCTTGCTTAAGCAAGTGAAATAATCTCTTTCTCTTCCCTAAGAATTCGACCTCTATTTTGCCATCCGAATAAAGAAATCCAGGATCAGACTCTTCTACGGCGTGGGCCGTCTCATGCACAATGTCATCTATCAAGTCGTCTTCATCATCTTGCTGATTTGAAACTATAATGGAACCATTTTCATATTTGGCGTTTGTGTTCTTCTCGACGAAGTCCTCAAACTCTCCAACAACGATGGTGTCGATACCATAGAACAAGGTTCGTGGCACACGATTCTCTATCTCATCGATGACGTATGTCAAGTCTATTGGTTCTATAAATGAATCTTTAAACAGAATTGGAATTCCGTAAAGACTATAGCTCGTTGTTGATTGCACCTGTGTATCTACGCTGTGGGGGGAACTTCTTCGGTGGAAGTGTCTTCCTTGTTGGTTGTAGAGTCCTCTAACCCTTGTGCATAACCGCGCATCCAGTTCTCCTCGGCCACAGTTAAGAGAAACTCAGGAAATTCCGATGCAAATGTGTTGATCGTCATCTCCAAAGTCACTTCTTCGTTTTCTGGATCCAGTTTTTCTCCGATATAATTCACAACAAGATCTTTTAAGCCTGTTGTTCCTATTACTTTCTGTTCCAATGCTGGGTTTGTTTCCAGTTCTTTTATTTCTTTTGTCATAATACCTTCGATGCCAGTGTTGCTACTCGGGAACGCTCTCCCTTTTTGAGTGTAATATGACCAGATAAATCGTGTGTTTTGAATTTTTCAATAGCATAGGTTAGACCATTTGAGGTCTCGTCTATGTATGCATTGTCAATCTGTTCCACGTCTCCGGTCAATATGATTTTGGTTCCTTCACCGACTCTTGTAATTATAGTCTTTAATTCGTGACTTGTTAAGTTTTGTGCCTCATCTATTACAATATAAGCATTTGCAATTGAGCGGCCTCTTATATAAGTTAGCGCCTCAATCTCGATGAGCCCTTTATCGACGTACATATCTAATACATCTTTATCATTTCCCATCAAATATTTTAAGTTGTCCTCGATAGGAGCTAACCATGGAGTCATTTTCTCTTCTAGTGTCCCTGGAAGGTATCCGATGTCTTTCCCGAGTGGCTGAACAGGGCGGGATACTACCAGGCGACTGTATCTTTTTTGTTCTAACACTTGTTCTAACCCAGAAGCGATCGCCATTAGCGTTTTACCACAACCAGCCTTGCCAACTAGAGTTACAATGGGGATATCCGGATTCATCAATAGATCGAGCCCAAACGACTGCTCTTTGTTGCGAGGACGGACACCCCATACACCGTCCTTACTGAATTGGGTTACCTTTTGCAGAGGTGTTGCATGATCTGCGAATCTTGCCAACGCTGTTTTTTTAGAATTTGCACTCGAAACCAACATGATAAACTGGTTAGGGTTTAGGCTGAACTCGTCTTTATCTATGATAACCGGTTCGCTACTGTAATAACGGTCTACCAACTGATCATCTACCAAGAGGTTAGAAAATCCGTCATATAGCTCATCGATATGATCAACAATCTGGTTGTCTACGTAATCCTCGCACAATATCCCTAGGGCATCACACTTTACGCGCATGTTTATGTCTCTAGAAACTAGAACCACCTTTTTGCGAGGAGAGGTTTCCATTTCCTTGAGAGCGACGCCTATGATCTCGTTATCAGCGTTTCCGGTGGGGAAGTCTGTTGGGAGGGTCGATGCACCGTCGTAGGGGACTGCTCTAGCGTTCCCAAGCCCCTTCCCTATACGCACCCCTTTACGTAAGCTTCCGGCGCTCCTAAGCTCGTCTAGAGCCCTAATCGTGCGTCGAGCGTTGGTGCCCACCCCATCTTGACGTTTTTTGTGTTTGTCAATTTCCTCCAACACTTTAAGTGGGATAACAATATCGTTGTTTCCGTAGCACTTTATTGAATTGGAGTCCGTCAAATAGACGTTTGTATCTAGAATATATGTCTTCTTTGCCACGATTAGCCTTAATTTAATTAGTTTTAGGTCTTGTTAATTCCAACATATTTCGATGCCATGAATCATAATAGTCCGTAATGTTATCATCGATAAATCGGTTAAGGAGAGTTATGTCAGAAGCAAAAGTGACATGGTGGAACCCTCGTATTACAGAATGAAGAACGCCGACGAGACGACCTCGACCGTCTATTATTGGAGAACCAGAACTGCCGGGGGCGGCGGGGATTGAAAAGGACGTCGTAAACCGATTATAGTTACCTAGAAAACGCCCTTCCAAGAGGGGAACAAATTTGGTTTCTGCTGAACCAAGGGGGGAAGCAATATTATAGTATTTTTCGCCGACGTCCAACTCTCCATAATATCGTTTGAGAGGCTTAACTGAAAGTCTCTTAGCAAATAGGATGCAAGCGTCTAGCTCTTCGTCCATTGCCACGATATCGGCGATTGATTTATCCCCCATGAACGTGTGCACGTGCATTTTCTTTTTAATTCTTATCTTTTTCTTTTTTCTGATTTTCTGCGGAATCAATATATTCCCAAATATCTGAACGATCTTCTTGTCCATCTTGCGACAGACATGTTCGGCCGTCAATATGAAAACACCAATTGAATTAGTGGCGATAACGGCGCCAGAACCTTGACTACCCACAACGAGGTCCTCTACAACAGTGCAGTCTTTTTGCTTGTCACAAACTTCGAAGTAATTTTCGTTTCGTACTTTGATGAAGGAGCCGCGAGCGGCGGTGGGGAAAGAGTCAGGGGTGCAGGACAGGCTTAGTGTTGTCAGAAGTAGTATAATCGTTAACGATAACCATTTCACCCTAAAATAAGTAGGGTCTACAAACCTTAAAAAGTGTTTAAGTTAAAAATTTATTCTTCTGAAAGGAGGATTGCAAAGTTTTCTACAACACGGCCGGTGTTCTCTTCGCGGATCTCTAACTGGCTATATTTCCTGTGATCTAAGCCAGTTATGGCACGGCGGTCTGCTGTGCATGGCTTGATATACTCCCAAGTTCTAAAAGTGAGAAAACTTCCATCGGGAGTGGTATAGGGCTTTTTGACGCCCCACAAGTGATAACTAATTTTTTGCTTTTGCATATGTCCTCGTTAACAGATTTTAGTTTAGTTGATTACGTTGTCTTTTTTAAGACCAATTTCAATAAATTTCAATATTATCTGTTTTTTTACCGGATCATAAATGAGACTTAATGCCTCGGAGGGTTGAATGATCTCCAAGTCTTCCCTAGTGATCGTTACTTCTCCGCCGAACTTCTTGATTATAGCAGAGAGCATCGTAAATAAATGTTCTTTGTCGTCTAAAAGCTTTTTTGGCTTACGCTTGGGCATATGGTAAGTATGCTGTCGCTCTTATAAAAGCCAAGTCTTTAGATACCCCGTATTGGAACGATCACCAACTTCATATGTTAATCTGTACTCTAAAAAGACTTTTATGACATGCTGTTGCATGTCGTATGAGTTGCCAGTAATTATGTGAACTTCTTTGCCTGAATTCCAGCGTGATTCTAAGAATCGTATGGTGGTGCTTCTAGCTGTGTCGTAGTCCAAACCGTGGAGATCTAAAACCTCCGGAGTGTTTCTTCTTCTCTTTTTTCTATTTCTCGGCACCGGCTGATACAAGCTCCAAAAAATTAATGTGGAATAGATGAGTTGTCATGTCATCAAAGAGTACTCTCACCATATCTCCCTCATAATTCGGATCAATCTCTACAATCACGCCAATCTTGTCGTGGTAATATCTGCTCCACACGAAGAGTTTTTGACTGTCGATCATGACTAAGTCTCCTACCTTCACTCATCTTGTGCTCCAGCAGCAAGTTCTTCAAGCAATAGGGCGGTCGCACGGTCTACCTCTCTTTCCAGAGAGGCGCTAAGGAGCGGTACCGCTATTCCAATCTTCTGTCTGACCACGGTTGGTCGCCTCGTGCGCCAGGACGAATCTTCTGTATCATACTCTCGAAATGAAACAATCAGCTCATTCCCAGGAGTTTGTACAGTGTAAAACCCAATCTGACGGCCGTCTTTTATAACTCGTTCAGTATAACATCCATATCCTTGTAGATATGACTTATAATCGAAATTAAAATTCATCTATCTTGACGACGCTGCCGTTTTCGTCTTGCCCTGCCAAATACTATTCCTAACTTTGATGGTTACATGCCACCGCTTGTGTACTTCTGAGGAGACTCTTTCTTTAAGAGGGACTATCATGGTGTGTGTTAGTCTTGTGTCAAAGGGCATCAACTGTTGTACTATGACGAGCTTTACTTCGGCATCAAACTCAAGAAACTTGTATCGGATACCTTCCCGCAAAAACAACTTATCACTCTCCTCACCGCAGATAACTTCTGCTAGAGCCACCTTTTCTACAAAGCTTTTTTGCTTCGCAAGTGCTCGTAGATCCGCTGCTGTCGCCATAGGTTGAATTCCCTCGCTCTCTTTATTAGTTAGTTGGTTGGTCATCTGATAGGCACTAAATTTTTCCTGCACCAATGGAGCGTACGCTCTCTTTCGTTCCCAGACTTCACCGTTTTAACAAGAACCCGGCCGATATCTTCGTGTATACTGATTACAACAAGCTTGATGGTCGGATTGGACTTCAGGTGGTATTCACCCGGGGTGATCTCAATGTGCTTATACTTCTCATACTCTTCGAGATATCGCTGTTGTCCATTCATGGCTGTCCTGCTAATTGGTGTAACTCTTTTTACTCTCATTTCTTTACTCTGGTGGGCGATCTGGGGCTTGAACCCAGGTGTGACCAGCTACTCTTTCTACGGTTTATAAGACCGAGGAGATAATCGCCCATGTTCTTAATATAACACATTAAGAACGTTTAGTCAAGCTAAGTTTACCAATCAAAAACTAAAGTAACATCTTCTTTACTTGATCGTAAGCTTCAACAAGTGCATCGATATCCTTCTCGTCTTTAATCATTCGGTAAGCTCTGACGGCCGCCCAAATCTCTTCCTTGGTCAGATACCCCTCGTCAATGTAAGACTTGCGCACATCCCTCTTGTGTTCCTTAAGGGGTGCCATAGCATCCTCAGTGGCTACAAGATCCTTAAGGTAATTCTTTACGTGTTCTTCTTTTGAAAGAATTACCTCCTTCTTTTCATCGTCCTTATAAGATTCAATTTGAATTACATTGCTCATTTAAGCTTCTCCTTTCTTAACCCAATCATCAATAACAAACCAAGTAGTCGCTAGACCACCGAGTGCGAAATATAGCACCAAAGTACCTTTGGCAGCTTCGGCAGCATCGCTAGTGATACTCCAGAAACACGTAAAATTAAACAATATCAATAGTAGGAAACCCACTAGTGTTCTTGCTGCCTGTGTTTTAAACATAATAACCTCCTTCAGTTAAATTTATGGTAGGGAAGGCGGGATTTGAACCCGCAAGCCCGAGGGCGGGAGATTTTAAGTCTCCTGTGTATGCCATTCCACCACTTCCCCAAATCATAGTAATATAATACACGGTTTGAGGAATGGTGTCAACCCTTTTCTTTTTCAAGACACATTTTTATAATCTTGAAAGCAGTCGAAAATGAAATCCTTTTTCTACCAAACTCCCTAAAATTAGTCATAAAGAGACTATGATAATCACGTCTCAAACGGTCCAGGCGGTCATTGAAGTTCACGATGAGCTTTCTTTGCTCTTCCCGGCTCAGCGGGGGCTCGATAACTAGTGTGCAAAATGACCTGTCAGTATCTTTTCCGAATAGAGGGACCTCATTCCACTCCAGTCTCACCTTGGCGCCCCGGTCTCCCCCTTTACCATCGACACAATGAAGCAACAAGTTCGTTATCTTATTTAGGCTTTTAGGCTTTAAGCATTTATCTCTTGCGTCCTTCTTCAGTGGCGTGTCGTTGGCATTTACCAGTCTTGAAATTTTATACTGACTGTGAATATCTTTACAAAATACTTCGCCAGCAATCTGCCAATCGTACTTTTCGCTCAATTTTATTGAAACCTCTTTTCCGCCAGGATAGATGACGCCCGGAATATCAGCGGATGTTATCGCTTTGTCCGAAGACGAAAAGCGGATAGCGCATACTGTGTATGATGTATCCTCAAACACAGCATCTTCAAAAATATTGACTCTCTCAATATGAAACTTAGAAAGAAACTCTTTTCTCGATTCGGTCCCCTTTGCATCACAAAGGAAGTTCAAAGGAACAATCATAACGCCGCCGGCGGGGCGCTGTTCACAGAAAGAACTTACAAAGGCTTTGTAAAGATCACTGACACCCCACTTGGTAAAAGGGTTTTCTTCGGATAGCTTCTCCGCCTTGTTAAGTGCCAGATAGGGAGGGTTAGTGACTATAAATTTGTCGTCATAGTTCGGTGGAAACATTAGAGTATCCTGAATAACTATACTTTTAGCATAAGAACTTTTAGGGGGATCAATATCATAGCACTCTGAATTGCACCCTTGAGTCTCACACCAGCGCACAAGATCCCCATCTCCAACAAAAGGCTCAATCACTTTTGAACCACTGGGTATAGAAATGCCTTGTAAGATATAATCTGAATTTGTTGTATAAAATTGACCTAATTTAGATTTCGAATTCATCTGAGTTTGTTAGAGTTTGTTAGAGTTTGATAGAGTTTGTCAGAGTTTGTTATCCTTATATTTTTTGTTTTATATTTATCGAATTCTTTTAAAATGGTAGGTGTGTAATAATCACCATCGAGAAGAATAATAAATTGTTTATCTCCACCTGCTTGGCCATATTTATATGCCTCTTCGGTAAATTTAAGAGCATCATCTTTTTGATTAGTTTGGCCACCACCAGATGTTGTAGTCACTTTTGCATAAACATAGAAATTACCCCATCGAAAATCTATACTTTTTGTAGTATTGCTATTCTTATTACCTTTAATTACTTTTCCATCGCATATCCTAATGGCATTTGGGCCAGAGCCGCGTACTTTTTCAAGTTCAATACCTCTGCGTTGATTGAATTTAATTTGCAGTTTTTCACTTAGATTTTGTTTTGTTGGATCTTTAGCTAAGAAACTTGCAACCAATGGAACATCTATTATCTGTTGTAATACACTTGCCGTTGTTTCATTAGGAAGAGTATGTGCTTGTCTTTTAAGATGGTTTTCTATCTTATTCGACAACCAATTATGTTTTTTTAAAGCAGAACCATTTCTTAATTCAGTTGCCGTTGCAATCACCTCATCTGTATTTTCTTTACACCGCTTAGCCACAGCATCTTTATAATACTCTAGAAACTTTAAGGTTGGTGTTTGTATTTTATTCATGTTATTTATTAGATTTTTATTGTTATTTTTGTATTCCATTCCATCACTTCCCCAAGTCATAGTAATATAATACACGGTTTGGGGAACAGTGTCAAGTGTTTTTCTAAAATTGTTCTTCTTCTGTCGAGCCGTCTAGGGCTAACGTAGAAGAGTCCTGAGATATCGTTTGGGCGACTAGGTCAAAGTAGCCTGTCCCCACTTCTCTCTGGTGCTTTGTTGCTGTGTATCCGTGCTTCTCAGATTCAAACTCTTTCTCTTGAAGTGCCGAATACGCAGACATGTCTCTCTTCTCATAATCGCGGGCCAACTCAAACATATTGTAGTTCAGGTTATGAAAACCGGCGAGGGTAATGAATTGAAATTTATATCCCATCGCCCCAAGTTCTCGTTGGAACTTAGCAATTGTGCTATCGTCTAGGTTTTTCTTCCAGTTGAACGATGGCGAGCAATTATATGCTAGCATTTTATTGGGATACTTGTCGTGAATAGCCTCAGCAAACTGCTTAGCTTCATCTAAATCTGGCTTTCCAGTCTCGCACCACAACAAATCAGCATATGGGGCGTACTGGAGTCCCCGATTGATAGCCATATCAATACCGCCATAAATATGTCGGAAACCCTCGCTAGTAATATTTCCAGAACAAATGAATGGGGTATCCTCACGATCAACGTCAGACGTTAGCAGCCTGGCACTGTTGGCGTCAGTGCGAGCGATAAGTACCGTGGGAGTATTCATGACGTCTGCCGCTAATCTAGCTGCAATAAGCTTCTTAATGAATTCAGAAGCCGGAACAAGTACTTTTCCTCCCAGATGACCGCACTTCTTAGCAGAACTAAGCTGATCTTCAAAGTGTACGCCTGCTGCTCCTGCTCGAATCATTGACTTCATCAGTTCAAATGCATTTAAGGGGCCGCCGAAGCCAGCCTCAGCGTCGGCTATGATAGGAGCAAACCACTCACGTTGAGTTTGGCAGTTATTCTCAAGCCACTCAACCTGATCTGCTCGACGAAAAGCGTTATTGATCTTTTGTACAAGCATCGGGACGCTGTGAGCGGCGTACAGGCTTTGATCAGGGTACATCTCGTGTGAATCGTTTGCATCGGCAGCTACCTGCCACCCTGAGCAGTAGATTGCCTGCATCCCAGCCTTTACCATTTGCATAGCCTGGTTGCCCGTCACAGCCCCCATGGCGTGCACATAGGGCTTGGACTCCAATAGCCCCCAAAGTGTCTCAGCAGCCCTTGTGGCCACTGTATAGCTCTCCTGTATTGAACCTCTCAGTCGTAATACGTCTACAGATGAGTATGGTCTGATGATATCGTCGTTTCTCATAGTAATTCATAAGCCTTTATAGTTAAAAAATCATCTAATGTTTCGTTTAAGCAGAAGTTCCTTAACAATCCAGTTGCTTCTTCGGTACTGGAAACTTCTTCACTTACCTCGTCCAGCACCTCGTTGAAATAATCGGGCGTCACGACTTGGTATGTATCCAGTACTACGTCATACTTCAGCCATTGCCAAATCTGTGCTCTTGATATCTCTGCTGTCGCAGCATCTTCCATCAGATTGTTTATTGGGACACACCCATTTCCTGCTAGCCACGAATTTAAATAACGGAGTGAGACTTCAATGTTCTTACGTAGTCCAAATTCGGTAAACGTTCCTTTCGGGGGTTTTACTAAATCCTCCTCGAAAGCTGTATTTTCTGTCTGTCGGCTAATTTGGTTCGGAGTTGGCATATGCTCGTCAAAAATCTCTTTTGCAATTTGTACTAATCCTGGATGTGCAACCCAGGTTCCGTCATGTCCATTTTGGACCTCCCGCAGTTTATCTTCTCTAACTTTGTTTAAAGCCCTCTCATTGGACTCAGAATCGTTTTTAATGGGGATTTGAGCCGCCATACCTCCCATGGCGTGAACACCCCTACGATGGCACGTGTGTACCAGCAAATCGCTATATGTCCTCATGAAGGTCTGCGTCATTGTAACTTGGTCCCGATCTGGTACCAAACAGGCTGAATCTCCGTGTAAAGTTTTGATATAACTAAAGATATAGTCCCATCGACCACAGTTGAGTCCAGCAGAGTATTCACGGAGGGCATAAATGATTTCATCCATCTGGAATGCTGCTGGCAGCGTCTCTATAAGTACTGTTGCACGGATGGTACCATGCTCAATCCCTAGTTCTCTCTCGGAGAAGGCAAAGATGTCGGCCCAAAGTTGTGCTTCGTGGAAATGTTCCAGTTTTGGAAGGTAGAAATAAGGGCGTGTTCCCTGTTCTATTAGCGATGCAGCGTTGTGAAAGAAATACAATCCAAAATCAAATAATGAGGCTGGAATAGCTTCGCCATTATGAGTCAAGTGCTTCTCGGTTAGGTGCAGCCCGCGGGGGCGAACGAATAATGTGGCTGTTTCACTATTTAGTTTATAGTGTTTGTTCTTTACATTATCGTGATACTCAATTGTCTTTACGGCTGCGTCACGAAGATTAACCTGTCCTAGGATACAGTTTTCCCATGTTGGTGAGTTTGAATCCTCGAAGTCAGCCATAAAGACATTGGCTCCAGAATTCATAGCATTAATGATCATTTTTCGGTCAACTGGACCGGTAATCTCGACGCGGCGATCTAAGATATCCTCAGGAATTGCTGCTGCTGTCCAATCATCCTCACGAATTGACTGTGTGGCTGAGAGAAATGTTGTCTTTGAGCCAGTTTTGCGCAGATTCAATAGATTTTTAATCTTTTGACCGTAACCCTCAGTTAACTTAGTTAAGAATTCGAGGGCTTCTGGGGTGAGAATCTGCTCACATTCAGGGATATGCTTTAAGATCTTCATTTATTATCTCCGAAAAGGGAGCACCAATGGTTGTGGGAGCAAAACGTTGCATCCCGTCAATTCCTCTCCAGAACCCACCACATCGGTCTTTCCCACTTCCTCGCACTCTGCGGCATTAACGAAGCCTACTGCCCCGTTCGCGCAATAATCGTCCGGACTCCACTCAGATACGTCTGAAATTCCGTTGCCGTCCATATCAAAGTCGCACTCGTCCCCAATGCCGTCCCTATCTGAGTCGATTTGGTGGTGGTTGTAGACGGAGATACAATTATCTGCATGGTCATTAACACCGTCGTTGTCATGATCCGTTACACACTGCATGTTTTTGGTATAGTCGCGACGGTGAAGGAGTGGGCACTC
>Ga0098033_1000450_pt1 | contig 18716 bp, 21 predicted proteins | sample 1_EtaG_FD_75049 | JGI IMG/M metagenome (GOLD analysis project Ga0098033, IMG submission 75049) | Marine viral communities from the Subarctic Pacific Ocean - 1_ETSP_OMZ_AT15124 metaG | ecosystem: Environmental > Aquatic > Marine > Oceanic | place: Pacific Ocean | collected 2015-01-07
ATAGACTCATCCTTTTTCTCAAGAACCTCTATCTCGCTTCCAAAATAGTTTATCGCTTTCATTAACTCAGCAGAGTTACCTATATCCAGCCACTTGGTGACCATTTCAAACTTTAATTCTACACTTTTCAGCATCTCGCTAAGGACATGCACATCTGAAAGTGAGTTGAACGGAGGTAAACTTTCTAAAATATTCCAGAAGATCTCATAATCTTTAATACCACACAAACCTATGTAAGTGTAATCAAAGTTTAATTCTCCTTTCTCATTAAAACAAGTGACAATTTTATCCGCAACATTCATTGTCCTATACTGAGAAGCTGAGTCAGCATGAGAGCCAGCGCACCAATTACGATCAGGGAGAGGAATAGTGTCGTGATCTGTAATAAGCGTATCACACGCATGGAAAATGAAAGGACATTGCAGGTGATCTTTTGCTTCTAAAATCGAATGACCAAGACTGCTCCGTGGCCCCTTATAGTTATCAACCTCTACGAAGGAGAAAGATCTATCAGGGTAGGTTAAATTTATAAACTGCTTAACGTAATCTCCAAAGTGACCTAGAGTTATAACAAAGTGAGTGTTAATGTCATAAGATTCAATTATGTGAGATATTGCAGGCTTATCACCAACTCTTACTAAGCACTTGTTGGTATAGTCAGTGAGACTGCCTAATCGACTACCTACCCCTCCCGTCGTTATTAGTACCTTATACTCTCCCATACCTGTCCTCTAATCTTACTATATCATCTTCACCAAAATAGTCCCCTACTTGCACCTCAACAAACACCAGATCAATATCTCCGTTATTCCTTATCTGATGCTTTGCCTTGACGGGAATAGTAACCTCAGAACCTACACACAGGTCAATTAACTCATCATCTAATTTGAGTTCCCCACTGCCGCTAACTACAACCCATACCTCAGTTCTTTTAAAGTGATATTGGTAGCTAGGGGCTTCCCCTGGGTGCAATACTATTTTCTTTACTTTACAGTAGTCTGAGTCTAAGAGATTTTCAAAACTTCCCCAAGGACGATTCTCGATGTAGTTCATGATTACTCCAGTATTCTCCTAGCTAACTTAACTTCAAGCATGTCCTGAATGTTTGCTACCTGCTCCTCCCCAAATGATTCACGTATCCTCTCAAGGAATTTAGGGTTGCTGTGATATTCCCGCCAAGCTTCATCTCTAAACTTTAATATCTCAGCAGAGGATAGTATACCATTCGAGGCAGGCACAGTATTATAGCCAAAGAAAGAGTAGCCTTCATATGAGTCTGGTAAGTCTTGGCCCTGCATAACAGCATCTCTATAAAGATCACTACCAGGAAGGGCCATAGCACCATAAGCGTTCCAACCGATAGTGTTGAGTTTCTTAGAGAAGTCCAACGTCTTCCTCATGCTTTCGTGAGTGTCTCCGGGCAGGCCAAAGATATAATTAGCCATCACATGGATGCCTGCTTCTTCTACTTGTTTAACCACCTTAATAATATCCACATCTTCAAATTTACCCTTTGATACTTCCAACCTCACCATTCTATCCGCACTCTCAATGCCTAACGCAAGCCACCTGATACCAGCCTTCCTGAGAAGTTTTAGAGCCTCAGGATCTCTTACCGTGTCTATGCGAGAGTATGCCCACATCAAAAGATCTTTTGAATATGTGCGTTCGGATAGAAGCTTACACAAGGGAACGTAAAACTTCTTATTAAGGAGAAACAACTCATCCGTAATCTTGATGGTCTTTACTCCCAAAGCATTTAGCTTATCAAACTCCTTAATAATAAATTCAGTAGACCAATGCCGCATCTTGCTATAATTGGAAGCTACCCCAATCTCTGCTTCATCATCTCTATTAATCATATTAATCATGCAAAAACCACATCCAAACTTACACCCTAAGGAAGTTTGAATAGCTGCATAAGGGGAACGGGTTTCCTCTTTATACTCTGAGTGCCACATAGGGGCACGATACAAATCTAAAGGTTTTTTATTGTAAGGCAAAAGATCCCATGCATAGCCAGGAAGATCAATATCCATTCGTTCCTGTGGAACAACCCCCTCTGCTGGATTAATAATTATCTCATCATTTTTTCTCCAGGCGATCCCCTTTGTTCTAGAGAGAACATCCTCCCCAAAGTTATCTTCCCCCAATAAATTTCGGAGAGCGTATACCCCTTCGTTAGTGAAAACAAAATCAATGGATTCCTCATCTATTAAAGACTTCTTAGGAAGAGCTTGAACGTGAGATCCTACAAACGAAATTGGACACTGCAAGCCGCGTTTCTTGAGATCTTCAGAACTCCTCACAGCCCCACTCATAGACACAGTTCCTGCGTTCACGTTCTGTCCATATACAACAAAGACAATTAAACGAGGGTCTAATTCGCATACTCTCTCATGCACTTCCTCATCCGATAAATTCTCCGCATTGATATCCAATATACTTACAGAGTACCCAAGGGACCTACAAGATTCAGACAGAAGTAAAGACCAAGTAGGAGGCTCAATAGTTGTATATTTTTTAGATAACTCTTGATATATCCTATCAGTATTCCCAGGACTAATAAATAAAACATCAATCATTTTTAAAACTCTTTATTATAGCAGATAATTTATGGGCATCTCTTTGTCTAACAGGTTCCAAACAACGGTATACCAATTCAGGATCTTGCATTTTATAACGATTTCTATTTTCAGCAAATGTAGAATCTAACTCAGCTTTTCCTGCAAAGTAATGCATGTGCTCATTAACAAACTTTAATTTTTGTTTTCTACCAATTTTCGCAGCCAAATCATTTATCCAAGTATCAGCAAAATCCGCTGCGAAGTAAGGAGGGGTCAAATACCCCACAGCTTGAACCCAGTTCCTATGTATTATAGGATGAGTGGCTAACTCTGGTTGAAATAAATCATCACCATAAGCGAGTACTACTTTATCTTGATGCTCTTCAAAATACTTAATAATTACCTCATCCCACCCTTTAGTTTTAATAATTAAATCATCAGCCCCTAAAAAGAATATATCTTCTTTAACATAAGGGATCAACATATTAGCCGTTTGAGACATCATTATTCTAGGACCTACCACCCAAGAGATTCTTGATGTGTATTTTTCTGCTAACTTAGAAATACTGGGAAGAGTTACTTGATCGTCTCCATCAACGTAAAAATAAAAATGGACACTACTAGGGTGCGTAGCCATCTCAAACGCAGAGTCAACAAATCTAGCTAACTTGTCAGGTCTATTTCTCGTAGGTAATACTACAGCTATTTTCGATTCAGTACTAATCATTGTCCCATTCCATTGGGATCCAGCGACGTGGGTCTTGCCAAATAAATAACAGACTCAAACCAATCTACAGTAAGTCCCGCTGTGACACATGCTCTAACATGAAAAAAATCAGTCAGGTTAGCACTCTCGGGTGGAACATTGTCGAAGAAGGGAATCTTACTAAAAATCATAGTACGATAGGTAGGCATAGCTACATTTCCTGGTACAACTCCTAACATAGAATTCATAGATAAATCTCTACTAGTTAAAAGTTTTTGACCAGTCTTAGAATTAAATATATCAACCTCCATCCTAAATCTCACTCCTCCAATCCACACATCTACTTCAGGTTTCTCCTTTAATTTCTGTCGGATAATATCCCCAGCACCTGGAGCAAATTCATCGTCGTCATCTAAAAAGGTAATAAATTCAGTTTCCGCTAGAGCAGCACCAACATTAGCACACATACCTCCATAATATCCCCACCTTTTTCCTAACTTAACAAACTTATTAGCTCCAGGGGCACTAGTGTTTACTCCATCACTGATAACTAAGGTCTTAAAGCCCTCTCTTTTAGCAGAAGCTATAGCTGCCTTCAAGGTTGGTCTTCCAATAGTCTTAATAACTACTGTAGTATCACTCATATTTCCACTCAGTATTATAAGTTATATCTTTATTCTCATCTCTCCCATGAACTAAACCTAGGGACTGTTCATAAAGCTCTAACCTATGCTTTACTACTTTATTTAGATCAAAATATTCTTCCGTAATCTTATGGAGATTTTCTCCCATTTCTTTAAGATGCTTAGGGTTACTTAAAACCTTAGCTAGAGTTCTTACCCATACCTCTTTAGGGGCATTAGCAGGAATCAAATAACCTGTCTTACCATTAATAATTGTCTCATCATAACAACCTACGTCAGAACAAATTAATGGAATTTTATATCGTCCACATTCGGCTACTTTAATCTCCGACTTTGAATCATTGAAGGCGTTCATCTGAAGAGGAGCAATCCCTAAATCAACATTAGAATAAATACCCCCATAATTATCAGGAGGCAGAGCGTTATAAATTTGCCAATTAGGTGTACCTCGGAATCCGCTAAGAAGAATCTTCTTATAATTTTTCCATACATCGTGCTGCCACTCGTCTTTAACAGTGCCGTCTTCTTCCTTATTGATCATAGGAGCACCATAAAAACCCCAATGAACCCGTTCTCTACCAACTTTCGCATTAACAAGGTGAGGGATCCCAGCAAACTCCTTCACATCCTCTTCATGGTGAATACCCCCTGCCCATCCTATCCTAACCATCTTACGTGGGTTAGGCTTAGACTTAGGAACATTCCACGCTGGTAGGTTATAATCAATAGCATTTTTTACAATTGCCAACACCCCACCACAAAAAGGTCTAATACGTTCAGCAAATTTTCTTTGTGTAACAGTAACTAAATCAGAACTAGAATAAATGAACTTGGTAACATCTTCCAAATTACGTTCTTTATAAACTCCATATAATCTGTGACCTTCGTATAAGCCCGTGAGAAGATCGTCTGTATCAAAGTGTACAAACTTACCAAACTCTTTTGCTTTACCTACGATACGTGCAGTATATGGTCCTCCCCAATTAGAGATGTTGTTAGTCCAAACAATGTCACACCATTTCAGATCTTCAAAAGCCCAATCCTTCTGCCACGTTCCCAACCCAGGACCGCTCTCAATAATACCTAAAGGATTCAGATTGTATCTAAACTCTACTTGATCCCCATAAAGCTCTTGAAGCTTACGCATAGGGGAGATAACTCGGTAGTAAGAACAACCCCCCTCATTAGCTGGGGCACACAGGATTTTTAATTTTTTCTTTTCCATGTCGTACCTAAAAAAAGAGGAGGACGAGTATTAGCACCCGTCCTCCTATTATAGTCACTTAGTCCTTAAATTACGCTGCTTCTTTCGCCTCGTCTTCAAAGACCTCTTCAGTCGATTTCGAAGAGTGAGTCATGCCAAGAGCGGCAGCCACACTCCCAAGAGATGCTCCAAGATCAACATTCTTGTCAGAGGGCCAGAGAGCTTTAAATGCTCCCACATAGTGCTTACGCTTCCTACGGAAGAATAGCAATAGCAATGCTTCCCAACCCGCTAAAGCAGGGAAGAATGTTTTTGCAATATGCACAGCCCCCTTTACTGCCGTACCAACAGCAGTATCACCCCAACCATCGAAAAGGGGAATGTGGGGGGAAGCTTCATCAACAAGGTCTTTCTTGTCAACGACAACTACATCCATCCCTTCTGGAACAAGATCACGAACTTCCTTTGGTAAGGAAGAAACAGGCACCGTTGCGGCATCTACACCCTCACGTACAAATTGTGAGGATGTTACCACCATTTCGTCGTCACCGATAAACTTATCAATAGCTTCACACCCTGCAAATAGGGCCATGGCGAGAAATAGAGGTGCAAAGATAAACAGTTTTCTCATAATTAATTACTCTGCATTTTTTGGAGGTAATCATCATCCTTCACATCTTCAACAGGTGTAGGATTCTCCTTACTTCCTTCGTGAGATGGAAGAAGACCTGTAGCGGCTTCCTTCACACCTTCATAGTCCTCCAACTTAACCAGAGCATGAATATCGTGGAGGGAATCCATCCATGCTGCGACTTCCGCCTTACTCCCAGCCTCAGAAGACTTGGGACGAGGCTGAGATTGATCATACTTGGGCCATTGGCCTTCCATAATCTTAATAATTTTAAAATCATGCCCCTTGTCGAGATCGGTGATATCACCAAAATCATCATCGAGCATAGCAGCGATAATCTTCTTGAAAAGAATAACACCGATAGAAAGAATCTTTACGTCACCCGTTGCGCGATCTACTACATTCATGTAATAGCGGGCGCGAGGCTTAATTTGGCGTGCTAGTTCTTCGTCCTTATTAGGCTCCTTCCAAAGCGAGTAATAAGCATCGCAAAGAGGACAAGGTTCCCCATGGATTTTGCGACAATGAACGTTCTTAACTTGTCCATCACCCGTAGGAATCCTATGAATCTTTGTTTCAGCATAGAACATAGTCTCCTCATCTTTACCAGGAAGGATGCGGACAGCATTAGTGCCCTCTTCAAGCTGGACGAACTTTGAGAGGAAATCCGCATTTGCGTTTCCCTTACCAGCGTTACTCAATTCTTCGTGTTTTGCGCGAAGCGCATTCAAGTCAATAGCCATTGTAAACCTCCTTATGGTTAGTTGGGCCAGTTATTATATTATAGTCGTAGTTTGCGAATTTTTTAGGTTATCTGTATAAATTTGTTTCGGCGCGACGGTTGGATGATAGCTGTACAAGCATATCCTTCTTATGCTCCAACGACGACACCAGACCCTTCAAAAGAGTATACTTAAATGAACACTCATTTACACTTTCTGTATATACTGCGAACTCAGCACTTGATTCAACAAAATCATCCAAATCCTTAGCAGTCTGTTTTGCTAGTGTAGACCCCTTTTTCTCTTTTCGGGTTTGAGCCGTATATTTGATCAATTCAAGATTAGCCTTATCCAGCTTATTTTTTGCTACAGACAATAGTCCCTGATAGTACGAATATACAGAAGCTTGTTTTGCCAACTCACTATCAATTTCGTGCTTATCGAACTTGGTTGCTGCGTCTGCGATATCTACATAATTTTCCCAAGTTAAATCTTCTAACGCTTCTAGTAAATCTGTTGCTTTATTCATAATATTCCTCAAAAAGTGTATTCCATAATTCTGGGTTTAAGTTTTTAAACATAAGAAAACACCTACACGCTGCTTCCGTAATAAATTCGTTACCCGAAACTACGAGGTCTTCATCCTTGTCATGATCTCCCCCTAATCCAAAAGTTTCCATAAGAGCATGACACACCTCATGTATAATAGTAGGGTGAGCTATATTATCCTCCATTTCTTTTTCTAAGGTAATTGTAAATTCGTTAAAATCTGTAATACCATAGCATTGAGTACCGTCGCTATCCCTTAAACCTTTTTTTAATTTAAAATCAAACTTCGCCCACCCCACATCAAACTGAGCAGGAAGTTTGTCCAGTAATTTTTTACTCTTCTTCGTCGTCATCCTCACCTTCTGTCATTCTCAAGATGTTATAATCTATGGTCATAGGAACAGTAAAACGGGGTCTACCGTTTCTGGACTTGACTACGTAAGCTCGCATACGACCCGTATCAAATTCTTCTTCACTCTGGTTTAGTGAAATAGCAAAATCACAAGTTCTAATTTTACCATAAGAATCGCCCAATTCGGAATCGGTAATTATCTTCACAGCCCTTCCTAGTCTGTTAGTCTGAGTTGCAGTCCACAGAAGAACCTGTTCTTCCATAGCTAGCCCTCGTAATTCCTCAGCTATCCTCTGTTGAGCCTGATACTCGTGCTGACCCTCTCTAGTGGGCCTGAGAAGCTCTAGGTAATCAATAATGATTACGTCAGGGGAGAACTCCTCATAGTTTCTAAGTTGTACTAGAAGGGCTCTCAGAGTATTTACCGTGGCAGTGCCACAGGGAAACTCCTTAATCATAAGCTTACTATCAGGGAAATTGGTTTGGAAAATACTTAGCCTTTCATCCACTTTTAGCTGCGCGGATGGATCCTTTAATTGAGTCTGTGGGATTAGGGTCATCACAGAATCAAACCTCTGAGCAATCTTGTCCTCCGACATTTCTAGGGACACGTAAAGAACCTTTCGACCCTCTACCATACTCTGCACCGCTTGATTAACAAGCCAAAGAGATTTTCCCACCCCTGGTGGGGCAATAACCATTGCAAGTTCCTTCTGGCCCAAGCCCCCTTCAAGAGAATGATTTAATGTAGGTAATAAAGTTTTATACTTATCCTGTTGCTCAGAATTATGGGTTCTATCCCATCTATCTTTAAGATTAGTAAAATAGGTCTGCCCTATATCAACTGTACGACTGACCAATAAAGCTTTTCTTATAAGCTGCTCAGTCTCTTCCACCCTATCTTCTTTAATAAGTATTAAGGATTCCTTGATGGCATCCTTCATAGCCTCACGTTTGGCGAAGGTTTCAATCAAATCTAGATAATACTCATCAGCATCCAAGGCAGAAGTATCTAGTTTGTTGATATAGTGAAGTTCATCTGTAAAATCATGGAGAGATTCTTTGTCCGACTTAACGGAACGAAGCTCCTGTACAATAAAATCGTCAGTAGGAAGTTTCTTGTACTTCTCGTAATGATCTCGAACTACAGAAAAGATTCTACCGTGAGAAGGAAATTCAAAGTATTCAGGCTTAACAAGGTTAACAATTTGTAGGTAAAAATCTGAGTCAGATTTGAGAAGATATAACATTCCCCTTTGAATGTTTTCACTAAATTCATACATTTTGTTTTTATTTTTTCTAAGTTAAATCGGGTTTAATCTTTTTGTAGGGGTTTATTCCTGCTTTATCATAGGTTTGGGAACTTAATTTTCGGGATGTTTCTAGCTTATCTGCAACCTCCTGATCATTTAATCTCCGCGCTCTATCCAACAGCTTTTTAGGGGGAGTATATCTGTCATAATGTTGCCAACCAGTCTTCATTCTTTCTTTCACTTCGCCTTGAAGCTTCTGGTTGATCTCATCTGATCCACCCTCTCTATTGTAACCTGTTGTTTGTGACCAACCTGCTCCCTTGAATCGAATAGCAGGAGCTTTTCGGTTCGTCCAGTCTTGTCCACACCTCTTACCACAATCTGGGCATTTTGTTTTGTTTGCGGGTTTCCCCCAAGGATATTCTCGCTCCCACGATACTTTGCACTCATGACATGCATACTCATAAATTGTTTTCATATTAAGCTCCGCAGTCTCCTCCTACTAATGAACAAGCTTCTCCGACTGCGACTGCTTGTTCAGATTTTTTTTCCATGTACTTATTAATATTTTCTTTAATAAGAGGGATGGCTTCTAGTGGTTCCCCTTCTTTAGCCCCTGCTCTATACACAGTAAGACCTTTAAGGTATGGGGCATAATCTAATGCTGCCTGAGAAAACTCTTCAGGTGTAGAAGTAGAAGGGAGATTGATTGTTTTAGATATGCAAGAGTCGATATACTTCTGAATCGTTGCCTGCACCTTGATATGATCTTCTGGGGCTATATCATAAGCTCCAACAAAAAATTCTAATGATTTCCCCTCATCATAATATTCTTGGAACAACGGATCAACAACTAACTGCTCTTTCCAAATGTTGTTACTGCGCCAACGCCTGTTATACATAGCAGAAAAAATAGGCTCAATGCCGCTGGAAACCCCGTGCAGCATACTGATAGTGCCGCAAGGAGGAATTGTAAGCATAACAGCATTCCGAATACCGTAACGTTTGATAAGCATTCGAATCCTAGCTGGAAGCGTTTGAGCAAATTCTTCATTTAAATACTTCTTTGGATCAAACTCAGCGAAAGGAGTTTTATCTCTTGATAGATATATAGACTGTTTGTATGCTTCATCTCTAATAGTAGCAAAAAGTCTTTCCAAAAATTCTAAACACTTCTCAGATCCATAAGTGATCCCTAACTTAATCAGCATATAATGAAGTCCTGTAACCCCTAATCCCACGCGACGTGAGTGTTCAGCTACGGTCTTACATTCATCAGTAGGAAAACTATTAATGGTGAGAACGTTATCTAGAAATCTAATCCCTGTTCGGACAGTTCTTGCAAGGCGTTTCCAATCTAGATCACTTCCATCATCAAGTACCATATTGTTAAGATTAACATTACCCAAACAACAATTGCCATATGAAGGGAGAGAAATTTCACCACACGGGTTTGTTGAATCCAATTTCTCAAAATACGAAACATTAGTATACGTATTTGCTAAATCAATATTATATATACCAGGATCCCCCGACTCTACAGAATTTTTCCAAATCAAATTCCACAGATCCCTAGCTTTTAGATCTCTACGCCCTAACATTTCAAACGTATCAGTAAACTTTTCTTTATGAAAATTCTCCGCTCTATGAAGAGCATCCTCTTCGTTAAGTCCTAGTACGCTTACGGTATCCTCTCCGTTACGAGAGAGATCGTATGAGTGATACTCTTTGTTGTTAAACGTAAAGTACCAGTCCTCTTCAAGCTCAACAGCCTCAAGGAAACGGTTAGTAATAGCTACAGAAATATTAAAGTTATTAAGCTGACCTTGATCAAGCTTTACACTTAGGAACTCAAGAAGATCGGGGTGAGTAATATTAAGAATACCCATGAGAGCAGTACGTCTATTCTTTCCCGCACGGACATGTTCCCCCACCTCATTAATCATTTTAAGAACCGAAACAGCACCAGGGGCAGAGTTAACTACACTTCCAATGTCATCTCCTTTAGGTCTAATTTTAGATACATTAAAACCTACACCCCCTCCTGCACAAGAAATTTTATACATGTCCTGAACAGTTTTCCCAATAGAGTCCACACTGTCTTCAGGAATAATAACATAGCAGTTAAGAAGATTATGATTACCTCTGTTGCGGCCAGCACCAAAAATGATACGACCTCCAGGTATAAAATCACCTGACCCTACTGCCTCATAAAATACCTTCTCAATTTTTTCTTTATCTTTGTCGAGTTCGGCAGACGCAATTGTCTTAGCGATAACTTTAGCTCTCTCACTCCATTTTGTTTCACCTGGATATGCATATCTCGATTCAAAAATGTCCTGTCCTAAACTATTGAGTGTGGTATTGACCATGTTACGCCTTTAATGTTGACAAACCTTTCTTCTTTATAATAGAAAGTCGGGGGGAAGAGTCTAAAAGTGTCTTCAAATACTTATTATGTGTGATAACGAAAACAGTTTTGTTTTTCTTAATTTCTTGTAACAACTGATGAAGTCCTTGGACACCTTCTTCATCAATATTCTCTGCTACCTCATCAAAGAAAAGCAAATCTACATGCGACGAATCTGTAAGAAGAAGAAGGTCTTTCAAACCAAGCATAATGGCAAGATTGATTTTTCGTTTTTCTCCACCAGATAGGGATATATACTGAACCAGTCTCCCATCGGTCTCTATTTTTTCATTCAATTCTTGATCAAATTCTACAAAATATTTAGAGTTTGTTAAGTATGACAGGTAGAAGTTGCACCTCTCATTAAAATACTCTAATACGTTAGCTATGATGTACTTGATAACCCCTTGTTCCGAAAAAGCCTTCTCCCAGAAACGCATAACTTCATACCAAGTTTTATTAAAATTCTTTTTCTCCTCCGCTGTGGAAATAGTTTCAAGTAGCTCCGTCTTCATACCCTCGTAGTTTGTTTCGTCTCTGCACAGATCTTTGTACTCTAAAACTTTCACGAATTCTCTAGAAGTTATGGGCGCAGTCCAACGGGAATCTTCGAGGAGTTTAATATTACGTCGCTTCTCGGTAGTCTTTTCCTTAAGAACATCCATCTCTTTCTCAGCCTCATCTAGATTAAAATATCTTTCAATGATCGGCTGCTGACATTTCTCACAAAAATCAAATGCTGAGGGGTTCTTTAGCTTTTCTTCTAAGTATTCTAGCCTGTCTTCGGATGCTCCTATTTCCTTCTGTTGGGCAGAGATATTACAGTCTAAATCAAACTCCTTCTTCTCTCCGTCTAAGATATCCTCCAGCGAGAGACTTAAGGTGTATTCATCGTAAGTTGAAAACGCCTTCTTTCCTTCCTCTATCTTGTCAATCTTCTTATCTAAATTGGCAATAGTCTTTTGATGTTCCTTAATTACTGCATCCTTTTCCTTTATTCCTTGATAAAAATTAGACTTAAAAGTTTTAATTTTATCTCGCATCCTAAAGATATCATCCAAGTTCAGAAAATTTCTAATGATAGTTCTCTTATCATCAGCGGAACAATCTAGAAAATTAACTTCATTAGACTGACCGAAAAACATAGAAGCTAGGAGAACCTTATGATTAATATTCAGAAAAGAATCAATAGCAGCTTGCGTAGCAGCTACTGTATCTTGTGTTCTATTAGTGTTGCCTACCATAAAATGTAGTTTAGTAGGCTTTTTCTGACGATTAATGACCACTTCCTCGTTCTTGTGAGTAAGGTGTAACTCTACTTCACATTTTTTCTTCGCTTGATTGTTAACCAAACTATCTTCTGTGCTCTTCCTGATAGTCTTACCACTCAGGACAAAGAAAAGAGCTTCGACCAATGCACTTTTCCCAGAACCATTAGATCCCCCTGTATCCTTGTTTTTTCCTTTGATTAAAGTAAGACCGCTATAGTTAGAAAAATCGAGAGAGGCTTCTTTGAAAGAATAGAAATTTTTTATTTTTATTTTATTAATCTTCATTTTTAAGCAGCCTATACCCCTCCATAAGACGATCAGTTGACAGGGTAGAATTAGCTGACTCTACATAATCAGATATAATCATCTCGTTAATGGAAAAAAGATCTCGATCTGGATTGTAAGAGGAAACTTCTTCTTCATTAAATATTGGGGCATATTTTACATCTATGTAAGCTACATCTAATTTTTCATAAGGAATGGGAGCATGATCAGCCCCTACCATTACCCGTAGAAAAGTAAAGTAGTTAGGATCATTTATAGTTTCCAAGTTATCCTCTATCTTACTGATAGGATAAACTAGATGACGGGGACCATGATTAACCTTTTTAAATTCTATCTTAGGAGGCTCGTGTCCAACCACATTATCACTCAAAACTGCATAGAAGCTATCCTTGAAGCACTCTCCGAAATTAGTAGTGTAAGGAGTGCCTAGACAAACTACTCTTGTATGAGCGTCTGGTAATCCTCCTTGTCCCTCACGAAAACCATGAATATGCCCCAAGAAAGTAGTAGAAGTAAAGTTAGAAAGAGGAATGCCAAAGTCAGCGTCCCCAGCGGAATTAAGGCAACCATCATAACCAAAGTGACCGAATACCGTAAACTCCTTAGGGACCATTTCCAAAGCAGAGATAATAGTTTCTTCATTTTCATAATGAGGGATAAATACCCTCCTCCTTATCTTATCAACCCAGGTATGATTGATAATTTTTACATCATTAGTTAGATCTTCAAACAAACTAAGAGAAGTTACTCCATCGTCTGCTTTTGTCTCACTATCGTGATTTCCTCGCAACACATAAGTAGCATCTGTTGATAGTTTTATATTGTCTAAGATTTTCTTAAAACTAAGAAGCTCAGATGGAGATGGTTTACGATACATAAACACATCCCCCATTATTATAACCTCATCAGGCTTCTCACTATTAAATATTTTTAATATACTTTCACACTGAGCATCTAAAAGTCCTGGGACTCTAGCATTCAAGTGAAGATCTGTTATAAGGAGGGTTCGCAATTCATATACTCCTTAATTTCCTGGAGATTTTGTGGCTTACCATCTTTAAAATCTACCTCAACGCCATCCCCAAAAGAGTGTCCCACCTCAGCATCAATCTTAAAAGGAACATCAAAATGAATATTAAAATATTTTTTAATAAAAGGATAGTTTACTAGCTCATTGTAAACAATTTCCAAACACTTGGAAATATGATCTTTATGACAGATTAATTCAATACTATCATGAACAGTAGCAACAGGGCGAGCATCTACACCCTCCTCTCTAAGCGTCCTGTGTGTCCCCAGGAGCCCACATAAAAGTATATCTGATGCAGTGGACTGGATGGTAAAATTGAGCCCCTGACGAGCGGCACGGCTTACCACAGAGTAATCCTTAGAAATAATGTCAGGGAGGTTCCTGCGTCTTCCAAAGATGGTATAAGCATAATGATTTTTCTTAATAAACTTCTCTACGAAATTCATATACTCAAAGATAGCTGGGTAAACGTTCTGGTAGTTAGAGATTATATTCTTAGCTCTACCCATACTAATGCCTGTAGTTTCAGCTAGATTAAATGGACCACCACCATATGCAATTAAGAACGACACAGCTTTAGCGATTTGGCGTTCCTCTTTAGTAATCTCAGACTTATTAAACAGCATCTTTGCAGTATAAGTATGAAGATCCTCTCCATTAATGAAGGCAGTTTGCATATTGCCATCCTTAGCTATATGAGACAGGACTCTCAATTCCATAGCCGCATAGTCTATCGTGACAAAGTAATGATCTTTGGGACAGACAAACAAGCTACGGATATTATTTTCCTTATCTCTAGGCAACGTGTGGAAAGAAACCCCCATGGGTTGTTGGGCAATATAGGCAGCACAAGATAGTCTTCCAGTAGCAGTCCCATCAAATCTATAGTCTACAAAGACTTTAGGAACTTTATTGTACCTGATCGCCTTCCTGGTTCCCACGATGTAAGTCTTCTCTAACTTCTGAGACTTACGCAGAGCCAGCAGCCCCTTAATAAAGTTTCGCGCATTTCTTAGGTCTTCAGTTTTCTTTTCCTGAACAACAGACTGACTGATGTGTTTCCCTTCATTTCTATAGTTCCATTTACCCACGTTTTGTTAACTCCGTTTCGATGTGATCTAGTAGTAATTTAAGAGTAGGTGCAGACACAGAAGGTGATCCTTTATTGGTACGATCAGGAGGGTACAACTCGAATGCCCCTTCCCTGGTATATAATATCTCAATCAGGTTATTATTCGAAGAAAGGTTATCCGTAGTTTGAACTTGGTCAAACTCATACAACTTATCTTCCTCCTCTATGTTAGCCTGGGTTAACTGGCGAGCTACCACTTTTAACTTCTTCTCACTAACTTGCATCCCCTCATATTCCATTTCCGAAAAGGTAGAGAGGGATGGCATGATAAGCTTAGAAATGATCTTCTCCATCCCCAACTCCTTAATCTTTTCCTCAATAAGATTGAACAGTTTAAGGGTGAAGTAGGAGTCTGCTGCATTGCCTTCGCAGCAATCCGACAAAGCCATGTTAGCCCAGTCGAAAGTCTTGGGGTTCTTAATTGTAAGCATTAGAGGTTCTCCAACTCGTCAGAAAAGTATAGCTTGACTAGATCCATCAGACTCTTCGGAGCCGTCTCGTTAATAAAGTGGTGCATGACCTTTGTGTCCCACACATTCGTAGTCTCGATCCCGTGATTGATTAAAAACTTAAGATCAAACTTCGCATTGTGAAAAACCTTTTTATTTTTAGGATTTTGAAGAATGCGGCGGACACATCTCCAAACAGTTTCATAATGAGGTTCCCCCTTTCTGAAGGGACTATCCTTATGATCCAAAGGAACAACCCAAGTCTGCCCATTAGAAGCAATAGCAATGGTTTGAATATTATCAGTTCTAAAGTTCAAACCAGTAGTTTCAATATCTACAGCAAGTGTTTCTTGCGAATCCTTTAGCACTTCAGTTAGATCTTCCACCTCTTTGATTTCTGTAAGAACTTTATACGTAAATTTCTTAGTCGATGTTTTCCCAAGGACATATTTTTCGTAAGCATTTTTAATATCTGTTTCGAACAAGTATCTATGTCTCGGCTCTTTGATTACAGAGTAAGGATGATAAATAGGAACAACAGTACACTCATGCCCAGAAATAGTAGTATATTTATAGGAGTTTCCTCTCTTATCCATAATACCACTCTTTCTAATAATCATCTTCATAGCTAAATTACCACAGGCATAAATAAGACGCGGCTTTACCTTCTCAATAGTAGCATCAAGGTGCTGACGGCATAACTTCATATTATCAGGAGTCATGTCACCCTCTTTGATTGAGGGGCACTTTATAGCAGAAGAATACTGTAGTTGCTCTGGATACAGTCCCGAAATAAGTTTTCTCTCCTGCTTGGAGAAAGCTTCTAGTTTACCATACTTATAACGGAAGGAATCAGATAAAAAAAGGACACGACCCTCAGTTAAAAGGTCGTAGTCCATGTATGCATGTTCTGGTTTGCTTTCTACCAGAATAGTACAGCCTTCGCATAAAGTATTGGGACAAGTAGGTTTAAGTCCCGTATATATGTTTTGTAGGTCGCGCATCAGTCTATCATAAAGTATGGGGAAAAAAGTGTATTACATAAATAACAAAAGATTTGAAAAAATTATCCCTCTCTATCTCCGTGAGCCTAAGGAGCATGAAGATGAGTTGATGGAACTATTTGATTTATTAATCACAAATATAATTGAATCCTTCAAGTTTAATATAGACAAAGAAGATGCAAAGCAAGAATGTTTTCTTTTAATTCTTAAAACCCTTAAAAACTTCCAGCCCTCTAAGGGAAGCGCATTTAATTACTTCACTACAATAATAGTAAATAATTTGAAACTCCTGTACACCAAGAATAAAAAGTATAATAGAAAGATGGAGGAATATCAAGAAATTAAAGGAGCCTACAAGCCTAGCTCTTCATAAACTTTTGATAAGTAATCTTCTGATGCCATCCCATTTCGATTAAACTGTACAAGATGAGGGAGTTTTGTAGTCTTAAAAATTACAAAAGCATGAGGCATCGTAAAGCTGTCCACGATATACAAAGGCTTCTTATTCTTCTGAGTAAGTTTTAAGCGAATATCTTCCACTAACTTCTCGGAGTATGGATCCCATAAAGAACAGAACAATACTCCTATAGAACTTTTTAAACGCTTCTGCTGTTTGAGAACTTTATTGAGTTGGTTCTCAGTTCTAAGAAAGATTGGTGACCAAGGAGAATACATTTACTCAACTACTTCAACAGCACCACTAGCAGTAGCCTCATCTACGCCAGTCAGCTTGCCAGACGCATCAAATGTAAAGCCCGAGGCTTCATACTGATCTCGGTTCTCTTCCATATGTTGAACCAAATTCTGAGTAAGCTGCTCCTCTAGACTTCGCACACCATTAAAGAAAATAGAGCGCACAAAATCGCTCATGCTTAAATCCGCTGGCTTAACATTGTTGGCAAAGTTCCTGAAGGCTTCTGCCTCTTCTTGATTTAGTTTTAGTTGAAATTTCATTCTACCTTTACTCCGATATTCTGTTTTAATTTTCCAACCCGCAGGGTTGAAGGTAAACTTTAGTTCTTGATTCATAACCGTTAAGCCTATTATAGTACAAAGGAAAGAAATTATGGAAGATAACTACAAAATTAATAACCTTCGCTCCAAACCTAAAAGAAAGAACAGTCGCACCAAGGGCAACACTTTCGAAAGACAAGTGGCGAAGCTACTCAATGATAGATTCGGGACCACACAATTTTCGAGAAGTCCTGGATCAGGTGCATTTGCCTCTACCCATAGTCTTCCAGATCACCTAAAAATATATGGAGATTTAATAACTCCTGAAAAATTTAGATTCTGTATTGAATGTAAAAAAGGATACAATCATATAAACCTTTATAGCTTATATAATTATAGTTCAGACTTCTGGAAATTTGTAGAGCAATGTGAAAAAGATTCTAAAAAGTGTAACAAACTTCCTATGATAGTCTTTAAACAAGACAGACAACCTATGTTAGCTATCTTACCAAGTACAATAACTTGCTTTCATCAAGACACTGTACCAGGAACATTCATAGATTGGGGTAAATTACCTAAAACAGAGTACAGTATAAAATACATAGAGATACACAAAAATAAAACTTATAGAGTCTATCTGTTTGATGAACTTCTTAAGTGCTGGGACTCTATGTGGTTTGATTCATAAGCTTCTCTAAGAGAGCTTGTTGTCCTTGTAAAAATTGAACCAGTAGTTCGGGAGTTTTAGTTACTACACATTCAATTATATTTTTAGCTTGTTTTTTAATTTCCCACTTGTTGTTACCCCTAGCAGTATCATCACTAGCTAAAGTCTTCCCATCTTTATCCTTAAGATTGAAAGTTCCACCCCCACCGTAGTCCCAGGTTGCTTCCCCATCTGCGAGCATTCGTAACCACTTAGATTGAGTAGCATTGTTAAGGTAAACTGACTGATGAGCATCTTCTACCCCTCGGGTAACTCTTAAAACCTCTTCGTCAGAACCACAAGCCGTAGTGAGGTTAAGAGCCATGTATGCTTGCATATCTGGGTCCGTAATTTGTCCACTTCCTGTTCCAGCACCTTTGCTAGTTCGGTGAACTTCTCGCATAAATACCAGTTGTTCCATGTCTCTATGAATTTTTTCTAATTGTTTTACATCTTCAGGAGAAGCATTAGGATAATCATTAATAGCTCTTTCAGCAGCATCATAACGCTCCTGCCCCTTTTCATCCATCCTTTTATTACGCTTCCAACTACTTAATGCAGCCGTAGATCTCTCCTTGGTTACACCAGGGCTCCCAGGAGTTAAAAGTCTTATAAATTTTCCAGCCTTTTCTTGAATTTTTTTGTGCATACCACAGCCTTTTTTATAAGTCCCCTCTCCCAAGCACTTATCTAGTCTAGCTATATTTTTATCTGCAAAATCACGGGTACTTTGTGTTACACCCTTTGGTGAGTTCTTTGCTGGATCATCATCAGGGACAACAGGAGAATCATTACAAATAGCAGTTAGCCTACTAGCCGACATTTCTCCCCCGCCTCCCTTTCTTTG